>MTKZ01008374.1_pt1 | contig 17253 bp, 11 predicted proteins | sample 1042781 | NCBI WGS metagenome assembly MTKZ01 (sample SAMN06212207, study PRJNA360539) | anaerobic digester metagenome | biome: Wastewater treatment plant; material: sludge; isolation source: anaerobic digester fed with sludge from wastewater treatment plant | place: Denmark: WWTP Viborg ... | reverse complement strand
CGTCTTGTTTTGTGTGAACAGATTTACCGTGCTTTAACTATAATTAACAACCGCAACTACCATAAATAATAAAAGAGGGAATAATGTTACCTTTACTTGTATCTACTATAGAAAATATGAAGCTTGCGCTAGGAATAATGGTTCAAGGAATGCTGGGAATATTTATCTTTATGGCTGTGTTTTATCTGCTGATATATGCGTTGGAGCATTTATTCAGACCTAAGGAGAAACCTTGAAACGCTTTTTCCCTTTAGTTCTCCTCGTCCTTTCTCTTGCTTTTCTAAATGCTGATTTAACGCTTCTTCGCAGCTCAGAAACCGAATTATTGGTGGAATATACGATAGAACCTTTCAAAATTGCTGCAGAAGGTGAATTCAGTCGTATTATAACTGAAAAGATGGGACACAACAGCATTCCCGGAACACCTTCAATTCCCTATGCTGAATTTAAAGTAGGCGTTCCTCCCAATGGCTCTGTCCAATGTTCAGTTCTCAGCAGTAATACAACTACCACTATTCTGGAATCCAAACTTATACCCGTTCCGGAAATAAAAAACGGCGATGAAGCAGATTATTATTTATATAATATCTCTGCAGAAGCATATCAACCACAAAGAGCAGATTTTGTAATTCAGCTTCCCGTAACAAACTTTCGGGGTTATCATTTTGTGCCAATAACGCTACATCCTTTTGTTTACGATGGAAATAAAACCCTTACTGTAACAACTAAAGCTACTATTAAAATCAACATTTCAGGTCAGACCAATTTTCGCAGTTCAGAAGAAAGTGACAAAGCTACAGACCTTCTTTTAGCACAAATAATCAATTCCCAGCAGGCAAAAAACTGGCGCAGTAATCCCCGTCCTGTTATAAATTATGCTCCCTTCGGTGCAAGTAACTGGTGGATTAGGATAGAAACAAATCGGGATGGCATTTATAGAATCAACCATTCTGATCTTGGCAGTTTTCCTTTAACAGATATTGATCCTGCTTCTTTTCGCCTTTTCAGCACTTCCGGTAAGGTCTTGAGCAGTAATATAAATAATAACGGAGCAGAATTCAAAGAAGTTCCTATATTTATTTCCGGAGAAGCAGACCACAGTTTTGACGAACAGGATTACATTTTATTTTATGGCAGTTCCCGGGATGGATATGGGCAGAATATAGAAGTTCAATCCGATCCCCTGTATTATAATCCATATTCACAAAATCAAATTTTCTGGCTAACTTTCGGAGGTAGCTTCAGTGGAACTCCTTTAAGAATTCAAACTGTTTCCTCGCCTGGCAGTTATGATATTTCTTTAACTTCCACTCCCGCTATCAAACAAATAGAAACAGAAGCCCAGCGCAGAGAAAAATATGGTTTCACCTGGTTTAGTGAAACTTTTTTTGGTAATATCTCAACGGATTATATACTTACTACAGAACTCTCTGATGTTTCTCCGAGTAGTGATCAAAAAATTCAGCTGCGTTTATGCCAGGAAAGCGTTGAAGAAGGAACACATCATCGTATTCGCATAGATGTTAATGGTGTACCTGTTTATAATGATGCTATTGCAGGAATTCGTGATTTTACTTGGACAGGAACAAATTATTATTATATAGATCGCCCTGTAAGTAATCTGGTTAACGGTATAAATACTCTTAAAATACGCGTAGTCCGCGATCACCAGGATAACCTTTTTTTTGATTATTACCGCTATGGCTATCAGCAAAATTTAAATAAAGGCAATACGCAAAAGCAATTCTTCCATAATAACTCTATGCTTCCTACTACCTGTCAGTTCAATTTGAGTGGAGACCTTAGCAATACTCTCGTTTTTCGGGTCAACAATCTTTACAGTGTGGACTTAATTTCTGTTGCTGATAATTGTATTATTGCCGAAGGTAACAGCAAAACTTTTTACCTTATGTTGAAACCTGGCGAAGCATATAGTCCTTCTTTAATCCAATTTATTCAACCCAATGATTTAACTGCGGAGAGCAATCAGGCAGATAATATCATAGTTGCTCCTGCAGAATTTTTACAGCAAGCTCAGGAACTGGCTGCTAAATATTGGNNNTCTTTAACTTTATTAGGTATAGGGACTATTGACTGGAGGAATTTTTCCGGTAGCTCTGCCTCCAAAAACAAGTTAATTGTCTGGCAGGGTAGTTATATTACCTCCGATGATTATTTTGGAATGTTTAATACCAGTTATTATCCTGAACTGGCTATAGGCAGATATCCGGTTAGAAATACAAATGAGCTGAATATAATGCTGCAGAATTTTACTAATTATACCCTTAATCCAACTCCTGGCTGGTGGCGAAATTCTATGGTCTTTATTGCCGATGACCTCACTAATGGACCCAGCAATTACGAGTATGTTCTCACTCAATTTGCTGAAAGAAACAGCAATGCTGTGCATCCTAGTATTTTAGTAGATAAAATTTTTGCTATGGAATATGAATATGATGAATTCCAAAACAAACCCAAAGCCAGGGATGATTTATTCAAAGCCATCAATGAAGGCAGATTGCTTATGCATTACACGGGGCATGGTTCTTATGATAAACTGGGAGCGGAGGATTATATGAACGGAGCAACCGATATGGTTAGATTTGCTAATGAGGGTAAACTGACTTTCTTTATTGCCGCTGCCTGCGAGGTCTCTCAATTTGATTATTGGGGTTTTGATTGTTTAGCGCAAAAAGTAGTTTTACTAAATAACAAAGGTGCTATAGCTTCTTATTCAGCTACTCGTAAAAGTTTTGCCGATAATAGTGCCGATATGCTTGATTATGTGTTACAAAGTCTAGCTAATGAACGTAACCCTCTTGGTTTTAGTATTATGGATGGAAAAATCCGTTTTACCGGAAGTAATACTAATGATGAAATGTATATTCTTTTCGGTGATCCTGTTATTCGGGTTATTCCTCCGGAACGAGATAGCACTATGCAGATTGTAACTTCCACTGATGAAGATATTTTGCATTCGCGTGAAACATCTGTAATTTATGGTTCTTTTGCTAATCCACAACTTTCCGGTGTTGCTGAAATAAAGGCATTTGATTCTAAAAGGTATTATTCTCTGGGTCCCAATACAAATGTTTCCAAAATGGGAAATCAATTCTTTCGCGGAAGTAGCGAAGTTTCCTCTGCTCATTATAATTCTTCTTTCATAGTACCCGATGATATTATCAGTGGTTCTACCGGACTTATTGTATCTTATATATGGGATGAAGACGGTAAACAGGACTATTCTAATTTCTATTATCCCTTACAATTAAGCGATGAAGCAGTGGATGCTGCCAATCCTGATATTCCTCAAATAAATATCTATCTTGGTTCAAAGGATTTTCGTCCCGGGGATACAGTTGGCACTAATACTACATTATATGCTGATATTTATGATTCTAACGGCATTAATATAACCGGTTCTTCTGGTCATAATATTCTTTTAGTAATTGATAATTCACTGCAACCCATCGCTATTACCGATTATTTTTATTATGATAAAAATTCCTGCACTAATGGAAGCTTGATTTATCCCCTGAAAAACCTGAGCGAAGGAATACATACAATTCAGGTGATTGCTTTTGATAATTTCAATATACCTGCTGTGACAACTACCAACTTTGTAGCTAAAAAGAGTTCCGAACTGGCAATGGAAAATTTACTGATCTATCCTAATCCTATTTCCAAAGATGGTTATATAACCTTTATGCTTTCCTCGGATGCTGAAGTAAATATAGGAATATACACTATTCGCGGTAAACGCATTACCAATCTCAACATATATGGCAAACAGGGATTTAATAAGGTCTATTTTAATGGTCGTGACGATAAAGGTGATGCTTTAGCCAATAATACCTATTTTGTAAAAGTTCAAGCTCGTTCCTATAACGGAAAGAAAGTGGAAAAAACCGAAAAAATGGTAATCTTTAAATAGGTATAACAAAAATGTTACTTTACAACACTCAAACCCGTAAAAAAGAAGAATTCCAACCCATAACTCCCGGAAAAGTAGGCATTTATGCCTGTGGTCCTACTGTTTATAATTATTTTCATATTGGTAATGCGCGGGCTTTTATTTTTTTTGATGTTGTTCGTCGCTATTTTGAATATCGCAATTATGAAGTTACTTATGTCCAAAATATAACGGATATAGACGATAAAATTATAGCTCAGGCAAATGAAGAAAATATCAATTTTACTTTAGTTGCCGAAAAATATACCCGTGCTTTTCTGGAAGATACTTCTGCCTTAGGAATTAAACCGCCAACTTTTCAGCCCAGAGCTACGGAAGTAATAGATGAAATTATAGCTTTTATTGCAGATTTAGAGAAGAAGGGTTATGCTTATGAAATAGAAGGTGATGTTTATTTCGCTACGGAAAATTTGCCTTCCTACGGCTGTCTTTCGGGTAAAAAAACGGAAGAACAGCTGCCAGGAGCAAGAGTTATAGAAAATTATAATAAACGCCATCCTGCAGATTTCACTCTGTGGAAAAAAAGTAAACCCGGAGAACCGGTTTGGGAAAGTCCCTGGGGTAAGGGTCGTCCCGGCTGGCATACAGAATGTGTAGTTATGAGCCAAAAATATCTGGGAGAGACCTTTGACATTCATTGCGGTGGAATAGACCTCATTTTNNTGATATTTTAGCAGAATACGATGCCGAAACCATCAGGTTTTTCTTTCTTTCCAAACATTATCGCAGTCCCATTGATTTTAGCCGTGAATTGATGGAAGAATCACAGCGCGCTGTTGCCAATTTTTATAGTTCACTTGCCGAAATAAATTATCCAGAAAATGCGGGAAACAGGCGTCCAACTGTTTGCGGACTAGCGGAAGAACTGGATAAATTAGAGCAGAAATTTATTTTAGCTATGGACGATGATTTTAATACTGCTAAAGCCATTTCCCTCTTATTTGAACTGAACCGGAAGGTGAAAAATGCCTTTGCAACTATAGCAGACCGAATTTCCGCTGCCGTAAAAATGGTGGAATTAGGTTCTGTTTTAGGTTTTTTTCAAAACCTGGAACTAAAATTAAGCAAGATGTTACCGGATTTGTCTAAAGACCTTATTTCTCTTATATTATCTTATCGTATGGAAGCAAGAAATAAAAAAGATTGGGCTCTTGCGGATAAAATCAGGAATGACCTTGCTCAATTAGGAATTGAAATTAAGGACACTCCCGAAGGGGTTAAATGGACTTTAAAGGAGAAAAAATGAAAGCTAAAACCCTATATCTTATTCTTATCCTGCTGGTTTTGGTAATTGCTATTATCACTCTTATTTTACTCAGCAGGAAAGCCCCGTTAAACGGACCCGAAAGCATTACTTTTGATGAAGTTGGAAAACGCTTTCTCATCTCCAATACTTTGGGTAAAAATATCGTTGCCCTGAATTTGAATGAACAATATACTCCTTTTTTGGACAAAGGACTGGAACAACCACGAGGCATAATCATTTATTCCGAAAAATTATATGTGGCAGATAAAACCGCTATAAAAATTATTGATTTGGAAAAGGCAGCAATCATTGATACTATTAAGATCCCCGGAGCCGCTATGTTAAATGACATCGCTTTTACGAAAACAGGAATTATTTATGTTACCGATACTGCTGGAAATTGTGTGTATGTGATTGATCCTGTAGCTGATAATATGCAAAAGTTGACTTCCCCTCTGCTGCAAAAACCCAACGGTATCGTTTATGATATGCCTAGAGATCAGATGTTTGTGGTTTGTTTTAGGGAAAAAAGTCCCATTCTATCTGTCAGTATTTTAGATAACAGCATCAGTATTTTTAAGGATACTATTTATGATGATCTGGACGGTATTGCTATTGATGATTTAGGCAGAATTTTTATCAGCAGCTGGGGTCAGGATATGATTTTTGAGATTCCCCAGGAACAAAATCGCTATCTACCTACTTTCAAAGGCGTTAAAGATGCTGCGGATATTTTTTATTATTTGCCTGAAAATCAATTGCTTGTTCCTCTTTTCAGCGACAATCGTATTATCCGTCTTCAGCTTGAATAAGAATAAATCCGGCTCTGTTTCTGTTCTTTCTGATTGTGTTATTAAATATTTCACTAACCCNNAACTGGATAAAAATGGAAAGAATTTGGGGTATCCCCTATCTTGATGATTTAATTAATTTTAAACCCGAGCTGCTGGCAGAAACAATTGCCAACTTTCATCTTGCTACTTATATAGAAAATAAGTGCCTGTGCCATATAGATAATGCGCCTAAAAATATCCTCTTCTGCTCGGGTAGGTATTATTTTATTGACTTTGCTAAAAGTATATTTACCTTTCCGGAAGTGGATATTACCCATCTTTTGCTGTTTTGGGCTGCCGATTTTCCTTATGCCCTTTTACGAAGCTCAACTTTAATCTTTATTAATATCTATCTGTCCATCCGGCAATTGGATAGTGCACGCTGGCAGACTTCTCTGCAGGAAAATATACGCTTGTTTGATAACCGCCGGAAAATTTTCGGAAAACTATCTGGTAAACAGCCAATAGATGTCCAAACCGCTAACCGTAATTGGCTGGCAGACTTTGATGCTATTATAACTTAATAAAATATAATGAAGTAGTATATTCCGCTCTGGGAAAAAGGTTTAGAAGGTTGAAAAGGTTTAGAGGGTTGAGATACCTTAAAACTTCTTAGAACTATCATTAATTGTTTGATTGATTTTATAATTCAAAATAATATAATCCATTGCAATTTTAAAGATATTTGAATTGGCAATACGCATATTGTATTATACATACCCATTATATGTATATTTACTATCAATGATCTCAAATTCTTTAATTTGGAGGATGGTTTAATTAACCTGTATAAAAGTTTGGCTTTTTTTAACAACTATCCCCAAAAAAAATACTTCGTTTCCCCCGGGGGTAATCGTCACAACCCTCATAGGTTCGTTGAAAAGAGGGCTGGAAATAACTTGGTTGATGTTTACATTCATATAAAGCCAGTTTAACTAAGTGTCAAAGAAGATTGCACTTGAATCACCTCGTGCAGATATCCGATTGCTGCTTCCAACAATCTGAATTGGAAAATCAAATACTCATGTGGGGCAGGCTCAAGTTTCTTTCCTAGATATTTCAGCAATAGGTCAGCCTTGCTAAGGCTTCTGTTTAAACTGTTCCAATGGGGAGATGACGTTTTGTGACCTCCGAAATTGTTCCTTATAGATCCCACATCAATGATGAATTCATGTGATCGAATTTTTCTAGGCAGAGATTCTCGGTTTTTCTGCACAGTACGGTTCTTTTGCTCATCCATTATCGAGTTGGCAGTCCTCTCGTAGAATATTTTAAACAAAGCACCAGCAAAACAGATAAAATCGCTTTCATCAAGACATAAAGTGCTTAATAGGTCATAATCTTTATAGTCGTCCACGCATGTAACAAACAACTCTTCAGAGGATACATTATGCTGATTGAGGTTGATCCAGCCAATTAACCTCTCAACTTCGATACGTTTCTTTAGTATGTCGTTTTCCAGAAGATGCAATTCAGCATTAGATTCAATTCCTCTTTGAGCAATGTATGATTTCCAGTATCCGCCGTTGAACTCAGCAATATCTCCGTCTTTTCGGATAATACCTAATCTTAGAAACTCACTGTACTGGTTTGCCTTGTTGTCGATCATGAGCTTGACCTCATTTAGGTTCATGCATCCGCAATTTCGCAGCATGTTCTTATACCTTTCATCAAAGTATTGGCTCAGCACAGAGAAGATCTCCTCTTGATCGATTCCATCCATCAATCCGCTTGCGATTACTTTGGCATAGAAGGGAATCCCGCCAGATAGAGTATGAATCTCTGATGCTCGATCAACGATGGTAGCTTTCTTAGAATCAGACTCTATTGTCTCAAGTTCAGACTTATAAAAAGCTTTAAAATCGTCCCATTTTAGCGGTTGCATATACCTGGTGATGCTATTGTTTAGTTCTGGGCTACCTATTGAACTACTCATGTATCGCCAGTGAATTGATCCTGATAGAACGTAACTAAATTTATACTTGGGATCAGATGCTAGTTTTCGTATATACATGAATCCGTTCGCCTCGCCGAAAGTGCGCTCAAACAAGTGCTCATACTCATCGATTAGTAAGACAAAACGTTTTACATCCATAAAGCTACTTATGGACTGAATCACTCTTTCTAATAAGCCAGCGACACACTCGCTATCACCAATGTTCCTTAACAACTCGTAGTAATTGTACTCAGTAACCATTTGATAAATCTGAAGGTCAAATACTTTGAACTCGTTATGCTCATTTTTCAATAAAGCTGCATTTAGAAGCATCGCCGAAATCCATCTGTACGCATCAGGAGTACTAGTAACAAAGGCTAACGTCTTGAAATCAATTATCGCAGTCAAGACACCCGGAAACTCGGATAACTTATGGTTCAAACAGCTAAGGAATGACGTCTTGCCACTTCTCCTTTCGCCCCAAATGAAAAAAGATGAACCGTTTAGAATACCTTCGCATACATCGTCTAAAAGCTTACTCCTACCAAATAGTAGCTTGGGTTCAGTTACAATAGAGCTTGGGCTAAATTTACTCACTCATCCTCCACAAATCGTTTATTTTATGCAGTTTATCTAAAGCATACTCAAGATTTGGTATTTCTTTCCTAAGCCATCTTTCAAACAGACCAACACTGATCTTAAAGTAGAATTCGCCTTCTTCCTCTTTTCTTAGAAGTATTTCTTTATCGACTAAAGTCTCCAATGTCTGTGCTACTACACTTTGAAATTCCTTGATCTTATGCTCGCCCCAGATTCTGATAATCTCATGGTACGGCGTGTATGGATAATTTGAATGAGCAATTGTTGCCAGTAAAGCGCTTGTTTCAGGTGGATCGGTTGATGACAGGAGGTTATTAGAGAACCTTTCTGCCTCAAGTCTCTGGATCACGGAATCTGGGTCGTTATCAGACTCTCCTGTTAAAACTTTTACTACTTCCTCAACCTCAGGGTAGCCAATATATTTTATCTTGGTTTCAAGAGCATATTTTGCACAATAGTAGCAAATAATCTGGATAAAATATGGAATGCAAAAAGATAAGTCAAGTATGTGTTTAACAGCTAAATCCGTGAACTGCAGTTTGTCGCCCATTGCATGAATCAGTGCTGCTGCAGCTCGGTTATTGATTTTTGATACTTTCATTTTTATCACATTTGCAAATTGCCCGGTTATGCCAAATTCTTGATCAGTGACGAGGTTGTTTATATCATAAGTTCCGGCAAATATAAACGATGCCTTACCCTCCAAAGCATATGTTCTAAGTTGTGCCAAGAAACTGGAATCTATGAGTTTCTTTTTTATCATGTTTATAATGTGAGAAAACTCGTCTATGAGGAACACTGGATAAAATTCATGGGTATGGATTAAGGATAATATCTCACCTAAATCCTTGAATCTTGGGTTATCAAGTTTAATTATTTGAGGGAGATGAGAGTATTCCTCTCCTGAATCACGGAGGTTTTCTATATCTTCTATTATAGTGGTATTAATTAAGTATCTCCAAAGATCTTTAGCATTATTCTGAGCCGCAGCCTGATCAAAATCCCATCTAATCGGACATAAGTAGCAAGTACTCCCTAAAGACATAATGCTTAATCCGTACAACTCAGATTTGAGATATTTGAGGATAGAAGTTTTACCAGTGCGGGTAAGCCCGTAGAGGATGTAGGATAGAGATCTTTCAGTTGATTGTATATGCTTAGATATCTTACTTATGTCTTTTTCCCTACCTTTAAACATGTGTTTGTCAGGAATGTTCAGATAGTTCCACTTAATATCTTCAACCTTCAAATCGAATGAATCTTCTGGTGAAATGGTGAACTCAAATGCTTCTTGCGGATTTTTAGTCCCTTGATATGAAAATGTTGGGGTTACTCTTAAAAACAATGATCCACTATGGTTGATTGGCACTTCCGCTTGATATCGATGATAAAAGTGATCTTCAACATACAGTTCATGATCGAAATTGACTTCATTTTCATTATATAACACACCTTGTTCATTTTCCATTAACTCAAGTTTCAATGAGAAATTGTCTGTCGTTGCTTGACCTGTATTTTGAATAACCACGTTAATAGAAACTACATTTAATTCTCTGTGATAAACCTGAGGATCTACGTTAAGAGATAACCGTGGAATAACTGATTGAATTCTCTCAGATTCGAGTTTAAGAATGCTCTTCTTCCATGACTGAAGAATAGGAAAGAATGCAACACGCCCTAAATAAGTTGGGTTACTTTCAATGAATTCGATAATGCTAAATATCTCTGAGCGAACCTTAACGATTATTGATACTCTCTCGTTCGCACCCCTAGTTTCATATGGTTTGAAAATGTTCACTATATACTTCAGCTTTTCTAGAATCATTAAATCAGATTCGAAAAACAAAGCTCTATAGTTTTCCATGTCCTGAATGATTTTCTCTATGTAGTTAATATTCTGTGGTCTGAAGTCGATGAGCTTCGGAGCTTTTGTTAGTTCAACAAATTGTTCATTTTGACTTTTTCTTGCTTGGAATACTTTTCTCAGTGCATCACCAGGAAGGTCTTTGGGTGACAAATCCGTTCCCGATAAACGGCTTAAATACATGTATGGCATAACTCTCTTACTTTCAGTTGTGATTGTACCATAGAATACTGCGCTACCCCCTTTGACATACTTCAGTTTATTCCATGCAATTACATTCGTTGATCCGATTGTGACTACTGACTTGTATGCGAGTTCATTCAATTCTGGAATTATTGACGAAATACAAGATTTGAATATAGTAGTAAAATTACCGGAGAACATATCTTCACCAACGGGTCTGTTTAATCTATACGATAAGACAGCCATCTGGATTTTTAAGTGATTTGTTAAGGGTAAGAGCATATTTTCGGGCTTCACCATAGCTTGTAGATTAACACTCTCCAAGTAATAACTTGATGCAGTATCTGCCTTTAATTGAGCTTTTTTAGTATCGATCCTTCTAGTAGTCATAAGTAGTTGTTTCTTGAGCTCTGAAAAAATAGTTCCAGCTCGTAAGGCTGCATACCTAGCCAATAACTCGTAAATATCTGTAGGATCATAGCTGCCGGGAGGTAAATCATTATATGCTTTGGCAGCTTCTAAGAATATAGGGTATCTTTCGGACATTTCAACTTGATCTTTAATACTGGACATTGCTCTGGATTTCAATCGAATTGCATCTTCTAAGGTTGGCTTGTTACCTTGTTTAATTATGCTTTCATCCCTATAGTCGCACTCTTCAATATCAAATCTTAACATTGGGCTAATAATCTCAACCTGGTCATCGCCAATATCTATAATCGGTATCTCAACAGATTGGTCTGTACCGGAATCAATGTCTTCTTTTACTCTGTCGACCTCAGCAAGAGCGTTGGCTATCCCAGTATCAGTTGGGTATTTCTTACTTAACTCGAATAATATATTCCTAGCTTTTACAATATCTCTGTCTTTTAAAAGAACTCGAGCTCTCTGAAAATTGTAATTCTTTCTCTTAGACTCTGTATCTCCGTTGATCTCTAAAAGTCGTTTATAGTCGCCATCTGCCAAATTCCATTCATTTTGCAGTTCATACAACTGCACCCGAGATGTAATGAATCCCACTTCTTTGTCAGGAAAATGCTCTAAACCATAATTAAATAATTGAATTGCTTTTTCGTATTGCCCTAAGCGTTGGTAGGCAGTGCCTATTTGAATTAGTTTTGTAGCATCCGAACGAGATTTATACCGGCTATATATTGAGTCCACCGCTTTAACATCCCCACTACTGACTGCAGAGTTTATCTCTTCTGTTAGATTGTAAAACTGTCTGGTTTTTGTCTGTGGTTTTGTTGGGATATTTTTCGGCGGTTGCCGTGGAGTGCTATATACATAGGAATAAATACTTCTTCTAGGTACTTTATCTATTATCTCCATTATGGTTTTTAGAATGTTAGTTTCATCTACACTGAGAGCTGCTTCAATAGCAGTGTTCATCTTGCTTTTATACAGCATGTAACTTAATGCCTTACGGGAGAATTCGATTATCTTAGTATTCTCTTTCACTGTGCTCTTGAAGTGCTTGATCAATTCCTCTAGTTTTTCGTAGAATCTTGTTTGACCCAATAAGTAGATATAATATTCTTGTATATCACTGAGATCAATGCTAGATGAACCAAGCGCATAGGCATGTAGGCAATTAAAAGCCGTATCGTATTCCTTATTGATGCTTGATAAAATGAAATAGTTCCAGTTTAAGCTAAGATTCCCCGGATTCTCGGAGTATAAGCTGTTGATTTCAGCAATTGCTGGTTGAATCAAATTGAGATCAGGATCTTTCTGGTAATTAGCATACATAGTAGATAAACGCTGAATTTTTTTATCGATGCTGCTCCTCGAAACTGAAGGATTATCATATTTGAAATCAAGTTGAGTCACCATCGAGCTGATATCGAAACTATCTAGATATAAACAATAGACTAGTGCATCATTATAGCCCGTAATCAGATCTTTTGTGAATTCGACTTTCTTGATAGGATGATTAGGCACAGGTTGAGAAGTGGCTAGTGCTTCATCTGGAGAGATTTCTTTGATCTCTTCTTTTTGTGTAGTAGTTTTAGATTCAGCAGGTTTGACGGAAGCACTTACAGGAGCATTTGTGGCTACAACTCGAGAAATTTCCTGCTTCTTTACAATTTCGAACAGAACAATTATCTTATGGGTCAAGACTACAGGGCATTCGTCCACGATTAAAGTTAAATGCTCAGAACTAATCTCGTCCAGAGTTCCAGTAATCTCCCGACCACCATCAAGAGTGATCTTTACTATGTCACCTTGTTTGCACTTCTTCCTAATCAACTCAATCATTTTTTTACCTCACAAATTATAAATTGCAATAATTAGAGATACTTCAATATTGTCAAGGATTTAGTACTTTATTAGCATTCCCATATTTTTTCACCGGAGCCTTATTTTCATTTGATGCCGGTCGATAAGTTTTGCTAAGCTTAGTTTCCGTTTATACTGAATAATAAAGTTAATGCATACTGTAATAACTTCAGCTATTCTGTAGGATATGAATTTTTTAGGTATAGATAAATCTTCTTTTTTGTAGTTTATTATTTTAGGGAACTTGGCGGCGAATTTTGCAATATACTTTTTAGACATATAGATGAAGAACAGTGCTAAAGCCATTAAAGCATTAAGATTTTTTGGACCTTGATAGCTACCCAATCTCATATTTTCCCATTTTATGTTTTGCTGCATTTGGCGATGAACTTCTTCAATTTCCCAGCGCTTTTTATAAACAGCTATTGCTTTTTCAGCCAGCTCCAAATCAAGCATATTCTGGCTGGCAAAATCATATAATAGATAAAAGTCGTTTCTCCTTTGAAAACCTTTTCTAAAGATACGCCATACAACCAAACTAACCTCTACTGTATTTGATTTTTTACTGGGATGGTCATCGGTGGTTTCATTCTGTATTACTATCATAGTGGTCTCCTTATTTTTAATTGCTTCCATAATTGTGAGACCGCCATTTTTGTAAAACTTTAAATTATAAATTATTATAATAGTTTTCTGTCTAATAATTGACTTATCCACAGGGTTAATCCAGCGTTATTTGAACTATTTTCAAAATTTAGACACAAAGTTCGTCTCACCCCCAAGAAAATGCTTCTATTAAAGTATTATGGGCTTTAAATGGTATAAAATTCTTGATTGCTAATTTTGGTTACGAAAAAATTTGAGGAAAAATCCACTTTCTCACTAAATAACAAAATTATAACCTTTGCCATTTACACCACATATCTAACTATACAACAGTATGTTATAACTTATCCACAGCGTTTTTTTATGGGAATGCCTGGAAGATAGTTTAGTTAGTACTTCGAGTGGTGCAATCTATAGTTCTGTTTCTGGTGCACTTTTAAATTCCGCCGACACCGGCTTCGTGAAAGTGTTCAAACGCACCACCTAAGAAATAACCAGATAAAGGAGTATATAGGGACTTCATCTACGCAAATCAGGAGTTTATCCTGGGTCTGATCTCGGCTCTGGTGGTCTGGATCATCTCCAGAACCACAGGGAAGCTGATTGACAAAGCCAAGGTCAATTCGGCTCTGGCTATCATCCTGGACATCAAGATCAATCCTGCCACCAAGGACCTGGATGACTATGCCAAGAAACAGTTGGCTGTGGAGCGGGCTACCAAGTCCCTCCTGGCCAAACAGACCAATGTCATATCAAGGTCTTCAGCACCATCAGAGGAGCCATCGAATATGTGTTACATAACCGCAAATAGCTGTTCTCAATCGGTAAAGCCATCAAGGGAGTGATCTGATGCCTCAGCCCATTCAACAGCCTACTTATCCTGCTCCCATGACCGAGACGGATATGCACTTCAATGCCTCGTTGGAAGTATTCATAGCCGACAATGTTAATATCGGAATAGGTACCTTTTCTGAGACTGATATCAATACCTTCTATGCCAATCAGCCTCGTTTATGATGAAGCGTTGTCAAATACACTTTGCTACTTTATTAGTGTTACTTTTCTACTCACTACCTGCTTGCCATCTAGTTTGAGATTTAGGAAATATAAACCCGTAGCGCAATTATTCCCATTATTATCCCTACCATCCCAAACAGTGACCTGCTCGAAGGAACTTGTAATATCAACAGATATCATTTTCACTTTCTGCCCTTTGATATTATATATATCTAAACATGCATTATTATTGCCAGTCATTCTGTTAGCATATTCAACTGGAATAGACATCTTGATTGTAGTTGTTTTCTGGAAGGGATTAGGATATGCAACAAGTTTTATTGAAGGAATCTCCGGCGCCACCGGATCATCATTGCTTACCCAAGGTTCAGAACCGTATTCATAACAACCAATGTCTATCCTGTTATTCCAGATGCGCCAGTTGCCTGCCAGATCATAAGGAGGGAGATCAAGCCCGGATGTATCCAGAGTACCGGAATCAATACAGGGGGAGTTTGATGCCAGACTATAGTACAAAGGATCGTTAGTATCCCCCCCCAGAAAAGACGGATATCCAAACTGGTTGCCATCCACCCATGTATGAGTGATATCCCCACCCAGTATAAAGAAGCTGTCGCTTCCTCCGGTTATAAGGCAGTTGTTAAATGAGACATCAGCAAAAGTTGATTCGTTAAAGGCAAACATCGCCACTTCATAAGGAGTATTTCCCGAAACAATCGTGTTATTCACCTGCATGTTGCAGTTTTCCAAAGTGATGTTCAAACCCCCACTTTGAGTTACAGAACTGTTATTGGCTATCGTGCAGTTACTTATCGTCAGATCACAGTTACCGCCTTCCACGCCTATCGACAAACCACTTGGCATGTTCTGCCAGAACTGCGAAGTATCCACAATATCGGTGATCAGGAAATTTGATATGTTTATGGTGGTCTGCAATGCTGCAGCACTAAGTGGTTTTCCTATTCCACCTCCTGTACAGGAAGAATTGTATATGTCATAGTTGGTAGAGCTTAGTCTCTGCACCCGGAAATTGGAGAAATTACCTGTCTCATAAGCATATATATTAAACCCATTTCCTACCTGCGAGTCTTCTATGATGAGATTGTTTACGGTGAGATTGTGGCAAGACATGATTCTAAAGGCATCACCTAATGCCCATGAATTTCTAATATGTATGTTTTCCACCACAATGCTGTTAGTTATTCCGTTTACTGTATCATATAAAGTGAATAGATAATCCATTGTGGCATACCCATTAATCAATGTAAAATTTTTGATAGTCAAATAATCTTGTGCCCATCTGCCAATAACAAACGGGCTGTATTGTTCACCATCGAGGATTACGCTTTCCATTTGCTCTCCAATAATATTGACATGGCTCTTTGGTTGAAGAGGTAGAGCTTCACCTGTTTGACTCCAAGAATATACCCCCGGCATCACATTAACTGTGCGAGTAGCATAGCTGGATGACTGGATCTTCGATAAGGCATATGAGATATTTTTTAATGGCGTTTGGGGGGTTACTCCGTCATTATCATTATCTCCATTAGGACTGACCCAAAGATCATAGTTGACTTGGCTAATAATTCCCTGATTGATGAAGATCGGCGTCTGACCTGGGCAAAAATAGAAGTAGGGATCGTTAGTGGTAACTGAGCCCCTATCCAAATAGATAACAGTAAGATTGCATGTGACGGCATACGAAATATCACAGCCAGTGCTACTGTAGTTCAAATAAATGCTGTTTTGATCGTCCTGATCGAAGATGATTCCTGTCCCAAGTTTAATAGCACTGACCCCTCCGCCTGAACGTTCTGCCACATTACCAAATATTTCGTTTCCCTTAAGAAAAACAGTCGAGTAGATTGCACTAATTCCACCTCCATAATATGCTCGACACCGTTGTATTACGCATTTTGATATCTCTGCGACACTTCGCATAACCCCAATACCACCACCAGATGTGTAATCTGCTAGTGGATAGTGATTACTCCTGCAATTTCTTATAGTAAGCCCAATTACTTTTAAAGTATCAATAGACCCACTACAGTTTTTGATGATAATGCCCGTACGTATGTCTTCGCCATCTATGATCGTCTGGCTGATATGGGTTGTATCTCCATCAATAATATAGTAACTGCCAATTGTTATAGGTTTGTTATCGATGACCACAACACCCGTCCAAATACCTGGAGAGATAAGTATCGTATCACTAACCGCTGCCATATTGATTCCTGCTTGAATGGTCGTGACATCACCTGAACCATCTGCAGCTACGATGATCATCGCTGCCTGTAAGCCACCGACCCATAGTATCAAAGACATCAGTGTTATAACTACTGACTTTTTCATATCATACCTCTATTCCTCGTATCACGAATTTATGATATCTATGCGAGCGTCTTTTTTTTAACCGTAGTCATTCTTATTATCAGGCGGGGTTGTCACCCGCCCGATATCCTAGATTGGAGCTGTTGCTACTCCAAAACAATGAGTTTCTTTGTCAATAGATTGTTTGGTGACTTTATCCTACAGAGGTAAATCCCTTGAGCGACCGGCCTTCCATCATCGGTTCTACTGTTTCATTGGAAGTGGAGGATGAATACGGCCTTTGAATAGTGAAATTGAGCCAGGATTTTTCTTTCGAGTGCGTTATTTTATTTGTTCTTCTACTTTAACAGTATCATTTTATTGGTCAATGTCTTGCCATTT
>MTKZ01002438.1_pt1 | contig 17267 bp, 15 predicted proteins | sample 1042781 | NCBI WGS metagenome assembly MTKZ01 (sample SAMN06212207, study PRJNA360539) | anaerobic digester metagenome | biome: Wastewater treatment plant; material: sludge; isolation source: anaerobic digester fed with sludge from wastewater treatment plant | place: Denmark: WWTP Viborg ... | reverse complement strand
TCCGTGGCCTGGGATATCCGGGCAAAGTTATAGCCCTGAACCCGGTCAAAGGGATTGTCCAGGGCGGCTCCCAGTTTTACCGGACCGAGATCGGTGGTTATATTGCGAGCATAGTTCACGATTTCCATGACCTGGTCCTGCTTCCACTGTCTCCATCTCTCCAGGTTATAGCTGCTGGAATAAACCTTGCTCAAGTCTATGCCCGTATCCTGATAGAACTTCTCTTTGCAGAAATTGCAGTAACAGTAGTTCTCATCTTGAAATCCGAAATTATAAAGGACCACGCCGTCGGCTTTGTAATCGTCGATAAGTGTCTCAATGTAATTATAGAGACTGTCCTTTGCCCCCTGGTTAACCGGGCAGTACTGGGTGGCATTTCCACCTATATCGGGATTGGCAACCTGAAGCAGGCTTCTGTCGATTCCGGAGTCGTTGCCTGTGGGAAGATCGAGACCAGCCTCTGACAGCATGACATCTATGGCTTCAGGCAGCTTTGATAATTCCTCCAATTTGGCCTTCTCATCAGAGTGCTGGACCTCCAGGCCTGCGGTGATATAAACCCGGAGGCCGTCTTTATGGGCCGACTCAGTCAGATCCTTCACCTTTTCTCCGAATCCGTGTATGGTAATGGCGCTGATGTTGGCGCTCTTAAATGCGCTCAATATAGCCGATGCTCCATATCTCTCCAGATCGGACTGCTCCACCCATCCGTTTCTCTCCCCGGCCCCGACCTCCTGAGGAAGAACCAATAGGGGAATTCTGACTGTCTTATTCTCCTCGGACCATATGGCAAGAGGCGTGGCAGCAATGGCGGTGTGCCAGTCGTCTGCTCCTATCAGGATAACATCCTCCATCTCGCCCTTAATTCCCCTTTCCAGGGGACGATCATCTGACAGGGCCTGCCCGATCGAGGATATGATCAATATGAATAGCAATGGATGTTGCAGCTTCATGCTCTCACCTCTTCTGTTTCAATGCCTGCATCTTTCAGCGGCTGGAGATATTCCATATCGATATCGCCAACATAGAAGGCCTTTTTCAGGGTGATGTTCTTTCCGGCCATCTCGGCCACTGCTGCTTTGGCTTTCTCTGTGGCCTGGCCCTGGCAGATCACCATGGGCATGCCTTTGGATTGGGCCAATTGATAAGCCCGGAATAGTTCTGGGGAGCTGCTGCCGCATAGCACCGCATTCTCGCTTCCATTAATCCAGATATTTGCAGCATAGACCCAGGATTGCTCATAAAGGCTATCTCCACCAATGCGTTTTATGCCGGCTCCGTTGAGATTCCTTTCTGCATCATCTGAGACTATGGATTCATTTCCCAGAATCAAAACCTCGGAATATTCCTGCAGCTTCTCCAGATCCTCATCGAGGATGCTGCCCTGCTCAGTGGTGATGAGATCAAAATCAACTGTTCCATTGCCCATACGGCTGGCGGAGACGACTGTGCTGTAGAGGAAGTCGTCGCTGGCAAGCACCGCCATTCCCTTGGGCTGGACCACATTTATTGTGGCAGACTCCTCGGGCATGGGAATGCCATGCGAGTCCATGAGCCTGAATAGGAGCGGATATTCTCCGTCGCCTGAGGCCAGCATAGTGAAATTGGCAATGCCCGGCTTTTTCGGCTCGACCTTCACAATCTGGGCGGAAGGTATGACCATTAGATCTGATGGCGTTACTATTCCCACCATGATCTGCTCCTCCACATCCAGAGCGATTCGGAAGGAGCCTTTATAGGTCTTATTGACCACCAGGGTCTCCGGCACCATGATATCCACACTGTAGCCCCGGACCTCCATGGCGAAGCTGACTGTAGCCTCCACGGAGGAGTTTTTCGAGCTGTTGCCCAGAGAGGTAGCGGTGATGGTAAGGTTCTCCGTGCTTCCAGGCTTGTCGGTTTCTATATGCAGTTTCATGGTGTGAGTAGCAGACGGATCAAGCGCCAGGTCATAGGGAAACTCGACTGTCTCTTCGCTGTCCTTCAGGCTGGCCTTTAAACCTTCTGGAAGCGGTCCGCAATCGATGGAGGCCACATCACGAAATGCTCCCAGATTTTCAACTGCCAGATCAAACTCAGCAATATCATCGGCTCCGGCAGAGATATCCGCTGATTTGGCATCATTTATGGTCATGCTGATTCCGTAGCTTTCCTGGGCGATAGCCGTCAAATCGAATTCGATTCTTATGGGAAGAGATGGCGGAGCACTGTCCAACAGATATAGAAATCCGGAATAAGTTCCCGGCTCGATCTCCGGGGGCAAGACAAAAAAGATCTTGATCTCAGCCTCATCTCCAGGAGCAAGCGGCTCTTCCTCGGGCATATCCAGGAAGATATAGCCTTTGGCGCTTCCGCTCATCTCCGTCTTGGAGATCTCATGGATGGTGGAGTCCCCGGTATTGGTCACCTTCAGAGTTCTCTCCACCAGGTCGCCAGGATGGAGAACCACATCGAACCTATCTTTGTCTGGAGTCAACTGGGCCGAACTGACTGCAGCAAGCAGGAACAGAATGACAATTGGGTATATTGGCCTCATCAAATACCACACAGCTGGAATGATCCGGATTTAACTATTGCTATCCCACTTTCGTTTACGGCCTTAAACTCTCCCCCAAAGGAATAAATAACCTTCTGCCTCCCAGGAGCTAGTTTATATCTGTTATGGAAAATAGCAGTTAGAGGTGTTTGCTTGGACCCGGAGAAAGCCATTCTGGTGGCCACGCCCTTCAAGAAGAGGGGCAAGAGCAGTTTGAAGATCAGCGATTTCATATTCGCTCTCTCCCTGGATCTGAAATGGGGCCCGCCGGAGAAGGTAAGGTCTCTTTTGAGGGAAGCAGAAGCAGAGGGCATGGTAAAGATGGATGAGCAGATGGTTGATGCCCTCTTCGATCCGGCGGGAGTAGAGGTTCCTCTGGGATTCAAGCCCTCTACAGAGGAAGGGATACTGGACCAGGGGATCAGGCTCATCACCTCGCATACCGGCATGAGCCGAAAAGAGGTCATAGCAGTTGCCAACGAAAAGCAGGATTCACTGAAAAAGCTGGTGGAACTGGATGCTGTGGTCCTGCTCTTGGCCCGGGAGATGGGAATTGATGTAGGAGAGCTGGCCGGCCAGGCTTATCAGAACCTGCTGGCCCGGGCCGGGGACCGGGGCACAGAGTGCGATATAAAGGCATAATCAATGATCAAATCAATTTTTGCCGCGTCAGAAGGTCTTTATGAGCCATGAGAACAGAGAGACAAAGACTGCTTTATACGAGCTGCTGGGCATAACCAAGGAGCGAGTTGATGAGATCGCTCGCATGGTGCGGGCCTCGTTCTCTGAGTCCAAGGGGCCAGCCGAGTGGATAGTTCGGCTGGCGGAGGAGTTTCAGATCGAAGGGCCGGAGCTGGCGGAGGCCTTTGCCTGCGGCTGGTTTGCCGGAAAGTATGCCGGGGTATCCGAGGTCTTCCAGACGGTGCAAAAGGAGATGGACCGAAGGGAGATGGAAATGGCGGTGGAAAAGGATAGACAGAGTCGACATCCTCCCCCGGATGGGTACGCATAATCGCAAGCTTAATCTCATATGGGCAGAGGGAATTCTTTTATGACCCCCAGGGTTCTATTCACAACAGTCTATAGAAACAGCTCCGAGCCATATGACTATATCGGTGCCAATACCAGGTCCTGGTTTAGATTTTACTGGCCTCGCATTCAGTCCTTCGGCCTGCGTTTTCTCAAGCAGAACATCCCCGAGCTGGAGATACTGGAGTTTCCCACCTGGGAGGAGTACAAAAAGAAGCTAGAGGAAGGATGGGATGTGGTGGGGCTCTCCTTCTACCTCAGCGAGACCCATGAGGCCTTGGAGATGGTGGAGGCGGCGCGGGCGGCAGGAGCGGGGGAGGTCTGGGCGGGCAATTACGGTGCCTTGACCACCGCAGTTCAGGACAGGTTCGACCGCATCTTTGTGGGATACTCGGAGAGGGAGCTGGCTCCATATTTCGGAAGAACGATCAAGGACATCATCCATCCTCCTCTGATCGAATACCTCAATACGCCCTTCAATATCAAGCTGAATATCTACGGGGTGATGTTCACCACCAGGGGCTGTCCTGTAGGCTGCAAGTTCTGCCAGACCCCTGTCTTCTGCAACAAGCCCAATATCATCTCCCTGGAGAGCATAGAGCGGGTGCTGGCCTACTACAAAGAGCAGGGCATCAATGTGGTGCTCATTGAGGACGAGAACTTCGGGTGCAACCGAAAGCATGCCGATGCAGTGGTGGAGCTTCTCGATAAATACGAGATGGTTTGGGGATGCATGGCACGTGCTGATTATCTGCGACGGAAGATCAACGACTGGGCGGATATGCGCATCAAAAACGGCCGCAAGGTGGCAGGCTTCGGCGGAGCGGCCATAGGAATAGAGAACCTGCATCAGGAGCGGCTGGACCAGATCAAGAAGAAAGAGGGCACCGAGGACATCCTGGAGACGGTGCGGCTGCTGCAGGCCAGAGGGCTGGGCGCCATAGGCTATTATATGATCGGATTTGAGGAGGACACTGAAGAGTCCCTGAAAGAGGACATAGCCAAGCTGGCCGCCCTGAAGCTGGATATCACCCAGATCTGTGTGATCACTCCACTGCCCCAGACACCCATGTGGACGGAGATAGAGGAGAAGTTCGGCATCTGGGATCACGATTACCATCACTATGATGGAAAGCATATGGTCTGGAATCATCCTCATATCCGGCCGGAGAGATTCCCCCAGATCCTGGACTGGTCCTTCAAACAGGTCTATCCCTGGAGTGCCCCCATCCGCACCTCGGGCAGGGTCTGGGGCAATGCCTATCGCTATGGAGGCTGGGCGGGGGTCAGGGAGGTCGCATCCTATATCAGCCGGGCCAACAAGTTCGACTGGAATGCCGGTCTGCGGCTCTTGAAGGTGAGCGAAAATTAAGCTCAATGCCAAGCCCGGAGAGGAGGATCTGGCCGGATGAAGGTATTGCTGCTCTCCTCTCCCATAGTCCAGCCTGATTTCGACCGCATCGCCCGAGTGCCTAATCTTGGGCTGGCCTCCCTGGCGGCACATGTGGAGGATCTGTGCACGGTGCATGTGGCGGATATCCACGGCCTGAAGGGCCACCGCCAGTATGTGGAAAAGCTTGCGCCCGGCTACGATCTGGTAGGCCTAACTGCCATGAGCTTTCAGTACCAGGAGGCTCTGGTCCTGGCGAGGATAGCCAAAGAGGCAGGAGCGGAGACGGTCTTCGGAGGATATCATCCCACCCTGGCGGCGGAGGAGATCGGGAAGAGCCCCGAGGCCAATCTCATCGACTACATTGTTCGGGGCGAAGGGGAGGCCACCTTCCGGGAGCTAGTGCAGGCCAAGCTGGATGGAAAAGGCCTGCAAGAGGTCCTGGGTCTCTCTTATCACCGTGGCGGCTCCGGCGGGGAGATGGTTCACAATCCTCCTCGCCCGCTGCTAACGGTGGAGGAGATTCGCCGGCCCAACCGGGATGCCCGCCTGATCACCAAGGGCTTTTACAGTTTTGATGTGCCCATTGATTGCGTTGAGACCAGCCGGGGCTGCACCCAGGGCTGCAAGTTCTGCTCCATAAATCTGATGTACGGCCGGCGCTTCCGGCGATTCTCTTTGGAGAGGGTGATCGAGGATATACGGGACGCCGAAGCCCACGGGGCGGGCTCAATTTTCTTTCCCGATGACAACATCACCCTGGACCCCCGGCGGCTGGAGAAGCTCTGCCAGGCGATCATCGATGCCGGTCTCACTCATCTGCGCTACAAGACCCAGGCCTCCGCCTCGGGGATCGCCTCGAGCAAGCAGCTGGTGGATAAGATGGGGGAGGCGGGCTTTGATGGGGTCTTCTTGGGTGTGGAGAGCATCAACAAGAGGAACCTGGAGTTTCTGGGCAAGGGCAGGATGTCCAATGATGCGGAAAAAGCGGTGCAGTACCTGCACGACAACAACATTATCGTCTCCACCGGCCTCATAGGCGGCAATCCCGATGATGACCAGGAGGACCTCTGGGAGAATTTCCGGCTAGCGCGAAGGCTGAAGGTGGACTTTCCCATATTCTATATCTCCACCCCCTACCCTAAAACTGAGATGCGAGGGGAGCTGGAGGAGATGGGGCTGGTTACGAGCAGCGACTTCACCAGGTACGACGGCCTGCATGCCAACTTAAAGACCCGGCACCTCAGCGCAGAAGAGGTGCAGTATATCACCTGGCAGATGAACGCCCGCTACTATGATTGGCAGTGGCTGCGCTACAACAAGGTGAAAAAGCTTTATCCCAAGTGGTTTGCCCGCGAAATGCGAAGGCTCGCCCCCTTCTACGCCCGGAGAAAGCTGGACCTGGCACTGGGCAGGCGCACAGCGCAGGATTTCTTCCAGGAAGATCTGGCCAGCGGGGAGCTGTGCAAGGGAGTGATATAAAATTATAATTAACAATCTTTTAAAATTGTTTTTCTAAATACAATCTTTTCGAATTGTATATATGTGATGAGGATCATCTATCTCTCAATGAAGCAAAAGCTCTTCGTTCTGCTAGGGGACGTCGTCTCCTCCCGGCAGATTGCAGACAGAGATCTATTCCAGGGTCGGCTCAATGAGATATGCAGCAGCATCAATGAACGATATGATAATGATATCTACGCACCATTTAAGACTCTGAAAGGCTTGGATGAGATGGGTGGTGTGCTTAAAAGTATTTCTGATTTTTATAATATTATCAATACAGTAGCTGAATCGCTATATCCTCAAGTGATGAGATGCGCTCTTGTTTATGATTTTGTTGATACTGCTCTGGATTCCAGAGATGTATCCAGGATGGATGGACCTGCTTTTCATAGATCATCCCAGAGCATCATTGAGCTCAAGAAAACAGAGCGAAGGATAAGCATATCCATTCAGGATGAAATTCTGGACCGAACCCTCGCCGGGGAGATCAATTTGCTGCTCTTATTCAAGCATGATATTTCTCCCAAGCAGCGAAAGATAATTAAAGAATATGAACTTGTAAAGAATCAAATGAAAGTTGCAGAGAGTTTTGGCATCAGCCAGCAGTCCGTCTCCCTGGCGCTGCGCCGCTCCCGATGGAAGATGAGAAGAGAGCTGGAAGATGAATTAAACTATTCGCTGCAGGCATATCAGAAAAGGATCTTCCAGACTGATTTGAGGTCGAATCCCTGATGATCGTAATCCATTTGTCACAAATGCAGCTTGCAAGAAAGGAGTGCCATGGATGCTAAAGGATTTCGAGCTGATTGAGCTGGCCGTCATCCTATCAGCCTATATCCTGCTTCCGGCCACCAGCGGATGGGTGGTCAGCGGTGTGCTTAATCGCATCTCCGGCAGCGCCATCCAAAAGGCAACCAGGGAGGTCAGGGATACAGGATATGTCATTGGAAAATGCGAGAACCTTCTGCTTCTGACCTTCATGCTTCTTGACGCTTTTACTGCCATGGCCCTCATATTCACTGCCAAGGCCATAGTGAGAGCCGAAGATATGAAAAAGCATCCCCTCTATTTTCTGGCAGGAACCATGATCAATGTGACTTACTCGGTGATGATAGGGCTTATCCTCAAAGCTATTCTGATCAGTATTTAAAGCATTTTTAAGATCCAAAAAGAAAGCACCGGCTGCTGCCATCTGGACGATTCCATCCGGCCTGCAGGGAAGCCCGAATGAAAATTTCAGCTATTTCGGCAGCCCATCCCATATCTGATCCGCTGAGGTTATGACCAGCTCCGGCTTTCCCCCATAGATCTGCAGCTGCGCTTTCACATCGCCATAGCTGCGCCGGGTATGATCGGGCTGCTTGCCGGGGGAGATATAGCGCTGGGATATGAGATTGACTATCTTCTGCCCGGCCGGCTCATCAATATCCCGCATAAAGATGCTGAAGGACCGGTGCTGAGAGCTGTTCCCAACAAGTCTTTTTATGATGAAAAGAGATCAATTCCGGTGATGAGTTGAAGAGGGCGATTTCGTTGCTGGCTGCCATCGCGGCTCTGCTGGTCTGCGGCTGCATAGAGTCTGCCAACCTGGACATACCGGATAACTACTATCTTACGATGAAGAAGGCGGATGTCGACAGCCCCGTGGAGCTGATCAGATTCGCAGCCAGCATTCGGCCCCATACCATGGATTTCACCGTAGGAGAGAGGGTGGCCTTCTTTGAATGGTATCTTCAGAATCGCGGTTTTAATGTCAGCTTTGCCTACTCCGACAATTTCCGGGGCAGCGACAGGGAGCATGTCTGGCTGGTCCTTAGAAATAAGCTGGGCGAGAGCATGGCAGTGGAGCCAAGCTACATAGAGATGGAGGCAGCCTCGGTCTCCCCGACGACGCCGGAGTATAAGAGCTACCAGAAGAAGTACGAGGATATATACCAACTCAGCGAAAGCACGGGCGGCTCAGATCAATATGCCTGGTGGGAGAGGGAATCGGGCCAAAGACTGCTGAGCGAGAACGTCATGCTGGCCAAGAAGAAGCAGCTGTAATCGATGAAAGGGCAAGCCTGGCAGGCTTTTCCGGCAGGCGAAGGCTGTGCCGCCTCTGCTATCTCCTGTCATGGATCATAAGGTCCTTGCCACCTAAAACTCGCCCAGAGTGAACTGATCCTGGAGACGTATCTCTTTGGATTTGTGCTCTATCCCCAGCATATCCATGAGCAGAAACGCATTCCTCACAGACTTGGATCGGGCATGATTGTTGAAGTAGGCCCTGACCTTGGATGCCTTGAGCTCTGCCTGGCTGATGCAGGGAACCCAGGGCGCAAGCTGCTCCTTGCTGTACAGATAGTCATACCGGTCCAGCCTGTGGTCCTCCTCTTTGCCACCCTTGTACCATATGTCGTAGTTTCTTCCATGAAAGCGGATATAAACATGATCGGCGGCATTCATCTCTCGGCTCAGATACAGTCCTGGCCCGTCTATAAGGATAGGGGCAACATTCCTCTCTCTTAGAACCTCAAGCGCTTCAGGATCAATCTCTTTCCCGCCCTCATCCAGCCAGCTTTTATGCCTGAACTCCACTGCATAGTCGTAATCCTGATGGGAAAGAGAATCCAGAACGCCTTTCAGCAGATAAAGAGAGCGATCGTTCTTGAAGTAGGGTGAGAACTGCAGCAGCACGCCTCCCAGGTGACCAGATTCCGCCAGCGGCCTGACGCAGGTCTTCTCAAAGGACGCCGCCCAGAATATGGCCCTCTCAAGGTCGGCCTCGACCAGAGCCCTGTGAGTTACCAGCTGAGGGACTTTGACCGAATACTGGAAGCCCGGCAGATCCTTGCATTTCCTTATCCAGGATTGGACCTGCAGCTCGCCCGGCGGCCTATAGAAGGTGCTGTTGATCTCCACAGTGCAAAAGAACCGGGCGTAATAGGAAAACCAATCTCCCTTCTTCCCTGCCAGCTCCAGGGGATAGAATTTTCCCACCCAGTCATCATAAGACCAGCCGCTGCAGCCTATCAGTATGGTCATGGCATAGCCCTAGTTATGGATAAATCTTCAAATTCGCCGCCCATATTATAAATTTGCTTTCTCTCTCTCGTAACAGGATACTAATTAACGACGATCCTTGATTGATGGGTGCTCTCACTTCATTCTCCGCTGCAAGACAATATCATCGCGTATAAGAGACTAATCGATCTATTATGGCTTCATGTCGAGTCTGTACAAGCACATCCTTGTGACCTTGAGACACCCAGTCGCATACGCATGTGCCCGGATAGGACAATGCGGTAAGAACGTTCTTATAATTCTCGGGAGCGAAACCTATTTATCCGACAATTGCCGTATATGATAACTGGCAAAAGTCGAAGTCCATTGTTTCCCTCCTACCAACTGGCTTTTGCCTCCCTCCTTCTATTCATGCATAGAAAGGCTTATAGATCAAACTCACACTTCAATTCTATCCGATTGCCAGTCAAAGGAGGAGAGGCAAGCAGGAGTGATGGGCTTGACGACTGGCCAGGCTCTCGCTTCATTTCTCAATTGCCCGCTGCTTTGCAGTGGGGAAGGATGATGCCAAGATCGATAATATTATGGAATTTTTCTATGAAGCTTTAAAGCGAGCTTAAAAAAGAGTGCACCTGAAGCAAAAACACCATCCTGTGCTTCAGCAATTTTTCATGCCCTATGCCAGGGATAGCCTTTGGCATAATTCCTCGATGGAGATGCAGACAATGCGCCAGAATTAAGTATCAGTAATAGTCATTGAGGAATGGGTCGAGCAATGTGAATGATGAGGTGGTATGATTGAAATCAGAATCATTTTCGACATCCAGAGATGAAGCCCCGATTTTTTGCTCTTATAATTCCTCACGATATTGCATAGCAGAAGGATTATTGCAGGGTGGCATTGGTAGGCACGATGTCTTCCGCATGGAAGCTGAGGCTACGTACTATGCATGATCGAGTTCCACCTGGTTTAAGCAAGCCCCTAGCCAGGTATCTGGAGTTGGAGCTATTGCTTCATAAATTTTTTGAGAGCACTGGCTATTGCAGAGATAACTACGGCAGAACCTGCAATGGTTGCTGCAATGAAAATGTGGTTGAGTACCAGAAATATACCAGTGGCTGCAAGGAGTTGGATGTGGAGAGATTGAGTGTCTATGGCCCAGGCGACTTGACCCGAGGCTGCCCATATTCAAGCGATAAAGGCTGCATTCTTGAAACACATAAATCGCCAAAATGCATAGCCTACATCTGCTCTAACTTCACAAGAGCACTGAATGAGAAAGGCATGGATTATGATTGGTTTGAGACACATACACTTCTAATCAGCATTCTTAATGAGGCCAGTTTTGACTGGTGGAGTGGGGCTAAAATTGAATCTTGCTACATTAGCGATGAAGAATTCTCAGCAATCAAGAGGCAACTTGAAAAATCACTGGATATTGGGAGTGAAGGCGGCTTAATAGAAAAGAAGCAGACTTCGCGGCTCTCATAGATTTCGGCAGTATGACTGCCAGCCAAATTTGTCCCATTATTGCAGAGATATTGCACAGATTGCTTCCGATATTCTGGTCGACGCCTAGCGTACTGCATCGCCTGTTGATTAGAATGCTTTGTTTTAGCATCAATAAAACCTGAAAAATCCAAGAGAAAGTTCTTGTATCTAATTCGCCTTCCCATCATCATGAAGGAGTACTCTAACCAGGAGATAATTGTCTGCTGGCAGCCGGAGAAGTGCATTCATTCCAGGGAGTGCGTCAAAGGCCTGCCTCAGGTCTTTAATCACAACCAAAAGCCCTGGATAGACATGAAGGGCGCCAGCTCGGAGGAGATAATGAGCGTTATTGATCGCTGTCCTTCCGGGGCATTATCCTACAGGATGGCAGAAGGCTCTGAGCCGCCCTTGGTAAAGATCAGGGTTATGAAAAATGGCCCGCTGCTGGTGGAGGGAGACTGCATCCTGGTGGATAGAGAGGGAAAGGATGAATCAGTCAATGGACCATTTGCCCTCTGCCGGTGTGGCGGATCGAAGAAAAAGCCCTTTTGCGACGGAAGTCACGCAAAGATTGGTTTCAATGATTCGATGCCCGAAGCAGAAAAGCAATAGACAGATCCTATGCCCGGCTTCAGACGGAGCGATATCCCCCTGCTAAGCGATCGTATCTCTCCTCTGGCTGGATTATATCCGTTTATACCTGGCCAGTTCCTTTCTCGCCTTTTTTAGATCCACCAACTCGTCAAGTATCTCCCGCAGGCTCTCACCATCCATAGACAGCGAGTACCTCTCCTTGAGAGCCATCCCAATCTCCTCCACAGCGGCCGGTTCATCGCTTAGAATCCTCTCGGTGAAGCCCAGCACATCCTCATGAGCCGCCCAGGGATAGATAATCCAGCGCCAGTCCGATATGATCTCTGCATAAAAATCAGGTACTATCGCTGAGGAGGTCTTATGCTGCATAACTGCGGTCTTGATCTGGCCAGCACCCTCGGATTTAACATAATCGATAGCTGCCTTTAAGGTATCTCCCGTGTCGGTGACATCGTCTACGATCAGTATCTTCTTCTCTCTCACATCCACAGCCAGAGGAAAGCGGACCGATGCCTGTGGCCTCTTGCAGGCGGCAATGTCCCAGTGCTCTATCTTGATGCTGGTAAGAAGGCTGTGCAGAAGAAAATCGCAGACTATCCTGGCCGGAACATATCCCCCTCTGCCTATGGCCACTACCAGGTCCGGATCATAGCGGGAGGATTTGATCTCTCTGGCCAGCTTTCTGGAGAGCCTGTAGGCCTCATCCCAGCTTATGAGCTGACAGGGAAATGAAACCGGATTGTCCATGATAATAGAGGGGGCTGCTGAAGAATTAACTCTGTCGGAAGCAGCTTCGTCCAGTCATCCTGCAAAATTCAGCATACTTTGACACCCAGTTCACGCATCATTTGAAATGTGTCTACGTACTTGATACTGAATGCTTGGCATGCATTTGGGATCTTGACTCTGCGTCTGATATTGGCATCGAACTGCTCACGCGTGACGACAACACAATGCTTGGCCAATGCATAAGCCACTAACCAGCCATCAGCCACGCTGGCAAATTCGGCTTTGGCAGATTGAGTGAATTGGCTATGATCCTGAGACCAAATCATAATCCTACGATAAGCCGCAATCACATCGTCATCATCTGTAGAAATAAAGTTTTCATGAAAATCATTATTAGCCCATTCCGCCAGCTCATCCTTGCCCCGAACAAGTTCTTGCTTGACCCGATCAATGCTCAGCAAGTCGCCACTGCGACCATGATCAATGAGCAACTACCAAAAGCGGGGTGCAATGTCGAAGGCATAGTAGTGACGCGATGCCTCGATGAAGACATTCGCATCGAGAACATAGGATAAAGAAACGGTCAAGTTGTGTCACCATTTATAATGGAATTGGCATATTGTTCAAAGGTCTTCCCGTGCAGCCCAGTTAATCTATATGCGTCACGATAGAGAATTTTTCCTTCTCTGGCGGCACGAATCACAAATTCGGCAAAGCGACGACCAATGCGCAAATTCTGGGTAGCATAGAAGTTTCCTCCATCTTGTCCCTGAGCAGCAGCACATCTCTGTTTTTCCTGATAATTTCGGTAGAAATCAGAAAACTCACTTCTTGTTATAAGACCAAGATCCATAGCTCGACGAACCGAAACAAGTTCACTAACTTTAAAATGGCGTGCTATAGCCTGGAAACGTTCAGGCTGCTGATTGACGGATGGCCAAAAATCAAATAATTGGTTTGCTGGAACCAAAAATTCGGCAGCAGCCCGGTTGCATGCCTGTTCTGTTTTATTTTCAGATGGCTGGAGCTCGCGGAGGTCAAAAGCGGCGCTGCTACCATACCATATGTGTGCAAGTTCGTGTGCCAGGGTAAACATCTGTGCTGCCTTTCCGTCTGCACCATTGACAAAAACAAGAGGTGCATATTCATCCACCAGAACAAAGCCACGAAATTCAACAGGATCGAGCCTGCGATGCGTGTTATTCCCAACAATTCCGTTTACTACTACTAGAATGCCTGCTGCTTCCATTCTGCTCTGCAAATGCCTCAGCGCATCTGTCCATCTGGATTGATCCGCTGCCCATTCGTTCGTCAGTCCAAGAGTATCACGCATATCTTCAGCAAGCTGTTCAGGTTCAATCGTTAGCTGTGCCGAACCGACAAAATCCAATGGTTCCTGGCCTTCTTCTATTAGATACTCACGCATCCAAGCCTGCCGTCGCTCCATTTCCTGAACAGTTTCAAGCAAATCGGGACTTGGTCGGTAGGGATGCTCGCTATCAATAGTTCTAAAATGAGGAATAGAGAGATGCTCCTCGGGAGGTTCGGGAAGGAAGAAATACCCAAGCGGCGTAGAGGTGGCTTTTGCTAGAGCCTCAAGCTGACGCATTGTAGGATTACTGCTTCCGCTCAGCCATTCAGCAAGCTTTGGAAACCTCTGCTCAATGCTGGATTTTTTGGAGGATCTATCCAGAGCCCAGCGAATTACGGTCTCGCTAACCGATATTCGATTCATCAACCATACCTGGAACGTTTTCTCTCAAACTTATCTCAGCTCAATTGAGCTTATTTCCGAAAAGAAAATACGCCCCAACTTATTTAAATAGCACGCTATTAAATATCAATTCACCAAAAGATGTATTTCGCATTTCACCCAACCAACACAAAGAAATGGCGCCTTCTTCTAATTCACTCCCTGGACGCACCTCTGCAGAGGATTCTGCCATACTCTCCCTATTTCATCCTGTGGTTAGAGAATGGTGGCTTGCCTCCTTTGGCTCAGCAGAGGAGGGGCTCTTCACACCGGCCCAGAGGCAGGCTGTGCCCCTAATCCAGCAGGGAAGAAATGCTCTCATCTGCTCGCCCACCGGCTCGGGCAAGACCCTTTCCGCATTCATCTCCATCATCAGCCAGCTCTTTTCTCTGGCGGAGAGGGGCGAGCTAGCGGATAGCGTCTACTGCCTCTACATCTCTCCCCTCAAGTCCCTGGCCAATGACATTCAAAAAAACCTGGAGAGGCCTCTTCAGGAGATGGCGGCCCTGGCTGGCGAGAGAGGGATGGCCATTCAGGAGATCAGGCACTCCATACGGCATGGGGACATCTCAGGACGAGAGAGGGCCAGGATGCTGAAGAGGACGCCCCATATCCTCAATACCACCCCCGAGTCCCTGGCCATCCTGCTTAGCTCCCCCCGCTTCCGGGAGAAGCTGAAGACGGTCCGCTGGGTGATCGTGGACGAGATCCACTCCCTGGCGGCCTCTAAGAGGGGGGTGCATCTCAGCCTCAGCCTGGAGAGGCTGGAGGAGTTGAAGAGTGAGCCGTCTCCGGGAGGCGGGGAGAAGAGATACTGCCCCCCGGAGGAGCCGGCAGAAGCAGGATTTATTCGCATCGGCTGCTCGGCCACAGTTGAGCCCTTGCAGGAGGTGGCGGACTTCCTGGCCGGCGGCTTTCGCCCGGTGGAGGTGGTGGACTGCCGCTTATCCCGCCATCTGGATCTGCGCCTGGTCAGCCCGGTTCCCGACCTCATCTCTGCCAGCCAGGAAGAGATTTCGGATGGGCTCTACCAGCTGCTGCACCGCCACATCCTGGATCATAAGAGCACCCTCATCTTTGCCAACAGCAGAAACGGCTCGGAGAGGTTGCTCTACAACCTGCGGCAGCGTTTTCCCGGCTTTTATGACCGCGAAAACTCCGCCTGCCATCACGGCTCCATGGGCCGGGAGGGCAGGCAGGAGGCGGAGAGCAGGCTAAAGCAGGGGCTGCTGAAAGTGGTCTGCACCTCCACCTCCCTGGAGCTGGGAATAGATATGCCTCATATCGATCTGGTCCTTCAGATCGGCTCACCCAAGTCCGTGGCTGCTTTATTGCAGCGATTTGGCCGGGGAGGCCACAGCCTAAATCAGACGGTCAAGGGCAGGATAGTCGCCCTGGAGTGGGAGGATCTTCTGGAGGGAGCGGTGATGCTGCAAAGGGCGAAAGAGGGTTTGGTGGAGAGGATTCACATCCCTCAAAATGCCATGGACGCCCTCTGCCAGCACCTTTTGGGCATGGTCCTGGAGAAAGACTGGCATGTGGATGAGGTTCTGGCGCTGGTCCGCCGATCATACTGCTATCGCAGCTTGACCAGGGGGGAGCTGATGGCGGCGGTCCTCTATCTCTCTTCCGCCTATCCCCAGATGCGGGAGAGGCGGATCTATGCCAAGATCGGATACGATCCTGCCACCGAAAGGATATTCAGGCTGGGCGGCGGCTCTCGCATGATCTATTACACCAGCTCGGGAATGATCCCGGACCAGTTCACCTGCGATGTCTTCACCAGAGAGGGCAGCTTTGTGGGACGGCTGGACGAGAGCTATTTGGAGAGGCTGGAGCGGGGGGATGTCTTCTCCGTGGGAGGAAGAAGCTATGCCTTAGGCTACCGGCGGGGAGGAAGGATCTACGTCGATCCGGCAGAAGGCAGGCCCAGCATTCCCGTCTGGTCCTCGGAGAGGCTGCCTCTCTCCTTTGACCTGGCCCGGGCCATTCTCTCCTTTCAGGGCGATCTTCTCTGGATGATGAAAAGGGAGGGGGCCGGCGGCGGGATGAAGGAAGTTGGAATCGAGGGAAGAGAGGGATCAGAGGAGGAGATAGAAGATGGCGGAGCGGCGGTGAGGAGGTGGCTCGAGCAGCAGTATCACATGGACCGCAATTGCTCGGAAATGATCTACAGGACCTTCCGTCAGCAGATTGCTCTTCTGGGAGAGGACGGGGTTCCTACGCCCTGGAGGCTGGTGGTGCAGGAATGCCTGGACCATGAAAGCGGGTGCAAGATATTTTATGTGCTATCCGGGCGCGGTCTGCGCTGCAATGAGGCCCTGGCTCGCATGGCGGCCTATCTTCTCTCTCGGCAGAGGATGGGGCGGGCCTACATCGCCTTCTCCGACGCGGGCTTTCTCTTATCCCTGCCCGCCTCCAGCCGGGCCAGCATCCGGGCACTACTCCATTCCCTGCAAGAGGAGAACTGCCAGGCCCTGCTCCGCCGGGCTCTTAAGGGGACGAGCCTGCTGCAGAGCGCCTTTCGCATCAATGCCGCCCGCTCCTATCTGATACTGCGAAGCTACAAGGGACGACATAAATCCGCCCGGCACCAGCAGATGGATGCAGATATGCTCCTGGGCCTGGCGGAGAGCATAGAGGGCTTCCCTGTTCTGGAGGAGAGCTACCGGGAGATCATGGAGGACCGGCTGGAGATGGATAGGATCAAGAAGGTCCTGCGGGGCCTTTCCTCCGGAGAGGTGGAGGTGGTGGTGAAAAAGGAGGATATTCCCTGTCCCCTGGCCTTCGGGCTGGCGGCGCTCGGAACGGCAGGCGGTCAGAGGCGGGAGAGGATGAAAGAGATGCAGAGAGAGGTGGAGAAGAGAATTGTAGGTATGGATCTGGGAAGAAAATCAGCCTAGATACCCGCCGCACGGCTGGCACTCCCGCCGCCCCCAGGGCCAGATGCTGCTCCGATTGAAGCTGCCCTCGGCGGGGCAGGTGAGACAGTCGAAATCAGGGTCTTCTATAAATCTCATCCACTCTTTTCGGGTCATGTTTTCTATTGCTCGGCTGCAGGCATCTTCCATAACCTCCCTGATATCAAGCGTCCAGATTCGAGCGGTACGGTCTTCGCTGCCCGTGGCCAGCTCCCGGCCGTCCGGGCTGAAAGCCACTGCGTCTACCAAGCCGTCATGCTCGAGCCTCTGGAGCAGTTTTCCCGTCTCGACATCCCACAATCGAGCCGATC
>MTKZ01129586.1_pt1 | contig 17272 bp, 17 predicted proteins | sample 1042781 | NCBI WGS metagenome assembly MTKZ01 (sample SAMN06212207, study PRJNA360539) | anaerobic digester metagenome | biome: Wastewater treatment plant; material: sludge; isolation source: anaerobic digester fed with sludge from wastewater treatment plant | place: Denmark: WWTP Viborg ... | reverse complement strand
TTGATCAGCGATTCAAACGCGGGCGCGGAGCCCGCCAAATGCGTCAGCAGCGTGTCGTCAATCTCCCGGTCCTGGGTCTTCCAGAAGCGCCGGCACTCCTCGAGGATCCACAAGCCAACCGCCTGCTTCGAGAACCGCATCGAGCTGCCATAGCCCGGCTCGTTGGTGAACCCCTGGTTCCGGCTGGCCTCCGTGATGATCGGCTCGGCAACCTGCGTGCCCATGCTGGCCCAGGAACCCAGTCGCAGATACGCCCAGGTCTCCCCCTCGAGCACGGGCAACCCCATCAGTGCCGCCGCCGTCTCGTCCGAGCACGAGGCAACCACCACCGTGTCCTCCAGGTTGGTGGATTTCGCAATCGCCGGCTGCAGCGGGCCCAGCTCCGCGCCGGCGGGAACCAGCGGCGGCAACAGCTTGGCCGGCAAGCCCAGCGCGTTGAGCAGGCGCGACGACCAGCCTTGGGTGACCGGATTGTAGAGCTGCGTCGCGCCCGCCAGAGACCGCTCGCAGCGCGCCACGCCCGCCAGCAGGTAATTAAACGCATCGGCTACCGGCAAAAGCCGCTCGGCCCGGGCCAGCCGCCGCGACTTCTCCGCCGCCAATTGCGAAAGGGTGCTGCCGGGAGCCGGCTGCATGCCGGTCTCCTGGTAAAGCGCCTCCCGCGATACCAGCGACAGGACCTTCTGCAGTCCTTCGCGGCTGCGCCGATCACAGCGATGATAGGTCGGGGTGATGAGGGTAGCGTCGGACTCGAACAGCAGGTAATCGCCGGCCCAGGAATCGCAACTGATGCTGTCCACGGCCTCTTCGTAGGCGCCGATGGCGCGCAGCCCCTGGAGGACCTCTTCATACAACTGCGGGATGTTCCACTGCAGCGAGTCCTTCTCCTGGATCGGCACATTCTGAAACCGGCGCACCTCGCTCATCGTGAGCGATTCCTGGTTCAGAGTGCCCAGCATCACCCGGCCGCTTTCGGCGCCCAGGTTGCACGCAACATAGTACTTGCTCATCTGCGGCTCCAATGCCGCAATTACTGTGCCTTGTGCGACTTCTATGCGAAGCAAAAAGCTACGGATTACAGGCCGGGGCGCGGGCACTGCCAGGCGGTGAAGCAGCTTGGGAACAGCATGGCGCGCGTGTACCGAAAAGGGACATGGCTGTGTGTCATCACTGGCACCAGAACACCACAGATGGTGTAAACGCCGGGTTGCTCGAGGACAGCCTGGCCAACACACCCTGGGAGCGCATGCAAGCCAATGATGATGCGCTGCGTTTCGCTGAGTCTCTCCGCGCCGCCATGGAGAAACGGAATGCAGAACCTCAGTGAACTGACGCGCCGGCTCGTTGAGTTCGCCTTGATTCGCGCCAAGGAAGCGATGAATCGCGACCACGACCGCGTGACCGTGAGACAACTGCGGGAAATCCAGCGACGCCGTTAGGCCAGGCCGAACTCCTTCTTATTCTGCTCGCAGGAGACGAGAACCGGGCGGTCGGCGATCCTGGCCTTGAGCAGGGCTTGCTCGTCCGCGCCGGCTGAAAGCGGCAAGGCGACCTGGCCGCCTTCGACGGCGCTGCGCTGCATGGCGAGCATGATCTCGGCGCCGAGGGCGGCGTGGTCGAAATTGCATTGGTGCGGCTTGCTGCCGTCATCCAGCCAGTCGGCCATTTCCTGGATGTAGGGCGGCATGTCGAGGTCGTAGTTCATCGCGCCGTCGCCGGACTGGCAGCCGCCGCTCTTGGTCACCGCGCGCCAGCCGCCGTTGGTGAGGACTTCGGCGAAGCCCTCTGTGCCCTGCGCGCCGATGCGGTTCTTGCCCCACCACTTGGCGACCTCCGGCTGATCGGGCGCGCCGGCACCGCACTCGTAGATGCCGCGCACGCCGTTGGCGAATTGCACAAAGCCGCCGATGTAGTCGGGCGAGGGGTGGTTATCGCCAAACTTGGCCCGGCCAGCGGCCTGGGCCATGACCCACGTTGCCGGCGTGTAGTTATTGAACCAGCAGGTGTAATCAATGAGGTGGGAGAGCATGTGGGTCATCCAGCCGGGCGAGCTGGCATAGACGGTGTGCACGCGGCCGAGCGCGCCGCTGGCGATGATTTCCTTCACCTTCTGGTAATGCTTGCCGTACCGGTGCTGATGGCTGACGACGGCCCTGGCGCCGGACGTCTTCAGCAGGTCGCGCACGGTGAACAACTCGGCGCTGGTGAGGGCGACGGGTTTCTCGAAGGCGATCAGCCTGGCGCCGCCAGCGATGGCCGCCCGGATCATCGGCGTCCGCAGGTTCGGCAAGGTGCAGAAGCAGAAAACATCGGGCTTCACGGCCTTGGCCAGCGCGGCGGCATCGGTGCCCTTTTGTGGGTTGCCCAGTTTGGTGGCGGCGTCATCGAGGCGCTTCGGATCAATGTCGCAGATGCCGGTGACCTGGAACCTGGGATTGGCGTTGAAGGCGGTGGCGTGGTGCATGCCGCGTTTGCCCATGCCGACGATGAGGACGGAGTATTTGCTCATAGAACGTGTTGCATATTGCGTGTTACGGGTTCGGGGGGAAGTAGTGAAGACGGGCGCCCAGGAAGAATCCCGCGGCGCCCGTGCAGGGTATAATGGATGGCTACTTGCAGCAGCAGCAGCAGGCGCCGCCTTGAGCGGGCCCTTTGCCAGCGGGGGCCTGGGAGGCGAACTTCGCATCCCATTCCTTGACCTTGGCCACGACGTAGTCCACTTCCCTCGCGGTGAGCTCGGGGAACATCGGGAGGCTGATGCAGCAGGCGGCGTTGGCTTCGGCGTTGGCGACGCTGCCGACGATGCGCGCCTTCTTGCCCCACGGATACCCGGCCTGTTTGTGGATGGCGATCGAGTAGTGGGTCTTGGCGTCCACGCCGTTCTTGACCAGGTAATCCAGCAACTGGTCGCGCCACTGGGGCTTCTTGACCTCGATGACGTAGAGGTGGAAGACGTGGCGGTAGCCCTTCAGCGCAACCGGCAGGTCAAAGGTCTTGCAGCCCTTCAGGCCCTGCGTGTAGCGGGCGGCCTATTTGCGGCGGGCGTCGTTGTATTCGTCAATGTGCTTGAGCTTGGCGCTGAGGATGCCGGCGTGGAGATCGTCCAGGCGGCTGTTGAAGCCGTAGCTGTGCACGTTGCGGGCCGTGGAGCCGTGGTTGCGCAGGCGGCGGACGGCGGCGTCAAGGGCGGCGTTGTTGGTGACGAGCGCGCCGCTGTCACCGAAGGTGCCCAGGTTCTTCTGAATGATGAAGCTGGTGGTGGCCGCATCGCTGAGCTGGCCGATCTTGAACTTCGGTCCGCGCGCGCCGATGGCCTGGGCGTTGTCCTCGATCACCTTGAGTTTGTGTTTCCTGGCGATCTTGCTGATGGCAATCATATCGGCGCACTGGCCGTAAAGGTGCACGGGGATGATGGCCTTGGTCTTGCGCGTGATGGCGGCTTCGATCCTGTCCGGGCAGATGCACTTGCTGTCGGGGCAGCAGTCCACGAAGACGGCGGTGGCGCCGGCAATCCAGATGGCTTCGGCGGTCGCAAAGAAGGTGTTCGGGTGGGTGATGACTTCGTCGCCGGGGCCGATGCCCAGGCCCATCAGCGCCAGCCAGATGGCGTCAGTGCCGTTGCCCAGGCCCACGGCGTACTTGGTGCCGTGGTAGGCCGCCAGCTCGGCCTCGAACTTCTTGAGCATGGGCCCCATGACATAGGAGCCGCTCTCCAGAACGGTCTTAATGTTCTTATCAATTTCCGACTTGATGTTATGGTACTGACGGACATGGCCGTAAAAAGGAACTTTCATGGGCCGGGAAAATACCCAAGCGTGGCGCGGAAACAAGCGTTTTCTTTGGTTAACGAAAGAATTCGCCGCCGATCGCGGCAGCGCTTAGGATAGTCTCCTGCGTGATGCGAATCCGTGTACCCTGAACTGCGCTGGCATGATACTGCCCTACAAACTGGCGACGCTGCTCTATTGCTTCAACGAGCGTGATGAAATCCTGCTGTTGGAGCGGGCGCAGGAACCCAATCGCGGGTTGTGGAGTCCCTGCGGCGGGAAACTCCACGCGGACACAGGGGAATCTCCCTATGCCTGCGCCTGCCGCGAGGCTCGGGAAGAGCTCGGCCTGACCCTCTGTTCCCAGGACCTGCAACTGACCGGCCTGGTCAGCGAGCATGGTTACCAGGGCCAGAGCCACTGGCTGATGTTCCTGTTCGGGGTCAAGCCGCGGCTGACCTCGCTGCCGCTCGCGCACCGGGAGGGGCGCTTCCAGTTCTTCCCGCGTGAGGCACTGGAGGGGCTGAGCATACCGCAGACGGACCGCNNGCCCTGGTTCTGGCAGCACCGCGGCGGGTTCTTCGCCGCGCATTGCCATTGTTACCCGGACGGACACAACGAGTGGACATTGGAGGAGTCGAGGGTTGCTCATGCCTGACGAGCCCGTTATTGACCTGCAGAGCGACCATTATTTCATGGGCGAAGCCTTGCGCCAGGCGGCCAGGGCCTACGCGGCGGAGGAGGTGCCGGTCGGCGCCGTCGTGGCACTCGAGGGGCGGATCATTGCCCGCTCCTTTAACCAGGTGGAGCTGCTCAAAGACGCCACGGCGCATGCGGAGATGCTGGCGTTGACGCAGGCCGAGGAGGCGACGGGCGACTGGCGGCTGACGGATTGCACCCTCTACGTCACCAAAGAGCCTTGCCCGATGTGCGCCGGGGCCATCGTGCACGTGCGCCTGGCCCGCGTGGTGTACGGCGCGAGCGACCCGAAGGCGGGCGCGGCGGGCAGCGCGTTGAACCTCCTGCAATTCCCGACGTTCAATCACCGCTGCGCGATCACCGGCGGCGTGCGCGAAGCGGAATGCCGCGCGCTGCTCCAGAACTTCTTCGCCGAGCAGAGGAAGGGGAAAGACTGACGCCGCCAGGGACGCCGCGCCGAGGCGCCCGCCCGTGCACAAACAGGGATGTCCCGGCGAAACGCCCCTGCCAACCCGGCGAGCTTGATGCGCCTGTGGAGGTTGCTACTTCTTCTTCTTGCCGAAGACCGAGCCAATGCCGGATTTGGAGGACTCGCCCCGCTGGCGGACTTTGAGCTGGCCGAGAATGGAGTGCCAGCCGACGTAGATCCGGTGCCATTGGCTTTCGAGATTGCGCAGGGCGCCTTCGTTGAGGTCGCTGAGGGAGCGCAGGGACGGCGCCTCCGTAATCAGGGCATGGATCTCCTCGCGGGTAGGGGAGGGCACTTCGACGGTCGCCAGGATCAACTCCAGTTGCTGGACCAGGACGCTCTTGATCTCCAGGAACTGGTTCTCGTCCTCCAGGCTGAACTTCTTGCTGTGCGCCAGGTTGACGAAGTTGTTGAACTGCTTCCAGCATTCAATGTAGTTCTCTACCTGGTCAACGAGTTGGTCCAATTTGTTGTCGCTCATAGGATGGCGGGGTTAGCTGAGGCTCATTGGGGAGGCGGGCGCTTTGGGCGCCAGGAAGACGATCGCGCCGCCGCGCAGTTCGCGGGCTCTGATCTTCAGGCTCGGGTAGTTGATAATCAGCTCGGCCAGGGGCAGTTGGGCCGCGGCGGCTTCCCCAAAGGTGGCGAGGACCTGCCGGGCGATGTCCTTCACCACATTGGCCGGGAAGCTCGACGGCAGCGTGCCGGTGAGCACGGTGCCCTCGCGGTCCACGGTGAAGCTGCCGGAGGGCAGGCGAAGCAGGGTGGGCGCCGGTTTGGCAAAAAGCTTCAGGAGGCCCATAGCGCCAGCACCTTCTTCATCAGGTCCCGGACCTCGTCCGGGGCCAGGGTATTCTTCCAGCCGACACAAAACTCCGTTTGCTCCTGGGCCGCCAGTGTGACATGGCGTTGCGGGCCAAAGCCCTCGATCCGTTCCAGGGCGCCCGCGCCCAGCCGATCCCCCAGCGAGCGGAACCGTTCCAGGCTCTGCCGCGCCCAGGCGGCCATGCGCTCGGGGTTTTCCAGGCCGCGCGCGGCATGTTGCCCTGGTTTGCCGGCTTGCATGGTCAGCGCAAACTCGACCCCTTCGACCTTTGCCACCTGCGCCAGCGGCGAGGGCTGCGTTTTGGGCGCGCCCTCGGCGGTCACGCCGCTGCGCGATTCGTCCAGGGCCTGCGCCGATTCGAGGAGCAGCGCGTTGTAAGACTTGAGAATCTGGCGGGGCCGACTCGGTTCGGCGGGCAGCATTTCAAAGTTGCCCGCTTTCCAGGACAGGATCCTTTGAAAGGCGGGCTCTCCGCCGAGGTCGGCCGCCTCGGCATCAATCAACTCGCCGTCCTGAATCCAGATCTTCCCGCTGAGCGGGCCAAAGTAGGTCTCGGGGGTGATGACCTCGACCCGCATGATCGGTTCCATCAATGCCGGCTGNNCCGAGCTCTGCGAAAGGCATTCCATCTGGATGATGTCCATGAGGCTGCGGGTTTGCACGCCGCGAAACCCGACCTCCGATTCGCGCCCGATCAGGGACGCAACACACTCCAGGAACAGCCGGGTCTCGTGCTCGGTGGCGGGCTTGGTCCAGAACAGGTCCACGCCCAGCGCGTAGGCGCGAGAGCGAAACTGCTCATCCACCTCGGCGGTCAGCGCCACCGTGCGCAGGTCCGGGTACTTGCGCCGCACAATCGCCAGCACCTGCAGGCCGTCCATCTTCGGCATTTTCAGGTCGCAAATCAGCACCTGGAACGGCTCGGCCTCCAGCATCGCCAGCGCGCGCGCCCCGCCGGCTGCGGTCTGAATCTCCGGGTGGCCGGGCAACTGTGCCAGCATTTCCCGGTACAGCTCCAGCAAATCCGGATTGTCGTCCGCCAATAAAATCTTGGGGCGCCTTTCCATCAACTACCTGTGTTTACTAATATGTCGGCCTCGGTGCAAACTCAAGCCTGAAAACCAGGCGTGTTTGCCTGCTTTAACAGCAAGGGCTATTCCCCATTGCCGCGGCGGGTGAAGATTTGTCGAATTGCGCCCCGCCGGCCCCTGGATTCAAGGGCGCGGCCCGCTGCCGGGCGGCGGCGCCGTCCGCCAAAGCCGGCCCATGCAGACGGCAACAGGACATTTCGTCCAGTGATGAGACAAAGGCGGCAGCGAGCGCATCCAGTCCGCCCGCGCCGGTTCGCCGCCGAATGCTTGTCCTGCGGCAGATGAGCGTTTTCCGCGGCACTTCGGCCGGTCATGGCACAAATCCTGCGCAAAACGCCGCCAGACTCAGTTCAACCGCAACAAAGACAATGAATCGTGCGCAAAGCGAGCAGTCAGGGCTGCCCATCGTCCGGCACCGCCCGCCCCCCGGCGGGCGCCCCGCGGCAGAGGGTTCCTTTGAATGCCACGAATCCGCGCCGGGGTTGAAATGACCGCCAAGAGACACGCGCGTTGAGCATGGCATGAACTTGAATATTATTCGTCCTTTGAGAAGTCTGTTCTGGAGGCTGGTTGACAACTCCGCCCCGGATGAGTCGAAATCGGCGCCGGCGGGCGCTTCGGCAACCGCAGGCGCGGTTGCCACAGATTCCCAGCCTGAGCCTGCCGCGCCCCGCAACAACGGCGGGTATCACAACGGACGGGGCATCGAGCTGCCCTTGCAGTCTATCCTCGCCGGTCTGCCGCTGGAATTGCAGGCCAGGGTCACAAACACCGATGCGGGCGCCCTGACCATTATCATCCCCCTGGAGAAGATTCTCTCCCAGCTTTCCCGCGGGGTGGTGCAAATCTCCTTCGGCGAACTCCGCCAGGCCGCGCCCGACTTCTTCACCATGGAGAACGACCGTGACCGCGTCATGGTGGCGCTGCCCCTGGGCGAGATTCTGTCCCGGCTTAATCCCGCCCTCATTACCTGTCGGCGCGTGCAGCGGCAAGTCGAGGTCCCGGAAGACATCGCCAGCCCCTTCGATGCGCGCAACCAGGGCGGAATCCTCTCCATCGGCCCGGCCAAGCCGCCCTCGGCCTCGCCCACAGACGGCCTGCCGCCAGGGCGCCAGGTTGCCCCGGCTGCCGCAGCGCCGTTCGTTCCGCCCGCCCGCGCCAACATTACCTTTGCGCCCACGCCCGCACCCCCGGCGACGCAGCCGCCCGTTTCGGCCCCTCAAGCTCCGCCCCTCCTCAAGCTCAAAGAGCCCGCGCAAGCCCCCACCGCCCCGCCGGTGGTGCGCGCCGCGGCCCCGAACGATCCCAATTTCCTGTCGGTGAGCGTGTACTCCCTGGCCGAAGCCTGGCCCGAATCCGTCCGCCGGGAACTTCTTCAGTTGAATCTGACGGAGGCCAAGGTAGTGCTGCCGGCCGAGAGCGTGGAGCGCGGCCTCAAGCAAGGCCGTGTCGCCTTCACCTGGAAAACCTTGCGCTCATGGTTGAAGCCGGCGCCGCGGCCGGGGCTCTCCGCCCACGACGCCACGGTGCTTGAACTGCCGTTGAAGATCGTCGCCCCGCTGTTCCTGGCCCGGCAAAACGATGCGAGCAAGACCCGGAAGAAGGTCGCTATTGACCCCGCCATTCCGAATCTGTTCTCAGGATTCCCGCCGCCGGCCGGCGGCGCCCAGTCCGCCCCTGCTGCCGCTCCCGCCCCGCCCAAGCAGGAGGACACCAACTTCTATGTCTGGGACGACTCGTCCGAGACCGTGCGGTTGGAGGGAGACGCGGGCAAACAGGGACCCTCCCCCGGCACGAAGTTTGTTGCCAAGTACGCCACCCCCAACGAAGTCGTCTCGCGCGCTGCGGGGCTCGAGGGGGTGGCCGGGGCGCTCATCGCCCTGCCAGACGGCTTGATGGTCGCCAGCCGGCTGGGGCCCGATGTAAACGGCGACACCCTCGCGGCGTTTCTGCCGCAGATCTTCTCCAAGATCAGCCAATGCACCCGGGAGCTGCGCATGGGCGAGCTGAACAACGTCAACTTCACCGTCGGCAACATCCCGTGGAAAATCTTCCGCGTGAACGCCATCTTCTTCGCCGCCTTCGGACGCGCGGGCGAGCCCCTGCCCACCGCGCAACTGGCGGCCCTCGCCGCTGAACTCGATCACAAAGCCAGGTAAATTTATGGCCATCATCAATCAAGCTAGCAAAGAACTGCAGGTCAAAATCGTCTACTACGGCCCCGCGATGGGCGGCAAGACCACCAACCTCGTGCAGGTCCACGACCATGTCCAAACCGCCGCCGGCAACAAGGGCAAGCTGGTCTCCCTGGCGACCAGCTCCGACCGCACCTTGTTCTTCGATTTCCTGCCCATCGAAGCCATGTCCATCAAGGGCTTCAAGACCAAGTTCCAGCTCTACACCGTCCCGGGCCAGGTCATCTACAACACCACCCGCCAGCTCGTGCTGCGCGGCGTGGACGGCATCGTCTTTGTGGCCGACTCCCAATACGAGAAGATGTCCGAGAACGTGGAGAGCTTTGCGAACCTCGAAGACAACCTCAGGACGCTGCGGCTCAACCTCGCCGAGATCCCCTACGTCCTCCAATACAACAAGCGCGACCTGCCCAACGTTGCCCCGGTGGAGTACATGGAGTTCCTGCTGAACAACCGCGAAATCCAGGTCCCCTCCTTCAGCGCCAGCGCCCACAAATGCGAAGGCGTCTTTGAAGCCCTCAACATGATCACCCGCATGTTGCTGCACAAGTTTATCAGCCAGGGAACGCCGCAGTACGCATGACATGGGCACCCTCCCCCAACTCATCGAGGAAGACATCGCGCGCCTCGACGCCGAGCTGCGCGAACTGCTCGAACGCAGCGACGCGACCACCGCGCTGATCATTGACAAGGGGGGCTTCCTGATCGCCAGCCAGGGGGACGCGCGGCAGTTCGATCTCACCACCGTTGCCGCCCTGGCTTCCGGCGCCTACATGGCCAACCAGACCATCGCCGGGCTGGTCCACGAAACCAACTTCAACAGCGTCTATCAGCAAGGCGAGAAGTTCAGCATGCTCGTCACCTGTGTGGACGAGAACTGCCTCCTGCTCGTCGTCTTCAAAGCACAGGTCAGCGTCGGCGCCGTGAAATACTTCGCCGCCCCCGCCGTCAAGCGCATCGCCTTGCAGCTTCAAATCGCCCAGGAACGCGCCCCCGGCGCCGGCCTGGACCTCTCGGTGCTCAACCTCGCCGATCCCAGCCAGGTCTTCAGGCGCAAGGACTGATCGTCCGCCGCGCCCGCAAAAAGCGCCTTTACAGGCAAACGCCCGTTTGCCAAGCTGCGGCGCATGTTAAAGAATTCTCTGCCGCTATTGCTTCTGTCGCTGCTGCTGGCCGGGTGCGCCACTCAGCTCACGAATCTTACGCCCCTGCAGCAGAAACGCAATCCCAACAATCTCTACGCTGTCGAAGTCGCCCTGAACACCCGCCAGCAAACCCTCCGCTGGCAGAGCATCCAGCCCCAGATCATTGCCGACCGGGGAACCTACCAGATGCGCCCCACCCCGCTGGTCAGCAACCGCTGGGAAGGTCTCATCCCGGTGCCGACGGGGGTCAGCAGCATCGAATACCGCTACAAGCTGGATTATCAATACAACCGGATGGGCACCCCGGGCAACGGCAGCCTCCTTTCCCCGAAATACGTATTGCAGATTGTAGAATAGCCGCTCCGGGCTATTTGAGCGGCAGCCTGCCGAAAAGCTTGCCCAGACCGGTCCAGGCCAGCAGCGCCAGGCCGACAGGCGTGCCGGTGATAAACGTAGGGATGGCGGCCAGCACCGCCAGGATGGTGGCAAACGTCAGCGCACGGCCCCGGGAATCCTGCTTGAGCTGGCGCTGAATCAGAAAGGTCGGAACAAACACCGCGGCAAAGCACGACGGGATGGCCACGATCCAGTCTGCGGGAATCCAGTCAAACAGCGCCCAGAGCATGTCCACCGCCACAAGAATCAACGCGGACAGGGCGTGAATGGGCGGGCCGTCCAATGCTCCCGCCGGGGCTGGGCGGGCAGGCAGGGGCGGCAACACCTCAACGGGCGCCACTTGGGCTGGCACCTCGCTGATCTTCGGCGGCTTGTCCACGCAAGCAAAAGGTCGGCCTACCCGGGAGCCTTGTCGAGAGTTTTGGAACGCTATCTGCCGCTCACATCCAGGCACACGACGTCACCGACGGCGTTGCGGCAGTAGATGTGGCCGTTGGCCAGGACGGGCGTGGTCCAGCATTTCCCCTTAAGCACTTGCGCGCGGGAGATCGGCCGGAACGCAGCGGGCACAGCCTCGGCGATGATCAGTTCCCCCTTGTCGCTCAAGGCCACCAGCTTGTCATCCGCCACCACAAGGGAGCCTTTGCCGAACTGCCCATAAGCCCACTTCAATTCCCCGGTGTCGAAGGCGACGCAGCGCAGGCCGCTGTCATCGGGCCCGTAGAGATGCCCCCGCCACAGCACGCACGTGTTGAAGTGATTGCGCATGTTCTTATTCTCCCACACCGCCTCCGCCGCGCGGGCTGACACTTTCAACAGGGCACCGCCGTGGTTGTACCCGGAACAGATGAACACCTTGTCTCCCGCCACAATCGGATCGGCGGCGTTGACATCATAAGAGGTTTTCCAGGGATAGCTCCACCTCTGCCCGCCCGTGGCGGCGTTCACGGCGATCAGCGATTGCCGGGAAAAGATGAGCAGGCACCGGTCTCCGTCCAGCTTCAGGGGCACTGGGGTGGCGTAAGCGCCCGCGCTCTTGTCCGAAACCCACACGACCTTGCCGGACTGCTTGTCCAGCGCCACCCCGGCGCTGCCCATGTTGAGCACAGCCAGGTTCCCCTCGATCAGGACGGAGCCCGCACAGCCCCACCTGGGTATTGCCAGCCCTAATTCCTGGTTAAGATTCCTGGACCAGGCGACCGCGCCGGTCTTCGCGTCGAGGCAGAAAACGTGTCCTTGCCGGCTGAAGGTATAGACGTGGCCGTCGGCGACCGTGGGCGTGGCGCATGGCCCGCCCTCAAAGCTCTCCGGGGCGAGCGGGCAGGCATAGGAGTGCTTCCAGAGCGCCTTTCCCGTGTTGGCATCCAGGCAGAAAACCCAATCCGTATCGCTGGTATTGCCCATCGTATAGACCCGCCCGCGGCTTACCGAGAAGGAGGAGAACCCCGTGCCGACGGCGGCCTGCCAAAGCTGCTTGGGCCCGGCGGCGGGCCATTGCGCCTGCCAGCCCCTTTCCGTCGAAATGCCGTTCAGGTCCGGGCCACGCCAGCGGGGCCAGTCACTTCCGCTTGCCGTGAACACGCCGAAGGCCGCCCATGCGAGAAACACCGTCGCCGAGAAAAGTCTCATGCCGCCCAATTAACCCAGTCGCCGGAGCGCTGTCAACTCGGTGCCTTCACTGAACTGTTGCTGGGGCCAAGGCGTAAAACAGGCGGGCAGGAGCAACTGCTGCGTTGAATGGGTTCCTCCCGACAGCAGCTTCAAGGGGCTCGAACCGCCCGCAATGGATTGGCAGGCACGCCGTGGCCTCCCCGTCCCACTGCCGTAGTACCTCTAACCCGGGGTTAGAGGTACTACGGCATTGGGACGGGGTTGGGACGGCGGGAAGGGGCAGGGTGGGGGGCGGGTGAAAGGACGGTGCAACCGAGTTTCTATGCCCCGGCGGGCAACGTGCCCGCAGGGGGGAGACGATTCGCGCCGAAATGCAGGCCGTGTGTCTTAGCGGCTCCGCCTGCTGACCGGCGGCGGTTGGGGCAGCACCTGCCCTGACAGGTCGGTGGCAGTAATTCGAATCTGATCGGGGGTCGCGTCGCAGCGGATGACCATCTCGGTTGCGCCGGTGATCGTGGGGAAGGCTAGCCCGTCGTGGCCGGCGGGCTGGATGGCGTACTTGTGCGTGTGGCCGCAGATCAGCAGGTCCACTCTGCCCCGGTTCAGCAGCGGCACCACGTTGTCGTGCAGCCATTTAGGCCGGATGAACTTGGGATCGGGCTTGCTGCCGGGAGGAATATGCATGAGGCAGACGCGGAAAGGGGCGCGCTGGAAGGCGGGTTCTTCGATCTGCCGGGCCAGCCACTCGACCTGGCGGCGCAGGTAGCGATCGAAATCCACCAGCCCTGAATACTCGCTGCTGTCATCCCCTTTGTCTTCGCCGCCGTCCAGGACCAGGAACATCACCGGCCCGTCCTGCAGGGTGTAGTAATAGCGGCCGGAGTCGGTGGGAAAGTAATCCAGCAACTGGCGCGCGAAGCTGCCGCGGGTGTCATGGTTGCCCCGCACATAAACGAGCGGGATGCGGGTCGCAAACGCCTGCACGCAGGGATCCACCAGGCAACGGTATAACTGCGGCTCGTCTTGGACCGACCCAAGCATGTCGCCGTTGAGGAATGCCAGGCATACGTTGGTCCAGGCCACCGAGGCCAGGGAGGCGGCCAGCGGGCCGGTCTTTTCGTGCCGGTCGTTCAGGACAACAAAAGCGGTGGTGGGTTTGCGCGGGTCGAGGGTGGTGAAACGATGCTCCGGGCTTGTGACGGTCGCGCCGTAAGTAACCCGGTAGGGTTTGAATTCGACTATCTCGCGCGAGACGGCGCGGTAGCGGTAGGCCTTTCCCGGCTCAAGACCGGTGAGCGCCACATTGTGGACGGTGACATCGGCGTCCACCAGGCCATGCTGTGACGGGATGTTGGTGAGCCATTGCGATGAGGATTCGGGCCGGTATTCGACCCGGGCAACGCACTTGCGGCTGGTCGCCCAGGAAATGGTGATGCCCGTTGCGGACGGCGCCTGGAGGAACGGCCCGTGGGTGATGGCCAGGGCGGCGCCGGCGGGCATAGTCTGGGCGGCGGGCTGGGGCGGGCTTTGCGCGCGGCCCGTGGTGCAGGCGGCAAGGACAATCCCGGCGGCGAGAGCGCACGCGCCGGGGATTCTCGCGAGGGTGAAGGAAGGGCGCGCGGCGCGCTTGGCCGCCTCGGCTTGATGGAGGATCGCCGTCATGGGAAACAGGGCAGCCCTGGAGTTCAACTGCTGATGTCCTGGTGATACCCCTGAAGCGACTTGACGCCGGCCTTGCCGGTCCGGGCGGCGGCGATGCCGGCCACGGCGGCCCTGGCGGCGGCGGTTGTTGTCACGTAGGGGACTTTGTACTTGATGGCGGCCTTGCGGATCGAGGCGCCGTCGGCGGCGCCGGTCTTGCCTCTGGGGGTGTTGATGATCAGGTCAATCTGCTTGCTCTTGATCTCATCGGCGATGTTGGGCCGATAGTGCTCGCTGATCTTGAAGCTGATCTCGCAGGGGATCGAGTGCCCTTGCAGGAACTTGAAGGTGCCTTCGGTGGCCTTGAGGCGGAAACCCAACTCGGCGAAGCGCCGGGCGGTTTGGAGCATTGCCGCCTTGTCCTTATCGGTCACGGAGATAAAGACGGTGCCTTTGAGCGGCAGCGGGCTGCCGGCGGCCTCCTGGGACTTGAAGTAGGCGAGGTCGAAGCTCGTCGCCATGCCGAGGACTTCGCCCGTGGAACGCATTTCAGGTCCCAGCAGCGGGTGAACCTCCGGGAACATATTGAACGGGAGCACCACTTCCTTGACGCCGGTGTGGGGAATGCGGCGGTGGCACAGCCCGAGGTCGCGCAGCCGCTGCCCCAGCATCAGGCGCGTGGCGATGGCGGCCATTGGAATGTTGCAGACCTTCGAGACGAGCGGCACGGTCCGCGACGCGCGCGGATTGGCCTCGAGCACATAGACTTGGTCCTGGTGCACCGCGTATTGGATGTTCATCACCCCGCACACGTTGAGCTCGCGGCTGATGCGCAAAGTGTATTCCTCGATGGTCTTGAGGTGTTTTTTGGCCAGGGTGACCGGAGGGATGGCGCAGGCGGAATCCCCGGAATGGATGCCGGCCAGCTCGATGTGCTCCATGACCGCCGGGATGAACGCGTCCTGGCCGTCCGCCAGGGCGTCGGCTTCGGCCTCGATGGCGTTATCCAGGAACCGGTCAATCAGAATGGGGCGTTCGGGCGTGACGTCCACCGCCGCGGCGACGTAGTGCTTGAGCATCTCCTCGTCGTGGACGACTTCCATGCCGCGCCCGCCCAGCACAAAGGAGGGGCGGACCATGACCGGGTAGCCGATCTGCTTTGCGATGCGGGCGGCTTCGTCGAAGCTGCTGGCCATGCCCGATTTGGGCATCGGGATGTCCATCTTGTCCATCATCTTGCGGAAGCGGTCGCGGTCTTCCGCCAGGTCAATCGTGTCTGGCGAAGTGCCGAGAATCTTAACCCCGGCGGCGGCCAGGTCGTTGGCCAGGTTGAGGGGCGTTTGGCCGCCGAACTGGACGATGACCCCCTGCGGCTTCTCTTTTTCGTAGATGGAAAGCACGTCCTCCAGGGTCAACGGCTCGAAGTAGAGCTTGTCCGAGGTGTCATAGTCCGTCGAAACCGTTTCCGGGTTGCAGTTGACCATGATCGTCTCGTAGCCGGCGTCCCGCAGCGTGAAGGCGGCATGCACGCAGCAGTAATCGAACTCGATGCCCTGGCCGATGCGGTTGGGACCGCCGCCCAGCACCATGACCTTCTTCCGAGGCGTGGTCGCCACGCGGTCCGGCGCGTTGTAGGTCGAGTAGTAGTAGGCGGCCTTCTCGACTCCGCTCACCGGCAGGGCGTCCCAAGCCTCCGTCACCCCGAGTTTCTTGCGCTGTTCGCGGATGCGCGCCTCGGGAAGCCCGAGCAGCTTGGCCAGGTAGCGATCGGCGAAGCCGTCTTTCTTGGCCTGGATCAGGAGCGAGTCGGGCGGGAGCTTGCCCTGGTGCTTGAGAATCTGCTCCTCCAGGTCCACCAGCTCCTTCATCTGCTGGATGAACCACGGCTTGATGTGGGTCTTGCGATAAAGCTCGTCCACCGCCGCGCCCTTGCGCAACGCCTCGTACATGATCCACTGGCGCTCGCTGCTCGGCTCGTTGAGCAGCAGCATGAGCTCCTCGAGGGGCTTGCGATGATAATCCCGCGCGAAGCCCAGGCCGTAGCGGCCGTTTTCCAGGGAACGAATCGCCTTTTGGAAAGCTTCCTTGTAGGTCTTGCCGATGCTCATCACCTCGCCGACCGAGCGCATCTGCGTGCCCAGCTTGTCCTCGGAGCCTTTGAATTTCTCGAATGCCCAGCGCGGGAATTTCACCACCACGTAGTCGCCCGAGGGCGTGTATTTCTCCAGCGTGCCGTCGCGCCAGTAGGGGATTTCGTCCAGCGTGAGGCCGCCGGCGAGCTTGGCCGAGATGAGCGCGATGGGGAAGCCGGTGGCTTTGGAGGCCAGCGCCGAGGAGCGCGAGGTGCGAGGATTGATCTCGATGACCACCACGCGGTCGGTCCTGGGATCGTGCGCGAATTGGATGTTGGTGCCCCCAATCACGCCGATAGACTCGACGATCCGGTAAGAGAGCTCCTGCAGGCGGGCCTGGAGCTTGGGATCAATCGTCAGCATCGGCGCCACGCAATAGGAATCGCCCGTGTGCACGCCCATCGCGTCCACGTTCTCGATGAAGCAGACGGTGATCATCTGGTTCCTGGCGTCGCGCACCACCTCCAGCTCCAGCTCTTCCCAGCCCAGCACCGATTCCTCGATGAGGATCTGGCCGACCATGCTGGCAGCCAGGCCGCGGCCGGCAACGAGGCGCAGTTCCTCGACGTTATAGACGTGGCCGCCGCCGGTGCCGCCCAGGGTGTAGGCCGGGCGAACGACCAGCGGGTAGCCCAGCTCCGCCGCCACCTTCTCGGCCTCCTCGACGCTGAACGCCGGCGCGCTCCGCGGCATCTCGATCCCCAGCTTCTTCATCGTCTCCTTGAAGACGATGCGGTCCTCGCCCTTCTCGATGGCATCGGCCTCAACGCCGATAATGCGCACGCCGTACTTGGCCAGCACCCCCGCTTTGGCGAGCTGGGACGAGAGATTCAATCCGGTCTGCCCCCCGAGGTTGGGCAGCAGCGCGTCGGGCCGTTCCTTCTCGATGATCTCCGTCAGCGCCTGCACGGTGAGCGGCTCGATGTAGGTCGCGTCGGCCGTCCCCGGGTCGGTCATGATGGTTGCGGGATTGGAGTTCACCAGCACGATCTGGCAGCCGAGGCTGCGCAGGGCCTTGCATGCCTGGGTGCCGGAGTAATCGAATTCGCAGGCCTGGCCTATCACGATCGGGCCGGACCCGATGATCAGCACTTTCTTGATGTCGGTTCGTCGAGGCATAACGGTCGTTGCATTCTGCGGGACGGCTGTGTTGTTTTCCGGGAGCCATCCCACTATCGGCGCGGATTATTACCGACGCCCTCCCGCCAAGTCAAACTTCGACGCGGGCAGCCAAGGATGCCCGAATCCTTAGCGAACGCGCGGAGTGACCCAAACTGTGGCCACGACGCACCAAGCGCGA
>MTKZ01043884.1_pt1 | contig 17278 bp, 15 predicted proteins | sample 1042781 | NCBI WGS metagenome assembly MTKZ01 (sample SAMN06212207, study PRJNA360539) | anaerobic digester metagenome | biome: Wastewater treatment plant; material: sludge; isolation source: anaerobic digester fed with sludge from wastewater treatment plant | place: Denmark: WWTP Viborg ... | reverse complement strand
AGGCTGCGCGGCGAGGGCCGGCGGGTTGCCGAGGTGCGCGGACCCCCACCGCACGAGCCCGCGCGGGAGCCGCGCGCGCAGCCCCGGCGCGATCGCCGAGCCCGGCGCGACGCCGGGGTGGCACACCCGTCCCGTCACGCCCCAGCCCTCGGCGGCGCCGCGACGGTCGAGCTCGAGGGCGAGCATCCCGATCGCGATCTTCGACGCGGGATACGGCCGCCGCGGCGTCGCCCAGAGCGCGTCGACGTCGAGGCGGCGGGCGCCGGATGCGGCGAGGCTGCTCTGCGCGACGACCCGCGCGCGGCCGGCGCGCAGCAGCGGCAGGATGCGCAGGGTCAGCGCGGCGTGGCCGAGGTAGTTCGTCTGGATGGTGCGGTCGAACCCGTCGACGGTGCGCCGCGGCCGCCCGTCGCCGGCAGCGATGATGCCGGCGTTGAGCACGAGGGCCCCGATCGGCTCGCCGCGCTCGAGCAGCAGCGCCGCGAGCGCGTCGACGGAGTCGAGCCGGGCGAGGTCGAGGTCGAGCGGCTCGATCCGCGCATCCGGAGCGGTCCCGCGGATGCGGTCGATCGCCGCATCCCCCTTCTCCCGATCGCGGACGGGCAGCAGGATCCGCGCGCCGGCCCCGGCGAGGACGCGGACGATCTCGAGGCCGATGCCGTCGCTGCCGCCGGTCAGCAGCACGGTCCGCCCGCGCAGCGCTGCGGTCTCGCCCATCCGCCCTCCCGCCATTCATCACGTCGTGCGACCGGAGCGGATGGGGGACGGATGTGTCAGCCTGGGGGGATGGATCCGCAGCCTCCGTACCCCGGTCCGCAACCTCCGTATCCTGGCGCGCCGCCGGCATGGCCGGCTCCGTCGCAGGCCTACGCCCCGGTCCCCGCCCCTCTCCCCGCCGCCCCGGGCCGCCGGGACACCGCGCGCTGGGCCGCGGCCGGGCTGCTGGGCATCGTCGGCGGCTTCGTCGTCCTGTCCGGCGGGGTCGGCAGCCAGCTGCCGATCTCGCTCGCGGGCTTCGGCGGGATGCCGCTGAGCGTCGTCGTCCTCCAGCTGCTGCAGGTCCTGTTCGGCGTCGCGGCCGTCGTCGCCGCGTACCTGCTCGCACCGGGGCGGATCGGGATGCGCGTGGTCGCGGGGGTCGTCTTCGTGATCGCGGCCGTCCTCTCGATCGTCTTCGCGAGCATCCGGCTGACGGGCTCCGTCGACCCGTTCATGTCCTCCGTCCTGCTCAACGCGACGGCGCTGCTCGTGTTCTGGGGAGCCGTCGGCTGGCTGCTCGCGTGCGGGGCCCGGCCGATCGCCTACCTCTCGCTGCTCGCGCCGCTCGTGCTGCTCCTGCCGATCGCGATGTGGCTGTCGATGGCGGGCGTCGAGGGCGCGATCATCACCCTCGTCCTCCAGGTGATCGCCCTCGTGACGTCGGTCGTGGTGCTCCTCGCGAGCGCGGCGCGGTCGAGGTCCCTGCTGGTCGAGTAGCCGCCGTAGGCGGCGTATCGAGACCGACCTGGTGCACGAGTGCGGGGCCGGGCGGGACTATCCGCTCGCCACGACTACCGGCAGGCCGTGCCGCGCCCCGGCCTCCTCGAGCGCGGCCAGCAGCGCGGCGACCTCCTCGGCCCCGCGGCCGTTGAGGCCGAGCCGCACGTGCCCGGGCACGGACCCCGCGGCGGGCGCGATGACGCGGCGCTGGATCCGCGTCGTCGCCCGCGCCCGTAGCGCCTCGAGGTCCTTCGGGATCAGCCGCAGCGAGGTCGCCACACCCTCGAACCCGGACCGCTGAAGCGCCGCGTTCGTCGCCTGCGCGACGAGCCGGTCGGCCCCGCGCGCGGGGGCGTGCCGGGCATCGATGCGGACGAGCTCGACCGCGGCGAGCTCGTCCCACGGGATGCGCAGACCGCCGGGGCCGACGACCCCCTCCTCCGCCACGGCGATGTCGACGAGGTCGTCGCCCGTGAGGCGGGACGCCTCGCGAGCGCTCGCCGCGACCACGCCCCAGACGATCGCGGAGAGGAGCCCGAGCCCGAGCATCACCCAGCCGCCGACATTGCCGGTGGCGATCCCGATGCCGAGTCCCGCCGCGGCGACGACGAGCGAGGCGAGCAGCACCAGCAGCGCCCGGCGGGCGCGGCGCGCCTCGGCCGCGACGTCGGTGGTCAGGCGGATCCGCTCGGTCCACGTCGGCGCTCCGGTCATCCTCGTCCCCTCATCCGCGGGCCCCATCTCATCCGCGGGCCCCATTATCCCGGCCCCGCGTTTCCCCTCGCAGTGCGGGGGCCGGCGTCGCCGCCGCGCGGATACAGTCGGTGCTCATGAGACATCGCCGCATCGTCGCGGCGGTCGGGGTCGCCGCGCTGAGCGCGATGATCCTGGTCGCGTGCACGCCGCCCGCCGACGGGCCCGCCGACCCCGATCTCCCCGGCGTCGAGGTCGAGCTGCCCGAGCCGGCTGATCCGATCGCGCTCGCGGACCTCGGCGCGTTCACCGGCGTCGCGCGCCAAACGATGGGCTCGAACTGCACGGGCACTCTCGTCGACACCGGCGTCGACGACGGCCCCGCGTACCTGATCACCAACGGCCACTGCACGGGCGACGTGGGACGCCCCGCGCAGGAGGTCACGGTCGGCGAGGAGTGGTTCGGCCAGGGCTACTTCCTCGACACCATCGACAACCCGGCCCCCGTGGTGGTCGACGCCGAGCGGCTGGAGTACTCGACGATGCGCGGGCGCGACGTCGCGATCGTGCGCCTGACGCAGAGCCTCGGCGAGCTGAGGGATCTCGGCATCCGACCCATCCCGATCGCGGACGAGGAGCCGGCGCCGTCCACCGCGGTCGTGAACGTCGCCGCGCCGGTGCAGGACCTCGACGAGGCCGACTGGGTGCTGCGCCGCGGCGACTGCGTGCTGACGCACCAGGCCGATCTGCTGGAGTTCCGCTGGATGTGGCGGGACTCGTGGGCCAACGACTGCCCCGGCGTGCGGCAGGGCTCGTCCGGCTCGCCGCTGCTGAGCGTCGGCGCCGACGGCGCGCCCGTGATCGCCGCGGTCATCAACACGACCACCGCGGGCGCCTCGCCCGGCAACGGCGGGATGTGCTTCCTGAACCGCCCCTGCGAGCTCGCCGACGGCGGGCCCGTCTGGGCCGAGGACACCTCGTACGGCGTGTCGGTCGCGGGCATCGGCCGCTGCTTCGACGCCGCCGGCGCGTTCGCCCTGGGCGGCGACTGCCCGCTGGAGGTCTCCTCGGTGTGGGCGAACCGCGGCGGCGGCATCTTCCGCGGCGGCGACCTGCCGGATGCGACTCGCCAGCTGCCCGAGGTCGACCTCGCGCTCAACCCCGCCGTGGGCGAGTCCGCACCCGTGCGCACGACGCTCGTGCCGCTGGACCGCGGCGGCGTCTGCACCGATCCGGCGACGTACGAGGGCGCGCAGGCCGGCACCATCGCGGCCGTGGAGCACTCCTGGGACGAGGGCCTGGTGCTGCCCGTGACCCTCCCCGAGCAGGAGGGCTTCTTCGCCCTGTGCGCCGTGGTCGAGGACGACTACGCGGGCGCCGCGACGGTGATCTTCGAGGTAGACCGGACGCCGCCGATCTTCCCGCCCGGCGCATCCGTCGAGCACATCGGCGACGGCAACCTCGTCGTCAGCCCGTTCCTCAACCCGCCGGAGCTGTCCACCGTCCGGTTCACCTGGGTCCCCGGTGACGTGCAGTGCCCGCCCACGAGCGAGTTCCGCGACTTCTTCGTGGTGCCGCTGACGCTCGAGGCCGACCAGCTGCCGGCGACCTACTGCATCTACGGCCTGGACCAGGCGGGCAACACGACGGATGTGGTGAGGATCCCGCTGCCGGGCTGAGGCGCGATGCGCGCGGTCCGGCGGGTCAGCTCCGGCGCGGGTGCCGCTGCCGCGCCCACGCGGCGAGCACGATCGCCGCGCCGACGACGAGGGCGAGGCCCGCGAGGACGAGGGGCGGGGCGAGCTCGCTGCCGCTCGCGGCAAGGGCGGGTACCGGGGGCACCGCGACCCAGTGCGCGTAGAGGGTCATGTCCTGCGTCACCGGCGTGGCGAAGTCCCAGGCCGTGCCGCCGTCGGCCGCGGTGAACCAACCGGCGAAGGCGAACCCGGCACGGGTGGGGGCCGTCGGCGCCGCGAGAGGATCGTAGGCAGGGACGTCGACGCTGGCGACCGGCGTACCCCCCGTCGTGTCGAAGGCGACCGTGTAGGCGGGGATGCTGAAGGTGATCGCGACGAAGCCGTCCGCGGGGTCGTCCACGCTCTTGAGGCCCGCGGAGATCAGATTCGGGGCGCCCGTCGCGGGGAAGCTGGAGCCTCCGCCTCCGCCGCCCCCGGCGAAGTAGACCGCGCCTCCGCCGCCTCCGTAGTACCCGCCGCCTCCGCCGCCTCCGCCTCCGCCGCCGCCGTCACCGCCCTGGTAGAGCGATCCGTCCCCGCCGGACAGACCGGGGTCGCCGGCGGCGGTCCCTCCGGCGCCTCCGCCGCCGGAGGTGCCGGGCTGGCCCCCTCCGGAGACCACGCCCTCGTATTCCCCGGGCTCGCCGGCGGCGCCCGCATCCCCTCCGGCGGTGCCGAAGATCCCCGCACCTCCGCCCGCGCCGGCGATGACGAGCGGCGTGAGGTCGGCCAGCCGCAGGCCGCTGAAGCCGCCCCCGCCACCGGGGACGCCGTTGTGCACGTTGGTCCCCCCGCCGGGGGCTGCCCGGTGCTGGCCCGGTCGGCCGCCCTGGCCCACCGCGACCGTGAGCACGGTGCCGGGCACGACGTCGACCGTGGCCCGGATCACGGCGCCGAGGCCGGCGGCCCCGCCGTTCATGCTGCTCCCGCCGTTGCCGCCGACGGCCGTCACGTCGAGGGAGACGACCCCCGCCGGCACGGTCCAGGTGGTGAAGCCGTCGACGACGTCAGCCACCGTGAACTCGATCGTCGCGGGCGCGCTGGTCGTGACGGCGTGGGCGGGCGTCATGCCGCCGAGCACGAGCAGGGGCAGCGCGGCGGTGCCGGCGATGGCCCCGGCGAGGCGGCGGCGAGTCGTGCGCATGGCGGGACCTCATCTTCCTGAAGGGTCGCGGGAGACCGGGATGAATGCGCTCGAACTCTACCGGAGGCCGGCGTCGTCGCGGGGCGAGAGGTCCCCGATCCCGCTGCGGCCGGCTCGGGAGGTCCCGGTCCCTGAGCGAGGAGCGAAGCGACGAGTCGATGAGCGGCCGATCAATGGGCGGCCGGTGGGCCTTCCCAAGCGATTCTCAAACACCAGACCAGCGCTGAAACACTTGATTTCCCGTGTTCTCAAGGGCTCTGAGCGGCGCGAACCGAGGGGGCGAACCCCGGAGAGGCACGATTCTCGAGGTGCGGTCGCGAAAAATCCGGCGAAGTCTCAAACACGATTGACCACCGAGCGGCGCGTGGAACTGCTCGCGGATTATGAGGCTGGGATGCCCGTCCGAGCCATCGCAGTGAAGTACGGCGTACATCGCGGAACGATTCCGACCTTCGTCCTACGGTCTGGTGGAAGGTTGCGGCCGACAGGGCTGAGCAAGGAGCGCCGAGCTAGCGCGGCCATCCTCTACGGCGACGGCCACACCTTGCAGGAGGTCGCCGAACGTCTCGGCATTGACCCGAAGACCGTGCGCAACGCTGTCATTGCTGAGGGCGCAACCCTTCGTCCCCGAGGAAGGAGGCCAACAACGTGAGACCAGGGCAACAGACCTGAATAGCAGGATCGACACTCCGAAAGTCATAGTGACTGTATTTTGCGCATTTCTAAAGCTCCAGTGCTAGGCTTGTGACGTCACCTAGCGTCAGGAGCATAGATGAACGAGTTGCCCGAACCCTCTCCGTGGTTCAACCGTCACTTCGGAGAGCACCGCCAGGGCGTGATGCTTGCGCTGGTCAGGGCCGGTCGCGCAGCCCACGAGCGTTCCCTCGACGCCAAGACCGGAAGTCAACTGACCTCGAACGAAGCATACGGTTCGTTTTGGGTGATCTTGCCTGAGGAGGTATCGGCCCACCTTGCATTCCTGCCTGGGCGCGAGGTCATCCGGCCGACAGGCAGCCGCTACGACCTGGTGGTGTTCGATGGCACTTTGATCTTTCCAGCGAAGTGTGGACGTGGATCGTCGGGCGCTGACCGAATCAGACTAGGCCGCTCGGATTTCCGTCGCCGAGTGTTCTCGCTTGAAGACGACGCTAGCCGCAACATGCAGGAACAGTTGGAGTTCGAACTAGAACTGGGTGGTGACCTGGACGCTGCTGTCAAGGATGGTTCCTTCGGCTCCGCTACGCGGGTCTCCCTCGTTGCCTACGATGTGTCTGCCCGTGGCGGGCTCCAGCACGTCTACGTCGGCGAGGCGACTCTTGAATCATCCGGGCTCGTCACCTGGCACTATCGCGAGGAATTGCCGCTGCACCTGCTTGACGGAGAAGGAGTTGCCTTGGTTGGTCTTGGCGAGCCTTCCTCTGCACGATTCGATGACGCGCCTCTTCCTGAGAGCGACCTGACGCTTCTGAAGCCGAGCGAACTGCCGATCACCAACGTCGAGGCCGAGGGCGTCCTTGACACGGGAACCGGGGGTGCGTCAGATGATCTCCCGTGATTCGAGCAGACCGGTCGCGCCTCCCACTGATCTTGACATCGCAAGGACCTTCGATGGTGACCGTCTGCGGCAAGCTCGACAGCTCGCGTTGCGCACGAAGCAGAGTCTCGCAGAACCACTAGGCGTCTCGGCCGCCGCTATAGGGCAATATGAATCCGGCGCCACACCACCCCGTGCGGAACTCATCCCGCGTCTAGCTAGAGAACTTGATGTTCCGCGAGAGTTCTTCGCCGCGGGTCGGCCGCTCGCTCGGCTTGAGACAGCCGATGCTTTCTTCCGGAGCCTTCGTTCCACGACGGCAAAACAGCGCGCCAAGGCAGTGTCCTACACGGAGCAACTATGGGAGCTGGTTCATGCAGTCGAGAAGCACGTCCGCTTGCCACCCGTGAACCTGCCAGGCTTCGTTGGCGGTGAGATAGAACCTGGCGTATTCCCAAACGACCCAATAGCGGCCGCACGGGCGCTACGCAAGGCATGGGGGCTGGGCGCGGAACCGATCCCGCATCTCGTGCGCACGATCGAGAATCAGGGCATCGTCGCAGTCTTGGTCCCCTTCGCCGAGAACGAAGTTGCCCGTATCGACGCCTTCTCCACACTTTCGCTGTCGCGACCGATCATCGTCCTGTCACCCGACCGCGCGAACGACATATACCGGCACCGCTTCACCGCTGCACACGAACTCGGACACCTCGTCATGCACGGCGAACTCGCCGGCGGTGACCCCGCATTGGAACGAGAAGCGGACCGATTCGCCGCCGAGTTCCTGACACCAAGTTTGGTGATCCATGACTTACTCCCTCGGCGGATCGACTTTCGAAAGCTGAACCAATTGAGCGAACAATGGGGGGTATCCATCAAGTCCCTCATCTACAGAAGCAGGGAGGTCGGCCTGCTATCCGACGCTACCGCTCGTCGCGCATACATTCAGCTGAATCAGTTCTCAGAGCAAGGTGTGATCGCAACCCAGCCCGTCTACCAATTTCCTGGTGAGGTTCCTTCGCTCCTTCGCCGCGCCGTCGAGATGGCCGAAGCAAACGGCGTCACCATCGCATCCTTGGCCCAGGAACTCGCCTGGAAACCAGTCCAAGTCCGCCGCATGCTCGGCGACGCAGACGAGCGGCCAACTCTAAGACTTGTTTGATTCAGCCCGCCACCCCGGGGCCGTCGATCTATCTGCATCTGTCCGCAACCTTACCCAGTTCCAGGAATAAAGAGGAAACAATGAGTTACCGCAATAAAACCTATGTCGCTTTCGCAAGCGAGGACATCGGCCAGTACCGCCTGATGGAAGCATGGAAAGCAAACCCCAACTTCGACTTCAATTTCTATGATGCGCACGCCCTGTACGTTTCGCGCGATACGAGCCAACCTGAAACGATCAAGCGCAATCTGCGCGAACGAATGAAGAACGCCAAACAGGTGGTTCTTCTCGGCAGTGGTGATGCTAGACGCAAAGGCGGAGACGGTGTCTCATTTCTCGCGCACGAAATTAAGGTCATGATGGAGTTCAATCTTCCGGTGGTCATCGCGAACCTCGATAGTGGTCGCACCGTCAACAGGAACTTCATACCGGCACCGCTATTGAACGCAAACTATTACACGGTGTCAGTGTCGTTCCAGCCTAAGATCATCAAGCACGCGCTCGACAACTACGCAGTCCAGTTCGGGGGCAGCAGAAATTCGGGACCGCACCAGTATCCGTCCGAAACTTACGCGACGCTCGGCCTATAGATGAGAGACCTAGCACACGATCTGCGCACGTGGCGCTTCTGGCGTTGGTTCCTCATCCAGACATTCTCCGCAATTGGAGTTCTCGCGGTCCTTCTGGAACTCACGAGTTTCGTTGTCGGAGTACTTCCCGTCGGGGGGTGGCCTCTCGCAATCATCATCGCGACCGTATCGATCGGGTACGGGCTCGTACGGGCATGGCCGCGTCCGATCAGTCAGGAGTACAACTCGCCCAACACGAGGATCGAGATCGTGAAGGGCGATTTGTTCGCGCAGGATTGCAATATCGTTGTGGGCACGTGCGATACGTTCGATACGTCCGTTCCTAACGTCATCGCGAAGAACAGTGTCCAAGGCCAGGCGCTCGAACGCCTCTACGGTAGCGATACCGATCAACTGGACCGTGAACTCGCTGCGGCACTTCAGGACAAAGCAGTAACGGCAACGATTCAGAAGCCCGGCAAGACCGAGAAATACGGCATTGGGGCCGTGGCGACGCTTCGAAACGGTTCTCATCGCCTCTATTTCTTAGCCTACAGCGAGATGAACGAGGCCAACGAAGCACAGAGTACGCCGGATGGTATCTGGCGAAGCCTTGCATCATTGTGGGAGGAGGTCTCGCGGACTGCGAACGGAACTGCGGTAGCCATACCCGTCATCGGCGGAGGACAGTCCCGGCTATCACAGGTCATGCCGGCGCAAGACTCGATCCGCTTCATCGTGATGTCGTTCATGTTCGCGTCACGCACGAAGAAGGTCTGTGATCAGCTGCGAATAGTGGTGCATCCGAGGGAGTTCGATCGCCTGGACAGGCTCGAACTCCAAGCGTTCCTGTCATCGATGAGGCCGTCGTGAGTGAGTCAGCTATTCGGCTCCCTGACGCGCAGCCGTGCGCGTTCTGCGCCTATCTCGAAGGAAGTCGACCGTTCACCTTCGTGACTAGAAACACGTTGACAGCGGTTATGGTTACGCAGGAACAGCGTGGGAAACCGCACCTTCTCGTCATCCCTACCAGGCACAGAGAAACCATTCTCGACTTGACAGATGATGAGTGTGCGGCGCTCATGGTCGAAGTAAGGAACGCAGCGAGGGCAATCGACGCCGCTTACCAGCGTCCAGGTATCTCCGTCTGGCAGAACAACGGTGAGACCGCAAGCCAGTCGATCAGACACGTTCACTTCCACGTCGCAGGAACCCTAGACTCTGGCGGCACCGAATGGGGGCCCGTGGAAGAGCTCCCACTTGCCAAGACAGAACTGATTGCCAAGCAAGTTCGAGCCCACTGGCCGTCATCGTAGACACCACGTTGACCGGACGAGATCACTAGGGAGCGTTATTCTCCTAACGCCTGGCAGTGGGGCGTTTCGTGTAGCCGTTCAAAGCTATGGCGCGGGCGAAGGGCTAATGATGTTGACATCCACAGGCGTTGGAGCATCGTCCAGGGGAACCGCCCAAGATACGGTGTGAGCGATCGCGAGCAGCGTTAGTCCGACTAGCGCGATCAAGAAGCCGTCACGGAAGACCGTGACCATTGCTCGGCGAGTCCTCGACGTCGTATGCACTGCCAGAACGTACTGTCGAAGCTCCTCTCGGCGGGGATCACGAAGGTGAATAAAGTCTTCTACCTGGACTACTCCAAGGACTTTGTTCGACACGGCAACACCGGCAAAAACCAGAACTGCCATGACGACAATGAGAACGCCGACCAACCAGATGACGAGCAAGCTGGTGGAGTTCGAGGCAACGGCCCAGAGCCGCTCGAACGCGGCAGTGCTCAGTCCGATGGCCGCAATGATTGCTGTGAGTGCGAACTCTGCACGGCGCCGAACCGCTTCGATGCCCGCTGATTCGCTTTTCAGACGCTCGTCATAGGATGAGCGCGCCAAGGCAAGGTTCCGTTTGAGGCACTCGTCTACCCAATTCGTTTTAGGTGCCGCTTCTTTTGGCATCCACACTCTCCGGCCAGCGAAGAGACCCAGCGCCGTACTCGCAACCATGCGAACTTCGGCGAATGCACGTCTTGTCTTGTCGCGAAAAGCCTGCTTTCTCATGTGGCCGCCACGAGTAGATCTGCGAGGGCGTCAGTGACCGCCATGCCCACTCGCGCCGGGAGGAAAAGCCACTGCCCCGATGGGTTCACGTCGAGAAGGTACACCTCACCATCAGGCGTTTGGACCCAATCTTGGCTCGAGTATCCGAGTCCGAGATGACTCGCAATTGTCAGCGCGCCTGTGGGCACCATCGAGCTCTCGTCAGGGGCTTCTATGAATGCAGAATGATTGTGTGAACGCCGCCGCCAATCAGCGGGAGCAGTTAGGTCAACATCTAGCGTTGCCACCCAGGTACGATCGCCGACGGTGACAACGCGAAGATGCTTAGCAGCCNNAGTCGAATGTCTGTAGGCATCATGGACTCGGCGTAGACCGTCATTGTCTCAGCGTCCTGGATGAACTGTCCCGTACCGAGAGGCTTAACAATGACCTCGTTCGAGAAGGAAGTTGCGACTGCCTCGCTACTCGTTGTGACTAGGGTTCTCGGGTATGGAATGCCGAGCCTGACTGCAGCCTTCCATTGCCAGAGCTTCGATTCAGCTCGGCGTAACGCCACTGGGCTTGTTATCCAACTAACTTTGGAGTCATCCAGAAGCCATGAGTACGCCGAATGCCAAGTGCCAAGCTCTAAAGCTCTCAGCGAGCCCGCTTCAACGCCAAGCCCCCAGTCTGCCCGGTGAAGACGTCGTAGCCACCCAAGTCGCGCATCGGTGAGGTCGCGCCAACCGCCATCAACTTTGACGGTGTAACCTTCATCGCTTATCGAAAGACCGCCGCTCATGACTGACTCAAGGTCGAAGATCAGTGGGCGATTTCCGCGCCTTATGAGGGCATTCTCGACAGCGGCGATATGAGGATCATCACGTTCACCGATGAGGATGGGCGCCTTGGAGCTCAACGAGGCCCGACGTAACTTAGGAGGAGTTGCGTGACTGCCTCATCGGTATCTGACGATTCAATCGTCTCTGTGATTGTTGCTGTCCCGCGGACACCATCGACATCGCTTTGCGGGTAGCTTGCTAGCTCGGCAAACAAGGATGCGGGGGCTTCTCTTGTCTGCATTAGTGTTCCATTCGAGAGATCACTATCGGGGAAAACCCGAACCCGTGATCAGATGTCTCGATTGTGTGCGTGAGTGTTGAAGGCTGCGGGCGGGGCCTAGGTTCGGGCTCGTTACGCTGAGTGTCCACTGCAAGCAGTCCGAACAACGACGTGGATGTGTCCATTGGACTCCAATGGCGGTTTACGACAGGGAACTCTTGAATCTTACCGTGGAGGTCGACAACGGTGCAGTGGAGATGTGGGAGGTCTCCTGGATCACAGTGATGTCTCTGGGACAGGAAGCGAGTCGAGCCGGTCAGGTCACTAGCTCGGCCGACTCAATCTTTGTTCTTCGTTCGGGGTGCACGGCGGCTGCTTCCCGCAGACGTGCGCGGCCCAGCAGGATCAGGCTGACGGGTCCCATGATGATGAACTTCATCGTGTTCCACAGGCATAGGAGGACGAGGAGGTTGAGCCATCCGGGTCCGCCGTCTGCGATGAGGGTCGTGAAGGTGCTCGCCGCGAGGAGGTAGGGCATGGCAAGGAGCATCGCCGGCACGCCCCATTTCAGTCCTCGTCGGGTGCGGATGGCGTCGAGGAGGATGTTGGTGGGCATGTAGCGGCGCAGGAATGCGCGGGTGTGGACGCTGAGGTTCCAGAGCTGGCGGATCATGACGGGGGTTCCTCTCACATGCGCGACGGATCGTCCGAGGCGGTGCGTGTGTGAGTGGCCTTGCGGCCTGCCCCGAGGAGCGTCATATCAAGGAGAAATCCGCCTCATCTACCAAGATACGACGCACCGGCGACATTCGGAAGAGCACCGGGTCACAGGCGCCGGCTCGCACCCTCCCGCCGAACTGTCCGTGACGGATCGTCGTGCCCTTCTGTACTCGCGAGGTCGCGGAGTCGCGCGAGAGCGGCTTTCGCACGGGCGGCGTCGATCTTCTGCGCATCGCTGTCGGGTGCCGGGTCGAGCGGTGTGCGGGTGGTGATGCCGTACCGGTCGCGGTATGCGGCCACCGTCTGCGCTTGCCGCCGCCATGCTGCTGCGGCTTCCAGCTCGGCGGGTGCGTCCCCGAGTGCGAGCGCCCATTCCTGCCGCTCGCTGAGGGCTTGGTTGAGGACGGCTTCGGCGCGCTGCTGGATCAGCTGGCGACGTTCCGTGAGCGCCTTCTTCATCTCGGTGCTGATCGGGCCGGTGGCTTCGGGGATGAGACCGACGATCAGGCGGGGAACCTTGCGGGTGCGGCCGGAACCGGCGGGGCGCGCGGTGGCTCGGACCAGTCGGTGGTGCAGGACGGAGGCGATGTCGTCGGCGTCCTCGAAGCCGCGGGCGGCTACCAGGCGCGGCATGAGGGCGTCGATGTTGTGGTGGTTCGCCTCGGCACGTCTCAGTTCGGNNCGAACGTGTCGGATTGGATCGCGTCTTCTGCCTCGTCCGGAGTGAGGCCGGATTGGCGGATGAGGGTGGCGAAGCGGTCGTGTTGCGCGGCTTGCGCGATCGTCTCGTACTCTGCCGCGAGCTGAGCGATCGACCCCCACGCTTCCTGCTCGGCGGCGATCATCTCGTGCGCCGAGAGTTCGGCACCGACGTGCTGCAGCACCCCGTAAAGCACACTCCTCGCTGTCACTGCCGGATCATCCGCGGGGTGTGGGGTGGTGTGGTTGTCGTCGGGCCGGTCGGTGGCGACATAGACGAGGTTCGCGTGGCGGCCGCGGGTCATCGCGACATACAGGTTCTCCCTCGTCGTAGACGGATCAACAAGAACATGAGAGGTATCGGTCGTGATGCCCTGCGCCCTATGCGCCGTCACTGCGTACCCCAAGTCAACGTGATCCGAGACGTAGCCAGCGGGAAGGGTCACGGTGCCGCGTCTGTCGGCGCGGCGGGCGGTGAGCGATCCATCGTCTCGGATGTCGGTGACGATCCAGCGGTCACCGTTGCGGACCCACCCGCGTGGAGTGTGGAGGCGGCGGTCGTTCTTCCTGGTGATGATCGTGTCACCGACTCCTGCGCGGGCGTCTCCTTGGAACTGGACTTCGCGGCGGGCATCCACGGTGCCATCGAGAATCAGATCAGCGCGGGCACGCTGGTTCAGGACATTGACTGACTCGTTCGAGTCCGCGATCAACACCGTGGAAACCGCCGCCAGGGTGTCGGCACGCCAAGCGGTGTAGGCGGCGTCGATCATCTTCTCGGTGTCGCCGCCGGTGATGTGGTCGTGCGCGGCGTAGGTGTCGATCGCTTCGGGGCGGCCGTGGCGGAGGTCGAGGGAGGCCGTTTTCTCCCAGTCGTTGACGAAGCGGTGCACATCGAACATTTCGGGGGCGTCGCTGCGGTCGTGGACGAGGAGGGAGAACGCTCCGCCAGCAGTGACGGATTGCAGTTGCGCCCAGTCACCCACCAACAACACCTTCGCACCCACCGCCACCGCGTGCTCCGTGATCCGGTCGAGGGAGAGGGTGCCGGCGAGGGAGGCTTCGTCCACGATCACCAGCTGACCCTTCCGGAACGATGCCCCGGCGTTCTGGTGGTCTTGCCACCACTTCGCGGTGTTCTCCGTCCGAACTCCGAGGTCATCGGCGAGGACCTGCGCGGCGACCGCGGACGGCGCGAGCCCGATGACGCTGCCGCGCCCGTGTTCGCGTTCCCACGCGGTACGCAGAGCGCTCATGGCCGTAGTCTTCCCGGCGCCGGCCGGGCCGACCAGCACATCGACCGCCCGTCCCGAGATCGCGACACTCGCAAGTGCTGCGGCCTGATCGTCACTGAGGAAGCGCCCCTCACGGTCCGGTCGCCGGGTGACCTTCTCGATGCTCTCGACCGACACGACGGGTGCGGTCGTGCTGCGGGCGCGGTCGAGGAGACGGTCTTCGGCGACGAGGATGCCCGGTGACGAGTAGACCGTTGATCCCACTGGGCGGAACCTGCTGGTGTCATCAGACCTGCGGAACACAGCAGGGCTCGAGGCCAGTTCCGGCGGGGTCAACCGAATCGAAGCTCGCTCGGCGGCGTCGACGACCATTCCGACGATCGCTTCACGATCCTGCGTGGTCGCGAACCGGTAGGGCATGGTCTGTCGTGCAGCCTCAGCAGTGAGGTTCCACTTCCGCCAGGTCGAACGCTTCTCACCAACCACCTCAACCACACTGTGCCCGAGAGAGTCGATCACGTCCAACGGCACATCGTCCGCGCGCAGTAACAGCGGTGTGTCGTTCGCGGTGACGGTGCTCGCCCAACGCGCAGCGTCTTCACCGAGAAGGTGCGACGCCCGATCCCGCCACTCCGCAGTGAGGTCCGCGAGAGAACGGACCTGCTTCTCCGGCCGCGTCGCTAGCGTCGCCTGCGCGCGTAGCTTGATGATCGTCGCAAGCGAGGGCTGTCGGCCGTGACGGGCGACGTACTCGGCAATGAGCCGGTTCTTCTCCTGATCGATCTGCCGGGACCGGGACGAGAACTCCGCGACCAACCTCTCCGGCACCTTCGTGATCGCCCAGGCGGGGTTGCGGTCACGTCCCATGTCCCGGGCTTCCCACTCGACGGNNCACTCGACGCCGAACGCGCGAGTGAGGTGGTCAGCGAAGACGGCTTCGTGGAGTTCGGAGAGCGCGACGGTGGCGGCGTGCAGGTGGCGGCCGTCGAGGGATCGCCATTTGCCGTCGTGGGCGGTCTGCACCTTGTTCGAGATCACCACGTGCGTGTGCAGATGCGGGTCACCGGCCCGTGAGTCGTAGTGATCGAACGCGGTTGCGATCACCCCCGAGACATCGGCTTGCGCAACCGCCCCATTGCGTCCCGCCGCGCCGACACGGGTTGCCGCAACTTCCCGCTCGATGAGCGCAACCATCTCCGCAACCGCCGCATGATGCGCATCCGCAATCAACGATTGCGTCCCCGCGTCCGACACCGCCCACAGCACCGACGCGGACTTCGGAATCGAGAACGTGAAATCGAACCCCGCAACCGCCTTCCGCACCCCACGAGCACTCTCCTCAGCCTCGATTGCGGCGACCGCCTCAGCACGCTCAGTCACAGGGAGGTCGACATCGAGCCGCGCAGTGCGACGCTCGACCCGCTCAGTCACCGTCGGATACTTCCGATACGGACTCCCCAGCGGCTGACCACTGATCGGGTCGCGGCCTTGACCTATCAGGCGTTGAAGCTGCTCCTCGGAAACCTCATCGCCGACAGTGATCGAGCCGCCGCCGAGCGCGGGGATGGCTGAGCCGATCCACCGGCCGGGCGGGGTTCCTTCTTCCGTGTAGTACCTAGTGAGCGGTGTGGAGAGCACCCGGTCACCGTCACCGGTGGCGACGGTACGCAGCAGGTACTTGTAGCCGTCGCCGGCGGACATCACCCGCATCGAAACCGTCACCAGGCACCGCCTCTCCTCAACTCGAAGGTGAGCTCGACAACCCGCAGGCGCGGTGGTTTCTGAGGTCACTTTTGCGACGGCGCGAACCTCGCTTGCAAGACGCGTGACAACCCGTTCGAGCGAACCGCGAAGGGACCAGACGAGCGAACCTACGGACGCGGAACCCGGGGTGCTGGCGAGCAGCCTGGGCGTCGGCCGACGGTGTCGACCGTGCACCTGGTTGGTGACCAGCTCGGAGCAGCATCACGGCTCCGGAGATCACCGACCCAGGAGGCTTGCCGATGGCAGATACGGCTCCCACCGCGCCCGCCGCGCCGCTGCGCGTCGGGTCACTGTTCTCCGGCTACGGAGGACTCGATCTCGCCGTCGAGGAAGTCTTCGGAGCGAAGACGATCTGGTTCTCTGAGATCAACGAACCCGTCGCCCGCGTCTTCTCCCACCACTGGCCCGATGCCCCTAACCTCGGCGACATCACCACCATCGACTGGAACACCGTCCCGCCGGTGGACATTCTCTGCGGCGGGTTTCCCTGCCAGGACGTATCGACGGTCGGGAAGATGGCCGGCCTGAAACCCGGCACTCGCTCCGGCTTGTGGGCTCGCATGGCAGCAGCGATCGATGTTCTGCAACCGGAGTGGGTCGTGATCGAGAACGTCCGGGGGCTGCTATCTGCACCCGCGATCCGCGCACACGTTGAAGGAGACGACGATGAGCAACGCAACCCCGAACATGCAACCCCCGAGGGTGCAACCCCTCGCGGTGTGGAACCCAGCTCGTGGAATCTGGGAGAGACCGCAACTCGACCTCTTCGGGCAGCAGGAGCAGTTCTGGGAGACCTGGCCGACCTCCGGTACGACGCGCAATGGATCGGTTTACCCGCTTCCGCCATCGGCGCACCCCACCCCAGATACCGCGTCTTCATCCTCGCCCACCGCCCTCTTCCGAACCCCACTCGCCTCAGACGCCTCACGCGGCGGGGAGAGCCTGCAACAGGTGAAAGCACGCCGCGGCACGATCGCGCTCAGCCATCAGATCATCGACCTCGCCCTCCACGGGCCGAGCGGCTACCCGCGCACCGAGGAACCCGACAGTCTCTGGAACCTGATCGTGCAACTCTTCAACGCTGGGGAAGATACGCCAGCGCCATAGCCGGCTGGGCACGGATTGTCGGCAGGCCCGCCCCCGCACCCGCGCTCATCAGCGAAGGAACCGGCCCACGGCCAGCTCCCGCCTTTGTCGAGTGGCTGATGGGCTTGCCCTCGGGCTGGGTGACCAATCCTCATCACGGGCTCACCTCGAACCAACAGTTTTCGGCGCTAGGCAACGGTGTCCTGCCCGCGCAGGGAATCCACGCACTACAGGTCCTCTTACCACTTGGTGGACCGCGCGAATATGGCTGATCGGCACTGCCGCCTTCCACCTGTAGGGCAGATCATCGTGTCCTCGATGCCCCCTACCGCATGACGTCTCTGCTC
>MTKZ01018693.1_pt1 | contig 17289 bp, 28 predicted proteins | sample 1042781 | NCBI WGS metagenome assembly MTKZ01 (sample SAMN06212207, study PRJNA360539) | anaerobic digester metagenome | biome: Wastewater treatment plant; material: sludge; isolation source: anaerobic digester fed with sludge from wastewater treatment plant | place: Denmark: WWTP Viborg ... | reverse complement strand
ACCCGCCACTACTCCCCGACATCGAGCCGACGGTTGAGATGCCACGGATCGTGCCAGCCATTGCGCCAGCATTGCGCCAGCAAACACGACCGGCGCCAGTAACGCGCGCTCCGATGCGCCGGCATGAGACGCGGCTGCCGACGGGTTGGGACGTGGTGATCGTGGCGGCGTGTCTGCTGGGCGCGGCTGCGTTCGGCGCGCTACTGGCCGCGGGGTTTGTGGCGCTGGCAGAGCAGATGGCTCGGGGAGGGGTGTGACGTGTGGTTGAGGGAAATACGCGGGGGTTGGCTGTTTGTGCTGGTGCTCGTGCTGATCGTGTTGACGACGACGGGGAGGTGTGTGTGACAGCGGTGACGTGGGGTGAGCTGCGGTTTGGCGACCGACGGCCGGGTGAGATGCCACGGGACGAGGACGAGGACGGGTCGCCGCTCGAAGCGTGGCTGCGGGCGCGGGGACGCTCGGAGTCGGAAGCACGGGATATCGCGATGACGGTTGCGCGCTGGCACTCGCCGGCGATGAGTTGTGACGTGCCGTGGCTGGTGGCCGCGGACTAGTGGCTATTCGCGGGTGGGTGGCGGGGACGGCGAAAGGAGCAGCCTGGCACACGGCAGACGGACAACGGCAGACGGAACCCAACACATGGACACATGGACAAACGGACTGACAAGGAGACGACACGATGAGTTTTGCGCTACCGACGGTGACCGACAGTGGCTTCGAGCAGTGCCCGCAGGGGCTGTACGTGCTCCGGCTCAAGGAGATGGAGGACGGCATCGAAGGCCGCGAGGAGTTTGGGAGCGGCGAACGGGTGAAGTGGGTGTTCGAGATCACCCGGGTCATCGACGCCGAGCCAAACGAGTCCAGCCGCGACAACCCCGACCCGAAGTCCATCGAGGAATGGGTCGGCGAAGAGTTCTGGGCGTTCACGGCGAAGTCCATGAACGCGAAGGCCACGATGAAGGCGTGGGCGGAGGCGCTGCTGGGACGTGAGCTCACCAAGCAGGACAACCTCAACGCCAGCGACCTGTTGGGCAAGTCGGCAAAGGCGACGGTCGGACGCGGGCAGACGGGCCGGCAGAAGATCACAAGCCTGATGCCAATCAAGACGAAGACGAAGCCGAAGCCCGTTGACGACCTCGACGAGGCGGACGACGAGCTGGGCTTCTGACACAACGCCTGAGCCGCTGAGGACACGCCTTGGCGGCTCCACGTTGCGCCAGAGGAGGCACGAAGAGATGGGGTGGAAGCGATGAAGGTGCGCCGGAATATTTCAAAGAGTGTTCGGTTCGCGGTCTTCGCGCGTGACCAGTTCACGTGTTGCTACTGCGGGCGGCGCGCGGACGCCGTCGAGCTACACGTCGATCACGTTGTGCCGGTTAGCGCAGGAGGGACGAACGAGATGACGAACCTGCGGACGGCATGCATTGAGTGCAACCTCGGCAAAGGGTCTATGCGGGGTGTTACCCCTCCGAAAGCTGAGGGGGTGACGGCCATCGTTGGCCTGTGCTTCCACTCATTCACGGAAGACGGCCAGATCGAATGGCAGGGGCGTATCAGCGCTTATGACAAGGCGAGCGACTCGTATGTCTGCGACCTCCTGAGCTGGGTTGATGGCGCAGCGTCAAACGTCGTCATCGTGCCTGCCGCGACCATTGGCTCGTTCGCGCTTTATCGCAGTGATTACGACATGCGGCGTGCCTATGCAGACCATACAGGGATCTCAGCATCTGACTTCGAGGACATGGAGACGTGGCTCAGCGTGCTGTCAGGTCGCGGTGCTGCGTGAGCCACGCAAGCGGGCGCATTGATGCTGTCCGGGACTATGTGCGCCGTGGCTGGGCTCCGGTGCCGGTGCCTGGCCGCTCAAAGAACCCTGGATTCGACGACTGGGAGAAACTGCGCATCACCGAGGATGATGTAGAGCGCCACTTCCCGGCCGGTAAGAACGTCGGGCTGATTCTCGGGGAGGCGTCGAACGGGCTGACGGACGTTGACCTCGACACCCCTGAAGCGCGCCGTCTGGCCGCGACGTTCCTGCCACCCACCACGCTGAAGCACGGACGCGAGAGTAACCCCGACTCGCACTGGTGGTATGTCTGCGATCCGACGCCCGACACCAAGCGATTCAAGGATGTGAACGGCGAGACGCTCTGTGAAGTCCGCGGCAGTGGCGTCCAGACCATCGTGCCACCGAGCGTGCATCCCGACGGCGAGCTGATCGAGTGGTCAGGGATCGGCGAGCCGGCGGAAATTGACGGCCGGATCCTGCGTCACTACGTCGCCCAGCTCGCGGCATGCACGCTGTTGGCGCGTCATTGGCCGAGCACTGGATCCCGACATGATGCGTCACTGGCACTGGCGGGGGCGCTACTGCGGCACGGGTTCACAACCGACGCGGCGACGGTCTTCGTGACGGCGGCGGCGCGTGTAGCGGGCGATCCCGAGATCACTGACCGGGAACACGCGGTGCGCGATACGGCAGCCGCGCTCCGCAAGGGCGACAAGGTCACCGGGATACCGACACTGGTTGACCTCTTCGGTGATCGGGTGATCGACCGTTTCTGCACATGGTTGGAGATCAAGCCTGCCGAGCAGGGGCCAACGATTCTGTTTGATGCGCCCGCGCTGGAGCCGGACGAACGTATCGAGTGGCGGGACATCCTCGATAACACGCCACTGTCGGCTGACCGGCTGCCGTACTGGATGGAGCGCCTCGTCGCGCACATCCACCCGTACACCTGCATGTTCCCGGATGACTGGTCGGTGATGCTGGCACTGCCGTACTGGTCTGCGCTCTGGCCAAAGCCGCTTCTGCAGAATCTCCATCTCAACATCTGGACGCTCGGCCTGGGTATCCAGGGCATCGGCAAGAACATCGCCACGGACGAGCTGATCGCTATTCTGGCAGGCGTTTCCGGCGACGATAGAGAAGACGGCATCGTTCTTTATACCGCAGGTTCTCCAGAAGGAATGTGGGACGCCCTCGACGGTACTGGCAAGCGGATGTTCTGCTACCACGACGAGTTCGCAGGCTTCCTGAAGCTCCTCCGTCGCGACCATATGCAATCGGCGCGGGAATCGCTCTGCTCGCTCTACGATGGCCGCGTTGTTGCATACCATCGAGCCCGGAAGAACAGCATAACGATCCTCAACCCGCACGTTGCGGTTGCGGCAACCACGACGCCGGCGGCTATCCGTGAGTTCGCCGAGGCGCAGGATCTGTCGAACGGGTACCTGTCTCGATTCATGATCTGCGCGCCGGACGCCTACCAGATAGCGCCCGCCTACTACCCCAGTGATTCTGTGGCTCGGCGTGATCTCGTCCGCGAGCTGGCTGCACACCTGCATCGCTATCGTGACATTAGCGCGATCCACTGGGACGGCTCCGGACAGGACGATCCCGACCGGCTGCTCGCATACCGTGAGCACCTCGGGATGAACAACGGCGCGCTAATCGACCTCGACCGGCGAAGCTCGGACGAGGTCATTCCAGTTGGCCGGCTTCTCGCCCGCGTCAAGAAGATCGCCGCGTTACTGGAGCTGGCAGAGCGTAGCCCGAACGTGGCCGGGGAGACGGCCTATGTGCGATCCGAGCACCTGGAGACGGCCATTGACATCGTTGAGCGGTCTTACGCCTACGCCGTCCGCGTCGTCAACTGGGTCGGTCTGTCGCCCGATTATGAGTTGTCGCACCGCGTCTATCAGCTACTCACAGAGCAGCGGGAAGGGATGACACAACGAGAACTGTGCCGCCGGACGCATCGGAAGGCGTCCGAGATGAAGATCGCGCTGGAACTGCTTATCAGCGATGGGCGAGTTGCTTCTCGCAAGGTTGGGAGGGCTGAACGATGGATCGCCGCCTGAAGGTGACATGTCACAAGAATGGTGACAGTTCGGTGACAGTTCATAACCTCTCTTTTCCCTATATAGATAAGGAAAAGAGAGAGAAGAGAGATGAAGTGTCACCTGTCACACGTGTCCCTCTCTTGCACGCTTTTTTGCTTGCGCGCGAATAGGGTGGGGGTGACACGTGACACTTCGACCGTTTAGGGCTTCAGATCAAGGAAAACGACCCCCTGAAGTGTCACATGACACTTCGGCGACAGGTGACACTCCGAGCGAAGCGATCGACGCAGCGACCGAAACCCGCGAGCGGCTACATGCCGGGGTCGCGTATCTCACCGGGCATCTCGCCGACCGCGAGCGGTTCAACCGTGGCCGGCATCGCCTGACCCACATCCTGACCGATGAGTACCTGCCGCTGATCGAGCAGATCCGCGAGATCGTTGGCACAGCGTCGCTCCAGGAGCAACTGGCCGAGACCGAGCGCCGGCTGTCGATCGGCTGGACTGTCAAGAAGCCCGGCGCAGACGAACGCTTCGCCGAGCTGGCAACGCTCTACGCCGTCCTGTCTGACGCGCTCAGCGAGAGCGCCGTCACCGCGCCGTGGCTCGACCGCATCGGATGGCTGGAGGAAGGCGCGGCATGAGCGACTTTTCGCTGACTGCTCCCGCTCGACAAAAGGCCCGTATCGACCCGCACGTGTTTGCGTGGCGCGACTTCCAGAACACGCCGTCTGATCGGGCACTGACGGCATGGCTGGACGCGCAACTGGCTGGCTGCGATCTCCGTGACATCGCCGCCGAAACGCAGCGTGTGTCCGCGCGACGCGAGACCGCGCGCATGTGGTTCGGGGAGCACGACGTGACGCACCCACGCTATCGAGAGGCGCAGTCCCGCTACCACCGGCTGGGTGACCGGTACCGCAGCCTGCACAACCTGTACCGGTTTACGTCGTACCGCTGCTGGATGCACTGCTGTGACGCCTATGCGGCGCTCCAGCACGTCCCGGACCGCGCAGGATGGCTCCAGGAGAACGCGACGGGCCGATTCGACGCGGCACACCCAAACGGCATCTGGAAGGCGCTACGGGGCGCTCAGCCGCCTCCGGGGTCGTGGCCTCCCGAAGAGCGCGAGTCGTGGATACCGGGGCGGGTTGCGTCGCTGGAGACATGGAACATCCCGGAAATGCGGGACTTGCTGGCCGAGCGACTGGAGGCGCAGCAGTGACCGGGCTGCCACGTGTGCTGATCACCGCTGGCCCATGGTCTGGCGTCACCGGGCAACTGCTCTGCGGGCAGGCCGGCCAGTGGGTCGTCTATCTGCCGGCGACGGGCCGGTACGTGACCGTCGAGGACGTTGAGATCGTGACAGGAGACGCACATGTCGATGACCGGTCGTGAGTACCTCGGCTGGCAGGACACGAGCAAGCGGTCGGCGCAGGACAAGCTCGCCATGGCGCTTGACGCCTATCACGACCGGTACGGCTGCCGGCCACCGTCGGTGGTGGTCAGTGTCGATCAGCACGCGGAGATCGTCGCGCCGGACGATATCGTCGTGACGAGCCAGCGGTCGGTTGCGAGAGACACGTTTCTGATGGAGGTTGGGTAGCGCGGTATGAATATCTCTGTGACGCACCAGAATGCCCGCAGAGCCGCGTTTGGTGTGGAAATGACACCCGGATACTACTACCCCGGTTATCCACACCTTAGCGTCGATGGGAATTATCGCCTGATGAGCACCTTGGAAGACACGCTCCGCTGTGACGGATGCGGCGCATCGTTCGGAGCGTGGGATAAATGCGGCGCATGGCATGCCGTTGACGATACAGGGCCGCTCAACAGCGGATACGACGAGTATCTGTTTGGGCGATATCCCGATCTGGAGCTTGCGCTAGTCCGCGTGGCCCGTGGCAGCAACGGGCAATTGTCCGCCTATTGTCAATCGTGCTGGAAGCGCCGCGCCCCGGCAGCCGTGCGACGCGACGAGGCGGATGACGAACGGGAGCGCCAGCGTGCCACCGGGCAGCGTGAGCTCTTCGGCGGCGCGCTATGAGCACCCTGGAGGACACGCTCTGCCAGCACATCCAGTATGCCGAGCTGCCTGAGCCGGTGCGTGAGTGGCGCTTCCACCCAACGCGGAAGTGGCGCTTCGACCTGGCGTGGCCCGACCGGTTGCTGGCTGTCGAGGTGCAGGGTGGCATTTATCAGGGCGGAGGGCACACAACCGTGACGGGCGTCAAGCGAGACATCGAGAAGGCGAACGCCGCGACGATGCTTGGCTGGCGTGTGCTGTACGTGCATGGCGACATGGTGCGGGACGGATCGGCGCTCGCGCTGGTTGAGGACGCGCTGCGAGGTGACGCATGACGACGCGCTGGACTGCTGAGGAAGACGCGCTGCTTGTGGCGTTCGCCGAGTCCGGGACGCCCTGGACGGAGGTCGCGCGGCAGATGGGCCGGACGCGGCCATCCATCGTCGGGCGGGCCGCGGCGCTGGGCCTCCGTGGGCAGCGGCCACCACGCTGGACTGCGCGAGACCTTCACGACCTGGACTCGATGCTTGATAACGGCTGGAGTGACGAGAGGATCGCCCGGCGGCTGGGCCGCACGCCAGTGGTAATCAGGATCATGATGAAAAAGCGCGGCATGGCGTCCCGGAGCCGCCGGTTGATGAGCGCCCTGCGGGTTGCGGAGATGCTGGGTGTTGGCTGCGCAAAGACCATCGTGCGATGGATCACCAATGGCTGGCTCCGCGGCAGACAGGGGCCAGCGCGGGGCATGCATCGGCAGTGGCAGGTGACCGAGGAGGATGTCTGGGCGTTCATCGAAAGCCCGGCGCACTGGCACCTGTTCAACCCGGAGCGCATTCCTGACCAGCATCTGCGGGAGTGGGCTATCGAGATCCGTGACGGCGTGCGGTTTCTGACGCCGGGGCAGGTGGCGTGGCGGCTGTATACGACGGACGCCTCGGTCAACGACTGGATACACAAAGGGCTGCTTCCGGCCGTCCGGAACGGCAACTGGCTCATCCGCGAGTCGGACGTCGAGGCGTTCGTCCCGCCGAGCCAGAAGCCGAAGACCGGGGTGACTCAGCGGACGTGGCCAGCCGAGGATGATGCCCGGCTACTGGCGATGCGTGACGACGGGCACGTCTGGCGAGAGATCGGGGAGCAGTTAGGCCGGCCATTGAGCGCCTGCGCGAACCGCTACGCGCGGCTGGCTAAACGAGAGGAGCGGGCAGCATGACTAATCTATTCGATCTAAAAATCCGCGACGCTGAGGGCAACCCAAAGATCGTCGAATGGAACGGGGCGGGCGGCGAGGACGCCGCGCGGGCCTACGTCGGCTCGCATCCTGGCTGTGTGGTTTATGCATGGCGCGTGGGTAACCGCCACGGACTATTCGCTATCGAAGACGCTACCCGGATTCACGACGCGCCACGCAGCAAGGGGCGAGGTGTGGCATGAAACTACCCCGCTCCGAGTACGAAGACCTCATCCTGCGGCTGGCAGACGAAACACGGCGCGCTGACAGGGCCGAACGGGAGCTGGAGCGCGAACGTGAGTCTCTCCCAACGCCCGGCGTCTGGCTCGTCAACGAGACAACGACCGGCTGGTCGGGCCGCTGGGTCGCGATTGGCGGCTACCCTGAGCCGATGAGGCTGGCCAGTATCGAACGGCATCGTGACACGATGATGGCTGCCATCAAGCGAGCCATGGACGTGTCGTGGGTGCCGAGCGAGGACGGCAACCGGTATCGCGACCTGCCGGGCGCATGGGCTATCGCCGACGCTGTGATCCAGGCGATAGCGGAGAGTGAGGCGAAACGATGACTGAGCGATTGTGGGCGCTGGCTGGTCTGGTGACCGAGCCGCTGTACCGCCGGACGCACTGGCGGTGGGCGCGAGCACTGGAGGACGCGGTATATCGGCGGCACATCGAAGCCGCGATGCGGAGAGGACGACGGGCATGACTGACGGAATTGCGGTGGATGACTGCACATGGCGCGATTGCTCGATCAAGTCCGGCAACGGACACGAGGGATGGGAGATCGGGCGCTGGCCGGGCCGCAAGAGCCTGTATCTCTCCCGGCAGGAGGGGGCGAGAGTTGACCTTATTGCGATAGTGCGGTCGGAACAAGACGCGGATACTCTCTGGGCATTCCTGGCGCATCTTCTGGCAGGGAGAGGACGACTGGCATGACTGACAGAATCGCGGCGGCGCGGGCTGCCATCGGGGATAGCTACGTGACCGGCGACACGTGCGAGGTGGACTGCCACACGCTCCGGCTGCTGTGCGATCTGGCGGACACCTGGAGCGCGATGAATGACTACTTGGCAAAGTATGACCCATCCCGTGCCGGCACGACTCATCTACAGGGGTGGGTGGGTGGATGGGCGCGGCTGGATCATCTCTATCGCGACGCCGTGAAGGCGCTGAGGGAGTGTGACGCATGACTGACGTGATGGAACGGCTGCGGGATGATGTACGGAAATGCCAGAACCGCTTGGACAGGCGATACGTGATGCTGAAGATTGCCGACGCCGAGGCGGTGCTGGACGTGGCGGACACGGCGCGGGCGTCGTTGCGCTACGAAGACAGGCTCCCGGACAGAGTCCGGGAGGTGCTGTGTCTGGCCATTGGCCGGCTCGAAGGACGCGACGATCACGACTGGATCACAGTCGATGAGTCGTACCTCGGGGATGACGGTCGGATGTGGCAGCCTCGGCTCTGCGGTGTCTGTGGCGTGCTACGGGAGTGTCATGTGCCAACCGCAGCCGACGATCTCCTGGAGCGCGTGCTGATCGCGCAACTACTACCGGAGGAAGGTGAAGCATGACAGAACGCGAGATCGTGCTCGCCATGTGGGCGGATATCGCGCGGAGGCGAGCCGAGAGTCAAGGGGTCATCAGCGCCGTCTCGCTCGTGCTCGTGCACATCATGGCGGACTACGCCACCGGGAAGCACATCGGCGGCTCTGGCCCAGCGTATGGCGATAATGATGCGTACCAGTACTCGGTCACGCCGCGTGGCATCTATCTCGGCTCCATGTCGCACACGCGGAGAGATGCGCCGGACATCACGTGGGCGGAGGTCGCCGGGCAAGCGCTCGCCCAGCCGCGCCAGACGACGATGACAGGAGTGTGACGCATGACGACGGGCTGCGGCTGTGTCGGCATCCACGACGGGCTGACACACGAAGAGCACGTGGACATTCGCGACGAAGCGACGAACCGGCACTTGCTACTGAGCGCGCTTGCCGCAGGCAGGCATGCAGAGTCGCAGGCGGAGTACGCAGTGCGTGCGGAGATTCGACGGCTGGCGGAGAAAGTGCAGATGATGAAGGCCGGCCTGATCCGCGACCCGACGACGCTCTCGGCAAGAGATCGGCGAGCGCTGGACGCAGCACGAGAGGGGGCGCCAAAAATGATGACAAAGATCAGCACCATAACGTGTGATGGCTGCGGGAACCTGATCGAGGAGACGACGGCGCACCTCAGGGTGAGCGAGCGCGGTGCCAAACGGAAGCACGTGCAGCGCAGGCACTACCACTTCCACGACCGAGAGTGCCTGTGGCATTGGGTGACATTGGACGCGAGGGTGAAGCCATGACGAGGAAGCCGACGCCGGGAGAGATCGCAAGCGAACAATTGCGCGAAGGACTGCGGTGGGCTGACGGGTTGCGCGGGACGCTGTTCGACGCGGCACACCAGGGCGACTACGACACCATCGCATATCTGCACGGCGCGTTAGCCGGATTGGTGCGGCGCATGCAGGAACGCGAGCAGAAGCGGCAGAGGCAAGCAGAGTAGAGACGAGGAGGGGCAATGACTGATACGGGCATATTGGCGGCGGAACGCGCGGGAAAGCAGCGCGCTGAGATATATCGTTGGCTTATCGAGGAGTTGCCTCGTAAGTACGCCGCTGAGACGATGGATGAAGTACTGTCCAGAAACTACGATGTCACCGCTCGATTGCATGAGGCAGTGGCGCGCCTCATGAGCGACTACCAGCGGTTCGTCGCCGAACGCCATGGGAAGGCCGGCCACGAAAAGCCTACCGACCCCACATGCTACACTGGTGGCAGCACTGAAAGCGATATCGCTCATGGCGGTGAGTAACATGAACAAGACCATGGCCACAACCGAGGGCACGTAGCGTGTGGGCGCGCCAGGAAGCGGCCGTCCGCACGCACCTGAGATCAAGGCGCGCGCTGTTGCGCTTCTTGCGACCGGGAAGCCGGCCTCGCAGGTCGCCAGCGAGATGGGTATTCCCGTCGCGACAATCCGCACATGGCGGCAGCAATTGCGACGCGACAACATCATTGGCGACCCCCGAAAAAAGGACGATCTAGGTGAGCTCGTCTTTGGATATCTCCACGAAGCAATCACGACGCTATCGGCTCAGGCTCGATTCGCCCGTGATGAGGACTGGCTACGACAACAAAACGCCAGTGACCTTGCCATCCTTCACGGAGTCCTGCACGACAAGACTGTTCGACTTCTCGCCGCACTCCAGCCGGCAAACGACACGGAATAGCCACCCGTTCGAGCGCGACTGGCGCGACTGGCTGGCGGCGATGTTCCCGGAGGTTGCGACGTTCGCCTCGCACCACGAGGACTTCTGGCAGTGGGTCTGGGAGATCGAACGCGGCGTCCGCCCGCGCCCGTTCTGCGGCATCTGGCCGCGCGGTGGCGGGAAAGCGCTGGCCGTCAATACTCCGATAGCGACACCGGACGGCTGGAAAGCGATGGGCGACCTGCGGCCGGGCGATACTGTCTTCGACCATCTCGGAATGCCGTCAACTGTTACCGCCGTGAGCGCGGTCCAGACGCTGCCGTGCCGCCGCGTGGTATTCAATGATGGCACGTCGATCGTCGCGTCGGATGACCACCTGTGGACGGTGCTTGATCTCTCTGCTCGACGCCAGATGAAGGCGTACGAAGGGGGCATCGTTGAGAGCTGGCCGTCATGGAAGGGCATCGGGCGCCCCCCGCGTCGGCGATGCCGCGTTGAAGGATGCGGCGGATGGGCAAGAGGCGCACGGCTGTGCGCGGGGCATGCGGCCAGACAACAGAAATATGGTGATCCGCTCGTCGGAGGCCCGCTGCGAGCGTACCGAGGGCGCCTCTCATTCGTTGAGCCGGAGAGCGGAACCTATCCTCAGGCACAGGCGCGAACGCTGACGACGGCGGAAATTGCTGACGCCGGACTTGTCCACCGCGGAGAGAGGCAGTTCGCAATCCCGGTGACGCAGCCGCTAGCGCTGGCCGACACGGAACTGCCGATTGATGCGTATCTTCTCGGATACTGGTTAGGAGACGGACACTCTTCGGGCGGAACGATCACCATCGGCGGGGACGACCTTGACGATACGCTGCCGCTGCTCATCAATCGAGGCTTTGAGGCGCGCGTCCACGCGCGGAAGACAGCATATTCACTTCAGCTAATCGGCTTGCGTCCACAACTGCGAGCGGTTGGTGTGCTCCACGATAAGCATATCCCCGCACCGTATCTTCGCGCCGGCCGCGACCAACGGCTCGCCCTGTTGCAGGGCTTATTAGACGCTGATGGCAGCGTTCATCATGCGGCCGCGTCTGTGTTGACAACCACGAATGGCCGTATCGCGCAAGGTGCTGCTGAGCTTGCGCGCAGTTTGGGGCTACGACCGTCAGTCAGCGAGGGGCGCGCGACATTGCGCGGCCGCGACTGCGGCCCGGTGTTTGACGTGCGCATACCCGCATCAGGCTTGACTCTGCATCGCCTTCCGAGAAAGCACGACGCGCTGCAAGAGACGAGCTCGCGTGCAATGTCGTTGTCCCCGCGCCTGCGATACATCACGAACATCGAGCCCGTGCCAGACCAGCCCGTCCGGTGCATCACCGTTGCTGGCACTGACCATCTCTACCTCGCAGGCGAAGGGATGATCCCGACACACAATTCATCCAGTGCCGAGATGGCCACCGCCGCGCTGGGGGCGCTGGGCTTGCGGCGTTACGCGCTTTACATTGCTGGATCGCAAGAACAGGCCGAAAAACACCTCGACTCAATCGCCGCGCTCCTGACCTCGCCGGAGGTCGAACGCTACTACCCGGAGATGGCGTCGCCGGCGGTCAACAAGTTCGGCTCGTCCCGTGGCTGGCGACGCAACCGCCTTACCACCGCGTCCGGGTTCGTCGTTGATGCCGTCGGGCTTCGCACCGGCACACGCGGGGTGAAATTCGAAAGTCAGCGGCCTGACCTGTTGATTCTTGATGACGTGGATGAGCTGGGCGACACGCCCGAGGCGACGCAGAAGAAGATCGGGACGTTCACCAAGACGCTCCTTCCGGCCGGCTCGACCGACGTGGCGACTCTGGCGATTCAGAATCTCATCATCTCCGACGGCATGTTCGCGCGCCTGTCTACGACCGAGGGAGACCTCGCCGCGCCGTTTCTCCGTGACCGGATTATCTCCGGCCCGATTCCAGCCGTCCAGGATCTTTCGGTCGATGAGGAGGGCGACCGGCCACGTATCGTTGATGGCAGCGCAACCTGGGCTGGCCAGAGCCTTGCAGTCTGCCAGCAGCAGATCGACGACTGGGGCTTGCCGGCTTTTCTGGCTGAGGCGCAGCACGAAGTGCGACAGCGCGGCGACAAGATCATCCTCCCCGAGTGGTGGCACGGTCGCGCGCGCTACGATATCGACGATCCGATGTGGGAGGAGCGTGCTGTAGCGCGCTTTCAGTCATGGGACACAGCCTGGGAGGAAACGAGCCAGGCTGCCTACTCCTCGTGCGTTACCGGTGACATCGTCCCGTGGCGGGGCGGCTACGCGCTTTTGATCCGCAACGTCTGGCGTGGCCGGGTGAAGTTTGCGAACCTGCTGTCGTCCGATCTGCTGGATGTCATCGTCCAGATGGCTGACAGTTGGCGGCTGCTCGACCGGGAGTGGCCGGACGATAGTGGCGTGGTGATCGAGTACGCCGCGTCGGGCAAGGCTGCGGTGCAGCAACTCCGAGTTAGCGCGCCCGATGGACTCCGCGAGAGAATCCACCGGTTTACGCCGCGTCTGTCGAAGGACGAACGCGCGGTGCAGGCGTCGCGCGCAATGCGAGCCGGGCGAGTCTGGCTGCCGAGGCCGCACATCGACACTCCGTGGCTGCCGGCCTTCGAACGAGAGCTGTACGATCTGCCGCAGGCGGCGTTCCGCGATCAGTCGGACGCGTTCGTCCAGCTGGCGCTTTTCTTCCGGAACTATCTCCGCGATCCTGACGATGCACAGACAGGAGGTGAGACCGTTGGCCCTGATTGATGCGGCCGTCCGCGGCGCGGTGAACGCTGCTCGCGCGCTCTTCGCCGCCGACGGCGCGGACTACAGTCTGATGCGTCCATTGCATGGCGACGCGCCGAAAGTCGATCACCATGCAACCTACGAGATGTTGCGTGCGCTGTACTTCAACGACTGGGCTGGACAGGAGGCAGGCTCCGATCATCTGATTCTCGGCCTGCGCAATCCGGTTGCCGCTGTCGTGAACTTCTACGCAGCGACGATGTGGCCGGGGACGCTGCCTGACGCCTTGCCCGTTGCGCCGGGCAGTGGCGTCGCGAGCCCTGACGAACTGGTCGCCGCGATCCACGAGCTATGGGGCTGGTCGAACTGGAACAGCCAGAAGCAGGTCTACGCCCGCAACGCCGCGATGCTGGGCGATAGCCTCATCAAGGTCGCGACGCGTTCGGACGCGGCTGGCGCGGTGCGGCGTGTGTACTTCGACCTGATTGATCCGGACTTCCTGACCGACTTTGACACGGACGAACGCGACTACCTGACCTATGTCCGGCTGGATGTGCCACGTGAGCGCCGCGCCGGGGACACGGTCGAGCCGTACACCCATACCGAGGTGTGGGACAAGGTGGCTGGGCTCTATCGAGTCTGGGAGCACAACCGTGGCGCAACGGCCGATCTGCGTGATCTCGGGACGCCGGATCGTGAAGCGACGATGGCGTCGTTCGGGATCGACTTCATCCCGTTTGTCTTTTCGAAGTTCCGGGACATTGGCCAGAAGCGTGGCGTAGCGGCCGTCACGACGGCGCTGGTCAAGGCGCACGAGGCAAACCGGATGGCGACCGAGGGACACCGACGTCTCTACCAGTACGGCACGCCGGACAAGCAGCTCGTTGGGGCCGGAATGCGTGACGGTGACGGGCTGCCGATGCCCGCGCCGAAGCTCCGGCTTGATGACGCGGGAATTGTGCAGCTCAACGGCAAGTCCTTCTGGGTTGTGCCGGGGGGGTGGCGCATTGAGGACATCCTGTCGAACATCAACTTCTCTGCCCATATCGAGGCGCTCGACCGGCACCTTGCGCACCTCCAGCAGACCGACCTGCCTGAGCTGGCGTACTACCAGATTGCCGACGCACGCGAGCTTTCCGGCAAGGCAATCCGCTTCATGCTGACCGCGGCAATTTCCAACGCTGAGGAAGCGCGCGGCACTGCTGAGGCGGCGTTGATTCGGGCCAACCAGATGGGCCTGACTCTCGGGTCGCGGCACAAGCTGCCGGGCTTTCAGTCTCTCGGAGCGTTCGAGGCCGGCCAGCTCGACCACACATTCGAGAAGCGGTCGGTCATCCCTCTGTCCGAGGAGGAAGAGGCGCAGATCGACAAGATGAAGGCGGAGACGCAGGCGCTCAAACGCGGCCGCGGCTACAGCCGGCGCTTTCTGATGCAACAGGACGGGCTTTCAGAAGACGAGATCACCGAGGCTCTGGCGGCCGACGATGCGGACGCTATGGCGCTGGCTGGCGACCAGCTTGCAAGTAACGCGGACGCAGAGGCCGAACGCCTGCTCGCGGCCGCGCTGAACCGAGGCGATGGCGCGTGACGGCCAGCAGTATCGCCCGCGCCGGGCAACGTGAGCTGGTCGCGCTGGACGATGCAACCCGCGCCGAGGTCGTTGCCCGGCTGCGGCCTGTGCTGACTGCTGCCGAGGAAGACGCTGCCGACCTCGACGCGGCGCTGGCGGCGAGCGCGGTGTTGCTCTCGCGGCATGACGCGGACTCGTTCGCTCGTCGTGTTGCCGATCATGCAGAGGCAGTTGCGGCAGGGATTGCGCTCGTCATTGCGGCATCCCAGGCGCGGGCTGCGATCATCGGGTCGCGTGTTGTGATGGTGACGCTTGTTTCTGGCGGCGTGCGTAGTGTCGTGCCGATACCTGCGCAGATGCTTGCGGACATCGTCAACCGTGCGATCAGTGGCGGTTCGCTGCTTCGACTGGTCAACGGCGCGACAGGAGATATCGAACGTGACCTTGTAGCCCGCCTGCGTGTTGCGGGCGGCTCGATGCCGACGCAACGTGCTGCGCGCGCTGTGCTTGGCGAGACGTCGTGGCGTATACAGACCATTGCGCGGAGCGAGACCGTGAGCACGTATCGCGTGGCCGGCCAGCGGCAGGCGCAGCAGAACGCCGATCAGGTTGCGGGCTGGCACTGGACGGCGATGATTGGTAGCGCAGACCAGCCGTGCCCGGTCTGCTACTCGATGCACGGCACGTTTCACACGCTCAACGAATCGCTTGATAGCCATCCTCGGTGCCGTTGCGTGCAGTCGTTTGTCACCGCCGCGCAGATGGCGGGGGAGGCGGAGGCAACGGGTGAGGATCTTTACGCTGATCTGGACGAAGCGACACAACGCGGGATTCTCGGGCCGGCCGCACACGACGCGTATCGAGCGGGGCGAGTGACGCTGGCCGACTTCGTCGAGCCGACCGACCACCCTGTCTACGGGCCGGGTCTGCGCCGTCGCTCGAACCGGTCGCTGGGTATCGCGAGGCTTGCATGAACGATCCCGACTACCTGCGCTGCGACGCCTGCCAGAAGCCGGTCGCGGAAGTGCGCGGCACGACGTTTCGCATTCTTGCTCGTCATAACTCCAGGTGGCACCTGACAGTCATGACACTCGTCGAGATGGAAGCTATTGTCGAGCGCATGCGAAGAGGTGCTTCGCATGTGGATATTGCTTTGAGTGATACAGCGTGCGATAATCACAGCTGAGGCCAGTTGAATACAGCGCCATGAAGCGCCACGGAAAGCGGCAGTGACCGCGCCACCGGGGCGCTTTTCTGTTGCCTGAGACATGGAGGCGAGAGGCCGACATGACAGAAGAGACTACGGGCAAGCCAGGCGAGACGCTTGTGCCGCCCACGACCGAACCCCCCAGCCCCCAGACCCCGCCGGCCGGCGAGATGCCGCCGTGGGGCAAGGACTTCGATGCAGCGCGCGCATGGGCGACGATCCAGGGATTACGCAAGGTCGAAGACGAGCACAAGGCGCTGAAGCGGCAGGTCGATGAGTCTACCGCTGAAGCGCGGAAGGCCGAGGACGTTGCGCTCGCTGAGCAGAAGAAGTTCGAGGAGCTGGCGACCAAGCGGCAGAGCGATCTGGACGCGCTGAAGCCGAAGGCCGACAAGGCTGATCGCTACGAAACAGCGTTGAAGGCGCTCCTGACGACAGAACGCGAAGGGCTTCCTGCTCACATTCTGCCGTTACTGGATCGCATGGAGCCGGACGAGCAGCTCGCCTACATCGCCCAGAACCGCGAGACGCTCAAGCCTGCATCGACCACCGGTGTCCCGCCGACGCCGCCGGGCAACCGCCAGCCAGAGACGGCTGAGGACATCAAAAACCGCTACCTGAAGAAGGCCGGCATCCAGGTCTAGGGGCCGGGCCGGCCTCCACCGAAACGGAGTATCCGGTATGGCACTGATTACCAAGAGCGGCACCCCGTCGCTCTCGTCGGTTGTTCCACCGCAGTCCAGCGTCATTGGCTCGGGACTGAAGGCGGGCGAAGACATCGCAGGCGGCGACGCCTGCTACCTCAAGAGCGATGGCGCCGTCTGGCGTTCTGACGGCACGGCAAACAACGCCGCAGCCAAGGCGCACGGCATTGCTGCGCGCGCCGCCAAGTCGGGCGAGGCAGTCACCCTGTTCCGCAACGTCGAGTTCCACTACGGCTCTGCCCTGACTCCCGGAGCGCCGCTGTACGTCGCGGCGACAGCGGGACGACTCGATAGCGCCGCAACGACCGGCGGCACCGTGCCGGTCGCGTTTGTCGTGGATGCCTCTCGCATCTACTTCATCGGTTCGGCGTAGGCCGACCGGCTCGACGAAAGGACACGGCACGATAATGGCATTTGGAACGATCTTCACCCTCGATGTTGCAGCCGAAGCGCACAAGACCACTGCCGCCGATATCGGCGAGGACGCGCTATGGACAAACCTCGACGGCTACTTCCGCGCGCACAACGAGCTGTTCAATCAGGCTGCGGAAGTGATCGGAGAACGCACGACCGACCGGCAGCGGCGCTTTGGCGGGACGGCTGCCGTTGTCATGCAGGAGCTGGACGAGTTCGGCCAGCCGAGCGCCCAGAAGACGGCGATCCCCGGCTACAACGTCGGGTTCCCGCTGCGCCG
>MTKZ01007989.1_pt1 | contig 17294 bp, 10 predicted proteins | sample 1042781 | NCBI WGS metagenome assembly MTKZ01 (sample SAMN06212207, study PRJNA360539) | anaerobic digester metagenome | biome: Wastewater treatment plant; material: sludge; isolation source: anaerobic digester fed with sludge from wastewater treatment plant | place: Denmark: WWTP Viborg ... | reverse complement strand
AACGCACCGGGAGTAGCGTCAACCCGCGTTTTCTCCATCACAGGCAACTATGTGCAGTTGGGAGATACGGACCGGCCGCTGCGAATTACCGGGGCCGCAGACGGCATTTATGTAACCTGCGTGGAGAATACGATTCGAAACTGTGAAGTCTATGGGTGTTCATCTCGCGGCATATATATAAGTGGTGGACAGACCCTGGTCGAGGACTGTCTCATCCACCATAACGGTACGGGCGTCTATTGTGGTACTTTCAACACCTCCCCGATCGTCATCAGGCGTAATGAAGTACGTGATAACGCAGGTAACGGCATTGAGGTGCCGTCAAGCCTTTATTCTCCTGAAAGACACATTCACATCGAAAACAATAGTGTTTCGAATAATGGCGTCCATGGTATTTATGCGGCCAACTGGAGATCGCAGAAGGGCGTGTACCTGACGGAAAACAGCATCACCACTAATGGTTCCCATGCGGTTTACGCCACTTCAAATGGTCTGTTCGGGTATTCGCATTGCATTTCCCTGGAGGCCGTAAATAATTATATTCAGGCCTTGCCCGGAACGGAATGTTTTTATTTTAAGACGACCTTTTGCGGCATATTAAGCGGCAATACCTGCATCATCGGGGAAGAGGGTGAACCTGCTGAAGGTGAACCCACAGAGGGCGAATCCGTAGAGGGCGAGCCCACAGAGGGCGAGCCAGTGGAAGGGGAACCCTTGGAAGGGGAACCTGAAGAAGGCGAGCCTGAAGAAGGGGAAGACGAGGGTGAAGGCGAATACCCCGAACTTCATCCTGCGGACACAAACCAGGACTTTCGCATGACCATAGGCGAAGCCATCACCTATCTCGCCGGCTGGCAGCAGGGAAGCAATCCTATTGCCTATGCCATCCGTGCTGCGTACCTGTGGCAGAACGGGGAAGCTTACACCTACGATCCCCAGGCCGTGCCGCCGTTGTGCTGGATTTTAATTGATAATTGATAATGGACAATTGATGATTGTGGAGTCGCGGTTTCTGGTTTTGCTGCGTAGTGTTTTTCATAGAGAAAGGGAACAGTAGGCGTACCTCCCAGGTGCGCCAGAAGGGGTAATCTTCGGCGCTTGCGGTACTTAGACGCACTTGGGAAGGTACGCCTACTAAGGCGATTTGGGAAAAAGCCTCAAGGATGAACATTATCACACCCCGATAAATCAGGGAGAAATTAAATTCTTATTGCATATGCGTTGGGTTCATGCCATACTATAGTTTTAATAGATATGTTTAAGGATTAGTTTAGAAAAGGAGACGAGGGTTATGAACATGACCATGAGTCAGAAGTCTATTTTTATTATCTTGGCCTTATTTCTTTCTTCTACGACGTGGGGTGAACGGTTGCTGAACCTGCTGGAACCCGTGGGTGGCGAGGTGTGGGTTGCCGAAGAACAGACCATACGCTGGGAGCTCGGAGGCGACGGGTGGACCGGGTCCGAAACCCTTACCATCGAGTGTACGCAGGATCACGGGGAAACGTGGTCCAGTTGGACTATTGACGCTCCGGCCTCGACGGGGGAATGGCCGTGGAATGTAGCCAGCCTGCCCCCGGGCGGTTCGTACCAGGTGCGCATCGAATGCAACGAGGACACCACGGCATGGGACATGAGCGGGACTTTTCAGATCAGGGTGTTTGCGGGTTATTTTGTAAATGACGCATCAACCGATGGGGATTTCTTCTGCGCAGCGCCCGGCTCGCCAACGGCTGACGGATTGACGCCGGCTACTCCGAATACCAGTGTCCAGTTCATTTTGGACACGTACGCGTTGTTGCCCGGAGATGCCATCTGTATTGACACAGGGTATTACCCGCTGGACACCAATATCATTGTCGGGGCTCATGTACAAGGCGCCGATGGCCATCCCATACGATTCCTGGGTTCGCCGCACGGAAGTGTATTGGCCCGGAATGATACAGAAACAACAACCGTACGGGTTTTGGACATCGCGGGTCACTACGTGCAAATAGGGGATGTGGATAGGCCGCTTCATATTACACAAGCCGGCCACGGCATTTATGTGTCAGGGACTCATACTGTAGTTCGGAATTCACATATTTACGGGTGCGGCATAGGTGCCTACATCAGTGGAGAATACAATCATATATCAGATTGCATGGTTAAAAACAATATCACCGAAGGCATCAGAGTTCGTGATGCCGTTAATGCAGTCGTCGTTGGCAACAGGGTCTGCGATAACGGTGGTACAGGAATCAATATATGGGACGTTCTTTCAAAACCAGGGCTGAAAGAAGTAATCGGGAATCTGGTCGTGAAAAACGGCACTACCGGCATACACGCGAATGCCCCGCGCGCATCGTTGCACATTATAAATAACACCATTGCTGAGAACGGTTCTTTTGGACTTCGCATCAATAGCCTGTTCAGCCAGTATGTATTTCGCAACAATATTGTGTGTGCCGACGGTCCGGGAAGTTTCTGCGTTCGTGATGAAGCCGCATCAAGTACGATTTATGACTACAATACGTACTACACATCAGAGGGCGCGTTAACCGGTTTTTATGGCGAGGCGCCGCGGCCAACCATGGGAGACTGGCGATGGGTTACCCAACAGGACTCAAATTCTATCACTGCGGATCCGCTTTTCGCCGACCCTGAAAACAATGACTACCGGTTGCGCAGCACAGGAGGCCGGTTTGACGGAGTCACGTGGGTGTTCGACACGGTATCGAGCCCGGCGATTGACGCAGGCGACCCGAGCGATCCGGTGAACGCCGAAACCCTGCCCCATGGCGACGTTATCAACCAAGGCGCGTATGGCGGCACCGCCGAGGCCTCCCGCAGCCCCATGGACCGGGTGCTCACCCTGATAGAACCGCTCCACAACGAGGTGTATCCCGATGAAGGGGAAGTGATTGTGCGCTGGCGGTGCACCGGTCAGGGCTGGCTTGAAACGGACTCCCTCACCATTGAAGTTACATCCGACTACGGAAATTCGTGGCTATTGCTGGACAGCAATGCCACGGCTACGGCGCAGGCGTGGGCCTGGGATTTAACCGGGCTGTCTGCCGCAGCTAACTACCAACTGCGCATCACCTCCAACGAGGCTCCTGCTGTCGTTGCCGCAAGTTCTATTTTTCGCGTGGGTTCCGGACTGGAATTTTATGTAAATGACACAGAGACAGAGGACGTCTTTTGCACAGCGCCCGGTTCGCCGGACGGAGATGGCCTTTCGCCATCAACACCCAACACCAGCCTGCAGTTTATCATTGACACCTACCCGCTGCAGGGGGGCGACATTGTCTGGATAGATGCCGGATACTACCTGCTTGAGGATACCATTACGATTGCAGCGGAAGATGCGGGCGCAGACCAAAACCCTATACGATTTCTCGGCGCTCCCGACGGAAACACCCTGCTGGATAGAAACGATACGGAAAGCCATGCCATAACCATTAACAGCCGCTACATCCAGATTGGAGATACCCTCCACCCCTTGAAAATTACAGGAGGCAAGTCTGGTGTTTATCTTAACTTTGATGGGCAAAACGTCACGATTCAAAATTGTGAGATATTCGGATGCACCAGAGGGATTGGCACTTTTTATGGCGGTCCCTTCATTATTGAAGATAACCTACTGCACCACAATCAGATCGGTATACTCTTAAGCAAATCCTTAGCAATCATAAGGCACAATGAAACGCTAAATAACGAGGAGTTTGGTATCGTTTGCGACGGTAGTGCTGCCTCTATCGAAGAAAACCTTGTGGCTGAAAATGGAGCGTATGGCATCTCGGCGGTCAATGTTCTAAGGAGCCCCGGCGCGGAACTTATAGGCAACCAAATTTTAGATAACGGGTCTGGCGGCGTACGTGGGGAAGCCTATGACATCAGTATCCCTCCAGGCGACCCCTGCGTAACCTTGAATGCGTATGACAATACGGTTCGAGTGCTTCCGGGTACCTTGTGCTTCAGTTTCTCTCCGAAGTTTTGCGGCACACTCAGCAATAATTCATGTACTACCAATAATGAGGAGGGCGAAGGCGAAATACCCGCGGAAGGCGAGATGCCTGTTCCTCATCCCGGGGATGTCAACGAAAACTGGAGTATCAGTATGAGCGAAGCTATCGCCTATCTGGCTGGCTGGCAGCAGGGCGGCAACCCCATGGAATATGCTATCCGCGTCGCTTACTTGTGGCAAAACGGTGAAGGCTATATTTATAATTCGGGCTTATCAGCGCCTCTTTGCTGGGAACTGGCGACAAAAGAAGTCCTTCCCTAAAATCCATCGAAGGGTTTTCCATATCGGCCCAAAGTATAGGCACTGTCTTTCGTCATGGGAAATCTCTCATTGGGGTAAAGCAGGAACTCGGTGTGCCCATCGAGATAAAGTACATTGCCGCCGCCCGGAATATGGGAAAAGTCTTTGGGGTTCGCCGAGACATGGTCCCACATGAGGGGAATAGCCGAATAGGTAAGGGTCGACGCGGCGGCGCTGTGGATGTCGGAAATAAGGAAGCGTTCGATGCCCTCCCGCAGGCGATAAATAGTAGTGCCGCCGCCGGCCTGTGTGCCCGCATAGTCATCGGAAAGTTCGAAGTCCTCATCACTGGCTGCGCCCTGCGTGTCTATATTCGCCTGGGCGAGCTCTCCCCCCATGGGGTGTTATGGAATTCGGCCTCGCTGTGGCGGCCATAGGTGTCCGTACCCACGGTGCCAACCAGGGGGCCGAGAATGTTCACGTCTTCCGTGATAACCCACCCGGTGTAATGATAGGGTTCCTGCCCGATTTCTTCCGGCTGGATAGTGCCGTCGCCATTTCCTTTCATGCCGTCATAGCGTTCCACAATATCACGGGTTGCCGTCCAGGAGGGGCACCAGATGATATTGACATCCGTGACATATTCCGGAATCATCGCGCGGCCTTTGAACATCATTTCCGGGCTGAGACCGCCATAAATAGTTCTGATCTGACGGGGAGGATAATAATTGCCTCGCGTTTCATCCGCGTACAGTTTCAAGGCAATGCCAAGCTGCTTGAGATTGCTCTGGCAACTCTTGCGCCGGGCGGCTTCGCGGGCCCTGGCAAGGGCCGGCAGGAGGATGGCGGCCAAAATACCGATGATGGCAATCACCACGAGCAGTTCAATAAGCGTAAAACCAAGGTGTTTTGAATGCGTTGGGCTCTTTTTATTTGTATGGATCATCCAGTGTCCCTGGCGGGGGCGTTGCCCGCGACCCGGTGTTTTAAATATTTTGGAATGCGCAAGCCACGCTTGCGCTTTCTTGCTGGTCTTAAATAAAACAGAGGGTATAACTATTTGATTTTTAAGCCCATGTTAGAGCAAAAGTAAAAACGCCTGTATCAACCTATTCCGCCTTTCCTTATAAACAGCCGTAAACACGGTCATTCCGGTTTTTTCGCGATCGCCGACTCGGGTCGAAGAACCGTACTGGACAACGCGAAAAATGCCGGAATCCAGATTGGGCCCGCTGCAATGAATACCCGGTTCCCTTCTTGAAAAACACAACGAATGCGGCCAATCCCGCATCCACGGCCTCAGGAACTGGATTCCGGTCTTTTCGCGGCCTGGCACTCGCTCCGCTACACGTCCTTTTTCCATCGCGAAAAACCGGAATGACGCGTTGTTTTTGGATTCTTAAACTAAACCAGGGTAAATGCTCCTCGTGGTAAGAAACTGAACTCATAATTAATTGTCAGTGAAATCGGCTCAAGTGTCTCATCTCGGCGTATGCCCCGCCGGGCCGTTCTGCCCATAGGGGTCTGTGTCTAGATAGTGCTGGTTGTCTATGGGTTCCCGCACTTCCAGGGCGCGCCAGTTAAATTCCGCATCGAAGGGGTCCAGTGCCTTTTGAGGATCGAACACCTCAGGGTTTACCGGTAATGCGTTGTAAGGCTCCACATTCTCCGGTTCGGTCGTGAACATATCGGACAGGTCGCTGGCAAATCCGTCATACTGATTCAGCGCAGGCAGGCCCAGGATAAGGAACATCGTTTTTAGGATACTGGACATGCTGGTATGCCGACTGGATACATAATCGCGGCGCGCATAAGGGCTGATTACCATGCAAATGGAGCGATGGGCGTCCACGGAGTCCCGGTAGCCCTGGGCATCGTCCTCGGTCACAAATATGGCGCAGTCTCTCCAGTAGGGGCCATGACTGATAAGTTCCACCAGGCGCCCAAGCGCGAGGTCGTTATCACACATGTAAGAGCCCCAGAAAGGATACCCGTCTTCGGGGCGCTCCCCGGCCCCGTGGTCGTTGGGCAGCATCAGAGTGATAACCTGTGGAAACGGTTCCTTCCCGGACAGCCAGCGTTCGCGGTATTCGCGTTCGAACTGCTCAAAGCGAAACTGATCTGGGATATCGGTGTTGTAGGTGGCATACTGCCGGGAAGTATTGTCAAAGAGCGCCTTGGGCATGGGGTAGTTGATGTTGAGGCGGATGCCCGTATCATGATAGGCCTGCTCTTCATCTTGAGGCTTGAATTCAAAACCCAAGCCGAAGTTGCGAAAACGCACACCATTACGGTCGAAGTGTTCCCATATGGCGCCGCCTTCATTGTAATCCTCGGGATAAACCGCACCTGAAGACTCGACAAAAGCGTGGTTGCCCGGCCCCATTCCTTCTGCGCTCTCACCGATGCGGCATTCCATGAATTCGTTGGGATACACGCCCACCAGCCAGCGGTGGCCATCCACGGAATGGTCCGAATCGCAATAATAGTTGTCACTCATGGAAAAGCGTTTTGCCAATGCCAGATGGTTGGGCATGAGTACCACGTCCTTCACCGTTTTGGTGTTGTCCTTGTTGGACACGTCTATGGGCTTGCCGAGCCTGCACACGGCGGCGTCGCCGCGCCCTTTGGGCCAGGCACCGAACACCTCATCGTAGGTTCGGTTTTCCTTGGTGACATAAATAACATGTTTGATGGGGCTTTCCCAGGCCTTCGGCGCGGGGGGGACGGGATTTCCTGTATCCCGCCCATCCTCTTCAACAGGGTATAACATAACGTTGTTGGCGATGGTTTCGGCGGTCAGCGCGTCCAAAGCCTCCTGTGTTTCGGGGATGTCCGTAAGAACCACATAACCGCGCATCAGGTCGCCGATGCCGGTTGGATCTTCCGGATTGTGGTTGGGCCCGTCGTTGGGGCCCGAACCGAGCCCTTTCGCGCAAGTGACATAGAGCCGTTTTCCGTCCGGGGAAACCGCCAGCTTGCTGGGGAACCAGGCCGTCGGGATATGTCCCAGCACCCGTCCCTCCTCCACGCTGATCACGCCGACCGCGTTGATGCCCGCCTCGGCCACATAGAGCATTTTCCGGTCCGGCGACAACGCCAGGCCAAAGGGGATCATGCCGCGCAGCCTGGCGGCTTCAGGATGGAACTCAAGATCGATATCGCGTATGCGTTTGCCTGTTCGCGCGTCAATCACCGTAATACTGTCATTGCTGCCGTTGGATACATAGACATAATCCTCCGTGGCAACCAGGGAATTGGGGCTGCTCCCGCCTACTGCGGGGAATTCCTCGAGTTTTTCGCCCACAAGATGGCCGGTCTTGGTCTTACCAACCACCCGCACACGGCCGTGCACGGAAACATCCACGGTCCAAACCGACATAGCGCGAATATCGTTGGGGTCGCCCAGGCCGGGCACATGCACCTCTTTCCCGTCGCTCTCCTCCGAGTTTATGACCACCCCCTCTTCCGCGTCCTTTGACGGCACACCGTAGGGCGGAAAATGGAGCCTGGCCATCCCGCCGGATACATCCCGTAAAAAGGAATATTCATACATGCCCACATTGGCCACATAGGCGCGACTCCCATCCGGCGACAGGGTGATTCCAAAGGGATAGCGGCCCACCGGAATGGAAGTCAGCACTTTCTGCGCCGCTACGTCCACAACGAGTAAACGGAAATTCGACTGGTCCACGGCATAGATCAGGGAACCGTCCGGCGACACGCGAAGGTCGCCCACATATCCATGCAGATAGTGCTCGCCGCCGCTTTCATGGCCGCAGGCAATACGGCATATCCTTTCCCCGGTTGCCATATCGAAACCCATGATGCTCCAGTCACTCCCTCCCGCGACATAGACCACACCGGAATCGGGAGAAAAGCTCAGCCCCATGAACACGGCATCAAGAATGCCTGCCACGTTCCCGCCGCCCACGGTCGAATGAACGGGCGCACCGGAATCGGCGAGGTCCAGTATGGATAATTGGGGACCGCCACTGCATGCCGTGACCAGCCAGCGGCCATCGGGGCTTAGTGCGAGCCCGTAGGGATGGGGCTGAACGCGGAACAGGTGCCCCTTAGGGGTCACTTTGCGCCCGTTGGGAAGGATGGTTTCCCCTTGCGGATTAATTTCCACATACCGATCGCCCGCCGGAGCCCGCATTAGCGTTCGTCCGGTGGGGTAATCCGGCGCCGACACATCCGCGACAACGCCAACTGCAACCATGACGCCCGGGAGAAGGGCGAAAATGATTCTTTTAAATAAGTATGCCATACGAACGATCTCCTGTTTTCACGTAGTGTACACGAATCCCGGGAACGCATTGAAGCAAACCTGGAGAACAACAGACAAAGTCGGACGCGGATGGGCTGTGTCCGCTCTTACGGCATCCTCGCCTATCTCTTTTCGTGAAGTGTCGGCGGTAAGTTTTGATTTGCCTGCCGGTTCGTTATAATGATCAGATTAATGACGTAGTTCCCCGCGTAACCGCCGTCTATTCGGCGCACAACATAACGGAGTTTAAATGATGCGAAATATTTCCATGGGACGACGGGAGTTTTTAAAGAAGACGGCGGCAGTATCCATGATGGCCGGCATGGTCGGTGCCATGGCCGAAGCACCGGACCCGGTTCCGGGCGTTTATAAGAAAGCGCTGCAAATCGGAATGCTGCCCGCAACGTTGTCTGATGCCGACAAATTCAAACTGGCCAAAGACTGCGGTTTCTGTGGCATCGAAGGCGCGCCGCTGCCCGACCTGGACGCGGCCAAGCGGCTGGGCGAACTGGCCCACGACGCCGGCACGCCCATTCATTCGATCGTATACGGCGGTTGGGATGCGCCCCTTTCGGATCCGGACCCCGAAGTGGTTGAAAAGGGCCTTGCCGGCATGACAAACGCCTTGCGCTGCGCCAAGGCCTATGGCGCCGACACGGTTCTCCTGGTGCCGGTGGTGGTCAATGACAAGGCCACGACTGCCGAGGCATGGGAACGTTCCCACACACATATCCCGAAACTCATCCCCCTGGCCGAGGAACTGAAAATCACCATCGCCATTGAAGAGGTTTGGAACAATTTTCTGCTAGATAGCGCCTCTGAATTCGCGCGGTACGTCGATGAATTCAAAAGTCCATGGGTCCAGGCGTATTTCGATGTCGGTAATGTCCTGGCTTACGGATTGCCGCAGGAATGGATACGCACCCTGGGCAAACGCATTGTCAAGGTCCACCTGAAAGATTTCAGGAAGGAAGGCAGAAAATGGGTAAACCTCCGAGACGGCGACGTGAACTGGCCCGAGGTCATGAAGGCCTTCGCCGAAGTGGGATACAATGGGTATCTGACCCCGGAATTATCCGGCGGTGACGAAGCCTACCTGCGCGATTTGTCCCAGAGGATAGACCTGATTATTGCGGGCAAATAATTTGCCGGCACCTTTCATGCAGGAAGCCCGGCATATTGCCCGCGTTGCAGACATAGGAGAATTCCGAATGAAACTTGCAGTCAAGCCCACCCGGCGCCAGTTTATCCGCACCGCTTCCATCTCAACGGCGGCGATTTCAATTCCCTGGATTATTCCCGCCGGCGTGCTGGGCAAGGGGGCCTCGGCGGCCCCGAGCGAACGGATAACCTTGGGCGTTATCGGGATGGGGCCGCGCTGCACCTATGTGCTGCCCCAGATGCTCGGCCATGCCGACGTCCAGTGTCTTGCCGTGACGGATGTCCAGGCAAGCCGTCGCGAAGCAGCCAAAGCCTTTGTGGACAAACATTACGGCAACAGCGATTGCACTATGTATCGCGACTTCCGTGAACTGCTCGAGCGCAAAGACATTGATGCCGTGCTGATTGCCACAGGCGACCGCTGGCATGCCGCGGCATCCATACTCGCGGCAAAAGCGGGCAAGGACGTATACAGCGAAAAGCCCTGTGGCCTGACCATCAGCAACTGCCGTGACCTTGCGGAAACCATACGGGAGACCGGCCGGGTATTCCAGGCGGGAACGCAGCGGCGCAGCGTGGCGAATTTTCAACAAGCCGTTGAACTCGCCCACAGCGGCAGGCTGGGCGCCATACACACGCTGCATGCCACCGTGTACACCCCGGAAATCAAGACGGAATGGCTGCCCGGGGAACCCACCCCCGACCCGAAGGTGGTGGACTGGAACCTGTGGCTTGGCCCCGCACCATGGCGTCCCTTCAATAAAAAGTATATTGAGGGAGAGTGGCGGGCGCATTGGGATTTTGAATCAGGTGCGCGACTGCTGGACTGGGGCGCTCACACGGTGGATATTTGCCAGTGGGCCAATAACGAAGATGCCACCGTGCCCCTGACCTATGAGCCGGGAGGGGAAGCCATTACCGCACAGTATGCCAACGGCGTCAAATTGGTCATCCATTTTCTGAAAACACCCTTTGAAAAGCGTCCAGGATGGGTTCAGGAGCTGGGCACCTGCCCCGTGCGCTTTGAAGGCGATGAAGGCACCGTGGAGGTCGGCGACAGCGGCGGTATGGAGGTACATCCCGCTTCTCTTATCCAGGACTTGCCCCACACCGAATCGGGCCTGGATGTGAAAGAACATTCCCGGAACTTCTTTGACTGCGTCAAATCACGCAAGCCTGCGGTCGCCAATGCGGAAATTATGCGACACTCCCATATCGCCTGCCACGCGGCAGCGCTCTCCTGGATACTGGGCCGCAGGCTGGAGATGGACCCGGAACAGGAAACCTTCATCAACGACGATGAAGCGAACGGGCTGCGTACACGCCCCGAACGTGACTGGACAATATAAAACAATCCACGGGGCCTCTATGTAACGCGGGCGCTGCCCGCAACCCAGGAAAAATAACAACATCTATGCAAAAAATGGGACTGCCTCCGGCGCACGAGAAAACCATGAGCGAAGCACTTAATCCTGAATCGCGCCGCAGGCTGTCCCAGATTTTTTGCGGGCGTGGCGCACAAGACCGAAAAAATGTGGGACAGTTTCCGCCACCTGGTTATACGCAAACCCAAAGGCTAAATCATGTATCAATGCGCTCATATAAACAAACGAACGTGCACAATTTGCGGCGGAAACAGTCCCATTTTTTCTCCGCCTATGCATTCAACTTCTTGTTTTTTATGAGGGTACTTGAGCGATAATCTACTAAAAGATGAAATAGAATGTATTTCTACGCTATAGAACAGCAGGGAATATTCCGGGAAAAAGGGATGTTCACTCATAAAAACCAACTATAAGGAGTCAATCATGCCAGCAGATACCCGTTTTACAGCGGACATGTCCGTCGCCGATGCCATGCAGGTTCATCCCAGGGCGAGAGAAGTGTTCGCGGCTTTCCATCTGGGAGGGTGCGCCCACTGCCATATCAGCGCATTTGAGACCATTGAACAGGTCTGCAACGCCTATGGCGTGGAAGTCAATCTCTTGCTTCAGGTGTTGGAAGATTTGCCGGAAACGGAACCCTCAGAGGAAAACTAATCGAATTACGTGTTGAAAAAAATAATCCGGAACACAACGCAATGCGGTTCCGGATTATTTATTTTTATTATTCTTTACTTCCTGTAAAAGCACGATAGCATCGTAGCGGCCAGTCCCAGCAAAAACAAATCAGCCAGGTGGCGTTGCCATTGACCGGGCATGGCTTTGGATGAAGCGCAGCACCCCCCACAACACGCTTCGCCCTCGCCTTCACCTTCACTTTCACCCTCGTGTTCACCCTCCACTTCCCCTTCCCCTTCTCCTTGTCCACCAAGAGATGTCAACGTGATGTCAAACAGGGCGCTCTCCCCCGGGCTGACGCTAACAGCCCCGCTGTACTCCTCGCAACCGGAATGGGTTACCGAAATGACATACGTCCCCATCGGCAGGTCTTCGAATTGGTACATGCCGCGACGGTCCGTCTGCTGTTCAAATGCTCCGGGGGTAAGGAGCAAGCGGGCATTATAAAGAGGCAATCCGGTGGCGGAGCAGAATACAGTACCACGCAGGGAACCTTCCTGAAGCGGCTCTCCTTCACCTGTTTCGCCTTCCACCTCTTCGCCCTCTCCTTCTCCTTCGCCCGTTCCTTCACCTTCCCCTTCGCCCGAAACCGGCATTAACAAAATGTTTTGCAGATTAATACCGGAAACCACCGCCACATTCATACTGAAATTTTGAAAACCTTGTTTGGTCGCGGCGAGGGTATAGTTGCCCGGGGTTAAACCGGAAAATGAAAAGGCGCCCAACACACCTGTAGTACTCGCAAGTCCCCCCGGTGCCGCTACCACTGTTACCCCGGGTTCCGGCAGTCCTGTATTGGCATTACGCACCACGCCGGAAAGAGAACCTGTTTCAGGCGTCTCGCCCTCAGATTCACCCTCCTGCACAGGTTCCCCTTCTCCTTCCACAACTTCGCCTTCTGCTTCCCCTTCTTTCGCTTCGCCTTCACCTTCGCTTTCACCCTCTGCTTCTCCTTCAACCGCAGTCGGAACCAGGGAGACATTTTGCAGATTGAAGCCCTCTGTAATTTCAACATCCTGGCTAAACTCCGCAAAACCAGTTTTAACCGCCGTCAGCCGATAATCACCTGCGGGCAGGTTGGAAAACGAGAAAGCGCCCAATACACCTGTGGTCATCTGATAATTGCCCGGCATCAAGGTCACCAGGACATCCGCCTCCGGCAACCGGGTATTATCATTGCGCACGATTCCGGAAAGCGAACCCATCTGCATCGGCTCACCCTCAGGTTCACCTTCACCCTCGGTTTCGCCTTCCATTTCCCCTTCTCCTTCAACTTCACCTTCGGCAGCGACAGGCTGCAACAGGATATTCTGCAGATTAATACCCGCCAGAACGTCCACATACAGCGTATAATCGGTAAAGTCCGTCTTTTTTACCGTGATTGCGTACGTCCCCACGGAAAGATTGGAAAACGAAAACGTGCCCAGGATACCCGTCGTATCCTGATAGTCGCCGGGCTGGACCGTGACCAGCGCGTCCGATTCGGGCAATCCTGTGACGGCATTACGCACCACGCCGGAAAGAGAACCCAGTTGCGGCGCTTCCCCTTCGGGTTCGCCCTCGCCCTCACCTTCTTCCTCGGATTCACCTTCTGACACGAGGGGCTCCAATAAAACATTCTGCAAATTTATACCTTCGGCAATGACAACGGATTCACTGTATTCCTGATAGCCGGACCGTGTTGCCGTCAGGACATAGGTGCCCGGGAACAGGTCCGCATAGGAAAAGAAACCCAGTGCCCCCGTTGTAAACTGAAAATCGCCTGGCGTGAGGACCAGGACCGTTTCCGCCAGCGGCAACCCTGTATCGGCATTACGTACCACGCCGGAAAGAGACGCCGTCGGCTGGGGCTCACCCTCGGTTTCGCCCTCCATTTCCCCTTCCCTTTCCACTTCACCTTCAGCGGCAACAGGTTGCAGCAGAATGTTCTGTAGATTGATACCCGCAGCGACCTCCACATCCAGATTGAAGTCGGCAAATTCCGTTTTTGTTACCTTAAGCGCATAGGTTCCGGGGGCCAAGTCGGAAAATAGAAATGTACCCAGTATTCCCGTTGTCGCCTGATAGTTTCCCGGCATGACCGTAACCAGCGCATCCGATTCGGGTAATGCCGTGGTTGCGTTTCGCACCACACCGGAAAGAGAACCCAGTTGCGGCGCTTCCCCTTCAGGTTCACCCTCATCTTCAACTTCCCCTTCCAATTCACCTTCCTGTACAAGCACCGTCAATGAAACATTAAGCAGATTAATACCCGGTTCAAGGACGATGGTCTGACTGTAATCTTGATACCCCGACCGGGTTGCCGTCAGGACATACGCACCCGGAACCAAGTCGGCATAGGAAAAGAAACCCAGCGTCCCCGTTGTAAGCTGAAGATCGCCGGGCGTTAATACCAGGACCGTGTCCGCCAGCGGCAATCCTGTACCGGTATTACGCACCACGCCGGAAAGAGAGGCGGTCTGCTGGGGTTCACCTTCATTTTCACCTTCAACAACACCCTCGCCTTCTCCCTCGACGGCACGAGGTTCCAATTGAATATCCCGTAAATTTATACCCGCAGTCAGGGTGATACCCGTGCTATAGCCGTCAAAGCCTTCTTTTGTCGCGGTTAGTGTATAGGTGCCGGCACTGAGCCCGGCAAATGAAAACACACCGAGTGTCCCCGTAACATCCTGATAAGCCCCGGGCATCAGGGAAACCAATACATCCGCCAGCGGTAATCCTGTATCCGCATTACGCACCACACCGGAAAGGGAGGCGGTCTGCTGGGGCTCACCTTCATTTTCACCTTCAGCAACAGCCTCGCCTTCCCCTTCATCAACCGGCGCTTCGACTTCAAGGGTGACGGAGGGAAGGGAATCCATCATCTCAGAACCGGACAACGTGTAAAACAATTGCCCTTGAAGCGTCACCGGCACTGCCGCGGTCAGGGGTATGTCCATCACGTACGTCACCAGCAAGGGAAATACCGGGGGCGTCTCGTCCCATGCGAATTCAAAGGGACCGACTGATCCGGCTTGAGGCAAATCCACCTGGGGAGGAGCACCGCCCCACCCGGGATAACTAACCTCCGCGGACTTAAGAACCCAGTCCATACTGGAATCATCCACGACCCGCAATGCCGCAACAGGCTCCTCGCACAGACTGTTAACCTGGAGATTGACGGTAATGGTCTGACCGGGGATGTAGGGATTCTCCGAAACTTCTCGAACGGCCGTGAGACATTCTATCGCGTTGATAGGCGTAACGGGCGAGTCTGTCTTGAACCATTCCTGTGTTGTATAGGCATACATTGCGCCTGAAATTGTCTGCGAAGAATCATAGGTATCAACATTCAAACCATAAACCAATTGAACGGGAAATACCGGGATTTGAATCCAATAAAACTCGAGGCGATCACCCCAATCCCGGACTGAAACATTTTTCTCGACCCCTTGATTTTTCCCCTCCGCTCCATAGTATTCTGCATACGAACCGTTGTATGCGCATCCTGCCGGAAGCACTTCTTCCATACCCAGGGCCAGCAGGTCACTTAAGGCACCTTCGTCTCCTGTAATCGAAAGGCGCACCTCAATTTGGTGCGGACCCCTAAATCCGGCCTCACGCATCAGCACAAGCCCGGAGTCCCGCCCGTAGACGGGCTGAACAACCAACACGGCCATTGCCACAGCAAACCAAATAAATGCCCATGATCTTGACATATCGGCACCCTATCCCTGTAGAAACGGAATTCCTTAAAACCTATCTGATAAGGATACCCTCCCGCTGACCGAAAAGATTCCGGCACACCGCAGGATGAATATCAACGGATTCATACGCGAATACAACGCGCCTGCAATTTTATCATAGACCCGATGATCATAACCATAACCGGGCAGCCTCCGCGCACATTTCCACCACTCGGGCCCTTATGATATACAACTTGCGGAGCCTTTTGTGGCAAAATACTGCCATAATCAGCATGCTGTTTCCTGATGACCTGCAAAGACCCGTTCTTACCCGGGAACACGCAAAACGCATGCAACACCGGAGCCCCTTTGATCTATGAAGATTTCTTCAAAACAAATTAAACGTATGGTCGTCAAAATAGGCACCAACCTGCTTGCCGGAAAACTCGGTTTTGAAGGACATGTGCTTGAGCACCTTGTAAATGAGGTTTGTGACCTTAAGCATACCCGGGGAATGGATATCGTCATCGTAAGTTCCGGCGCGGTCGGCTGCGGTATGAACGCCCTCAAGATGGAAAAACGTCCCGTGTTACTTCCGGAAAAACAGGCTGTCGCCGCCATAGGCCAGGCGAGACTGATGCACTACTATGAAACGCTTTTCCGCGCTTATGGCGGAGACCTCACCACCGCCCAAGTCTTGTTGACCCAGGCGGACCTGGACGCCCGGCAAAACTATCTCAACATCCGGAATACACTGAACACCCTGTTTGCACTCGGCACCGTGGTGCCTATTATCAACGAAAACGATTCCACGGCAACGGAAGAACTCAGATTCGGCGATAACGATACCCTGGCCGCGAAAATAGCCGCCAAGATAAACGCGGACCTGCTTATCCTGTTAACCGATGTGGCGGGGCTGTATAACCGGAACCCCCAGGAGGATGCCGGGGCGGTATTGCTCCGGGACATTAAACACATCACACCGGATATCNNATTGCCACCGCCGCCGGGGTGGATTGTATCATTACCTCTGGAACCCAGGAGCAGGTTCTTCACCGGGTCCTGTCCGGCGAAGCCGCCCGGACGCGTTTTTTCCCCGCAAAGGAAATCCTGTCCCAGCGAAAACGATGGATTGCCTTTGGGCGTTCGGCTTCCGGCGCCGTTTCAATTGATCAAGGTGCCCGCAATGCCTTGGTTCAACACGGTAAGAGCCTCTTGCCGGCGGGTGTGACAGGTGTTGAAGGTAAATTCAACGCCGGGGCGGCCATTCGTATAGTTGACCATTCGGGAGAGGTTATCGCCAGGGGACTGGTAAATTATGACAGCGAAGCACTGCGCGCTATTCAAGGAAGGAAAAGTTCCGCCATAGCGTCCATATTGGGGCGCAAGGATTTCGATGAGGTGGTTCACCGCAACAATATGGTGGTTTTGGCGCCTAAAACACCCAGCCCCTCATAATACTCCTGTCTCCCTTCCTCCCCCCTGTATCCATCCGACCCCGCACTCAGAACATCCCAACTTGATATTGCGCCCTCCCCGGCGAAAAAACACCGCGAGGATCGCATCGGTCCGCGTTTTATCTAAAAGGCGGCTCCCTGCCCTCGTGAATACTATGCTTTTATCCTCAATGAATATCGCGGGAAAAAGGACCGACAACCACCGGCAGAGCCGCTGGCAGGAGGAGGGCTCCTGAAAGGGGACTCATGAAAACAACTAGCGATTCCGTCTCAAAGCCTTGTTTTCCATCTTATCACCGCCAAGCCTACGTCATTCCGGTTTTTTCGCGCGCATGGACGCGTTTCAAAGAAAGTACCGTATAAGCGCGAAAAAGACCGGAATCCAGGTTCATAAGACCGCGGAAGGTAATAAAGGGCACGGGGCAC
>MTKZ01046081.1_pt1 | contig 17302 bp, 13 predicted proteins | sample 1042781 | NCBI WGS metagenome assembly MTKZ01 (sample SAMN06212207, study PRJNA360539) | anaerobic digester metagenome | biome: Wastewater treatment plant; material: sludge; isolation source: anaerobic digester fed with sludge from wastewater treatment plant | place: Denmark: WWTP Viborg ... | reverse complement strand
GTATGGCAGCCCAGTGTTGGTTGCTGGCGACCTGATGACGATGTTCAACGACCGCCCAGAAGTGCGCGCGTTGATGCAAGCCTTCACCAGCGTTGACCATCTCAAGGGTTGGCTGAAGGCCGGTGGCGCGATCAGCCCGCATCAGGATGCGAAGGCTGACATGTATGGCAGCAAGGTTGAGGCCAAGATTGGCGAAATCATTCAGAAGGCGACAGCCGTGCGCTTTGACGCTTCTGACTTGATGCCCGGCGAAGTTGGCGCAGGCAGCTTCTGGAAGCTGGGCACCGACTACGTCACGGGCGCCATCACCATTGACCAAATGGCCGAGGGCATTGACAAGAGCTGGCCCGCTGGCGCAGCCACTTCTGCGGCCACTGGCGGCGCAGCAGCTGTGAACCTGGGCAAGGAATACGCCGATGCTCTCACCGGGGCATACAAGGGCAAGAAGGTTACGGTGGACGGTCCATTCTCTGGCGAAGATGCCAAGAAATTTGCTGACACGTTGAAGGACTTCAGCGACAAGACCGGCATTGTGATTGAGTATGTTGGCGGCAAGGAGTTTGAGAAGGCGATTAGCGTGAAAGTGGATGGCGGCAACCCGCCAGACATCGCCGACTTCCCCCAGCCTGGTTTGGCCGCGCGGTTTGCGGCGCAGGGCAAGGTTGTGGATCTGAACAAAGTTGTGAACATGGACTTTGTGAAGAAGAACTACAACCAGAGCTGGCTGGATATGGCGACAATGGCAGGCAAGGATGGCAAGATCATGGCTGGCGTGTGGGAGCGCGTGAACGGCAAGAGCCTGGTTTGGTATCCGAAGGCCGCGTTTGACAAGGCTGGCTACAAAGTGCCAACCACATGGGCGGAGTTGGTGGCGCTGCAGGATCAGATCAAGAAAGATGGCGATGCACCCTGGTGCGTAGGCATTGAGTCTGGCACGGCGACCGGCTGGGCGTTCACAGACTGGGTAGAGGAGATGATGCTCCGCACAACCAGCCCGCAGAACTACGATAAGTGGGTAACCAACGACTTGAAGTTCAACAGCCCAGAAGTCAAGACCGCTATTGGCGAAGTGGCAGCGATTTGGTTTGACGACAAGAACGTGTATGGTGGCCGCAAGGCGATTGCCACAACCGGTTTCGGCGATGCGCCGACCCCGATGTTCGCCAAGCCCGCGCCAAAGTGCTGGCTGCACAAGCAGGGCAACTTCATCACCTCATTCTTCCCGAAGGATGTGAAGGAAGGCGTGGACTACGACTTCTTCTATCTGCCTGGCAAGGATGCGGCGTATGGCAGCCCAGTGTTGGTTGCTGGCGACCTGATGACGATGTTCAACGACCGCCCAGAAGTGCGCGCGTTGATGCAAGCCTTCACCAGCGTTGACCATCTCAAGGGTTGGCTGAAGGCCGGTGGCGCGATCAGCCCACATCAGGATGCGAAGGCTGACATGTATGGCAGCAAGGTTGAGGCCAAGATTGGCGAAATCATTCAGAAGGCGACAGCCGTGCGCTTTGACGCTTCTGACTTGATGCCCGGCGAAGTTGGCGCAGGCAGCTTCTGGAAGCTGGGCACCGACTACGTCACAGGCGCCATCACCATTGACCAAATGGCCGACGGCATTGACAAGAGCTGGCCGAAGAAATAGTTGAATTCTGGATGCTGATTTCTGAATGTGTAAACGTTTAGCGATCTAAGAGATCAAGCCTGTCATTTCAACAAGCGCAAGCGCGCGAGAAGAAATGACAGGCTTTCTCCCGCGCTCATCGAATACGCGTTTCAGATTTCAGCATTCGGCCCTTCTAAAATTTAGCGTTCAACATTCGTGGAGGTTCTCAATGACCAGAACTGAAAAACTCCCTACATCAAATAGTTTTCGTCCAGCGCAGTTTTTAATCGGGCTTGTCGCTTTTGCCATTCTTCTGCTCATCATGGCAGGAGGGTTCTTGATTTTGCGCGATGCTGACTGGCCCAAATTGGCCAAGGCGGCCTTCGCCATTGTCTGGGGCGTTCTGGGCGTTGCCGGTTTGTATTTTGCGCTTAATGTGATTGTGGAAAGCCTGGCCCAGGGCCCGCGCAACTTTTTGCAACCGTTTGTGTTCATGGGGCCAGCCGCTGCAATTTTAATTTGGTTTTTTATCATCCCCACTATTCGCACCATTTTGATGAGCTTTTTTGACCGTGATAGTGTGAATTTTGTGGGCTTGCAAAACTATATCACCACGTTCACCGACCGTGACATGCTGCTTTCTATGCGCAACAACCTGTTGTGGATGGTGGTGGGAACGGCGTTGTGCGTGGGGATGGGGCTTCTTATTGCCGTGATGGCAGATCGCAGCAAGCACGAAAATCTCGTCAAGTCGCTCATCTTCCTGCCAATGGCTATTTCGTTTGTGGGCGCTGGCGTGATCTGGAAATTTATTTTTTACTATGCCCCGGAAGGCGCGCCGCAGATTGGTTTGCTCAATGCCATTCTCACCGCGTTTAAAGGTCAGCCGCAGGCGTGGCTGGCGATACAGCCGTGGAACAACTTATTCTTAATCATCGTGCTGGTCTGGATGCAGGTGGGCTACTGCATGGTCACCTTCTCTGCCGCGCTCAAGGGCGTGCCAGATGAACTGCTGGAGGCTGGCCGGATTGATGGCGCGACCGAGCGCCGCATTTTCTTTAACATCACCATTCCTTATATTCAGGGCACCATCGTCACCGTTACCACCACCATCTTGATCTTTACGCTGAAGATCTTCGACGTGGTGATGGCCATGACGGGCGGCCAGTTTGGCACAGACGTGATTGGCACGCAGTTCTACCGCCAGCTTTTTGCCAACCGCAACTTTGGCGCAGGCTCTGCCATCGCCACCGTGTTGCTCATTGCCACCATTCCCATCATGGTTTACAACCTGCGGCAGATGGCGCGGCAGAAGACAATGTGATGAATACGTCCGCAGGTTTGCACGTTGCAAGTTCATCTGTTCTGGCTCTTGAACCTTTGAACTTTTTAACTTTCTAACTTGTGAACGGATTGAGGAATTCCATGACAAACAAAAAAGCTTCGCTTGAAGGACAGAAAAAGCGCAACACCTTTATTCTGTTTATTATTTTGTTGATTATTTGCACGGCGTGGGTCGTCCCAACGATTGGCCTGCTCGTGTCATCTTTCCGCACCCGCGATGCCATCAACACCAGCGGATGGTGGAACATTCTGCCGCATCAGGCGTGGGTTAAAACCCGCACATTTGATGCGCCCACCGGCACGGCTGCCGATGCGCCCATCACCATTGAAGGCACCACCGCCACCTTTGAGCAATTCCGCGATGGCGTAGTGGCGCCAGACGGAAAACGCATCAAGTGGGAAGGCAACCGCCGCCTGGGCACCATCCAAATTGAAGAGCAGCGCTGGACGATGGACACCAACTTCACCACCGCCAACTACGAGCGCGTGCTGGCCTCCACCGATGCCCGCATTAAAGAGACCCTGCCCAGCGGTGAGGTGGTGGAGAACCCAGGCGAGGACATTGGCCCGGCGTTCATCAACACGCTCACCGTGGCTGTGCCCGCCACCATCATCCCCATTTTGATTGCGGCCTTTGCGGCCTACGCCTTCTCGTGGATGAACTTCCCCGGGCGCAAGCTGCTGTTTGCGGGCGTGGTGGCGCTTCTGGTTGTGCCGCTGCAAACCGCCATGATCCCCATGCTGCGCGACTTTGTGGGCCTGCAAATTAACGGGACGTTTTTGGCGGTTTGGCTGGCGCACACCACCTTCGGTTTGCCGCTTGCCACCTACCTGCTTTACAACTACATCTCGCAGCTCCCCCGCGAGACACTGGAGGCGGCCTTCATTGACGGCGCGTCGCACTTCACCACGTTTATGCGGCTGATTCTGCCCTTGAGCGTGCCCGCGCTGGCTTCGTTCGCCATCTTCCAGTTCATCTGGGTGTGGAACGATTACCTCGTCGGCTTGATCTTCCTGGGTGGCGCGCCGAGCGTGCGCATCATCACCCAGCGTCTGGTAGACATGGTTGGCACACGCGGCCAGGATTGGCAATTGCTCACCGCTGGCGCGTTCATCTCCATGCTCCTGCCCATGATCGTGTTCCTGAGTTTGCAGCGCTTCTTTGTGCGCGGCCTGCTGGCTGGCAGCGTGAAAGGCTAGCTCTTTAATTACAAATTACTAATTACGAATTACGACCAAAATCCTAATTCGTAATTAGTAATTTGTAATTCGTAATTGCAAATGGCTTTCCCAAAAAATTTTATCTGGGGTGTTGCCACATCGGCATACCAAATTGAGGGCGCAGTAAACGAGGATGGGCGCGGGCGTAGCTGGTGGGATGAGTTCTGTGCCCGCCCAGGCGCCATCCAGGACAAAAGCGATGGCAGCGCCGCCTGCGACCACTACCACCGCTACCCCGAAGACATCGCCCTGATGAAGCAGTTGGGCATAAAGGCCTACCGCTTTTCTGTTGCGTGGCCGCGCATTTTGCCGGATGGAACTGGCAAAATTGAACGGCGCGGGCTGGATTTTTACAACCGCTTGGTGGATGGTTTGCTGGAGGCAGGCATTACGCCGTATGCCACCTTGCATCACTGGGATCTGCCCAGCGCGCTGGCGACCAAAGGCGGATGGCAAACCCGCGAGATTGCCGATTGGTATGCCGATTACAGCGCCATCGTTGCGCGAGAATTGGGCGACCGCGTGCACAACTGGATGACTNNGCACAACTGGATGACGCTGAACGAGCCGTGGTGCATTGCGTTTTTGAGCCATGAAATTGGCGAGCACGCGCCGGGGTTGCACAGCCGCAAAATGGCGCGGCAGGCGGCGCATCACACCTTGCTGGCGCACGGCAAATCCGTGCAGGCCATTCGCGCCAGCGCGGGCAGCGCGGCAAAGGTGGGCATCGCGCTCAACTTTGAGCCGATGATGGCCGTGACCAAATCTAAAAAAGATGTGGCCGCGGCGGCGCAAATGAACCCGCTGGATCAGTTTTTTGGCTGGTTTGCCACGCCCATTTTGCACGGCTATTACGAACCCGCCGTGCTGGAAGAAGCGGGCGCAGACGCGCCGGAGATCAAAGCGGGCGATATGGCTCTGGCCGCCCAAAAACTGGATTTTATTGGGGCAAATTATTACACCGTGTCGCGCGTCAAGGCGGGCAAGGCTGGCCCGGAAGTGACCAAACACCCCACCAACGAGCGCACCCTGATGGATTGGGAAGTGTGCCCGGATGGGTTGTATGGCCTGCTCATGCGCCTGCAAAAAGAAACGCGCGGGCAAACACCCATTTNNATTTGTGGATGTGGTCTCGGCAGATGGGCGCGTTCACGATGAGCGGCGCGTGGAATATTTGCGCGGCCACATCAACGCCGTGCAAAAAGCCATTGCCGATGGGGCCAATGTGGGCGCGTATTTTGTCTGGTCGCTGCTGGATAACTTTGATTGGGCGCGCGGCTACCAGCAGTTTTTTGGGCTGGTGAAGGTGGATTACGCCACCCAAAAACGCATCATCAAAGACAGCGGGCATTTTTATCAGAATGTGATTGCGGGGAATGGAATTTAAGCGCTTCGGGCGCTTTTCTATCAACCATGAATGTTGAGCAAAAAAAAGAATTTGCGCCAGCCCTTGCGCATATTGAAAACCTGTGGCCGCGCCTGACGCGCCGTATCCCCAAAGATTCGGGGACGCTGATTGGTTTGCCGCGCCCGTTTCCCATCCCCAGAGACGGCGGAGAAAACAACAACGGCATGTTCCAGGAGATGTATTACTGGGACAGCTATTTTATTTGCCTGGGGCTGCGCGGCACACCGCACCAGCATTTGATTGAAGATGTGGCCGAGAACTTCGCGTATCTCGTTGAGCGTTTTGGCGTGATCCCCAATGGCGCGCGGTTTTATTTTCTCTCGCGCAGCCAGCCGCCGTTTTTTACCCAGCAAATCAAACTGGCGCTGGAAGTCAGAAAAACCTCACAGGTTTCGCAAAGCTGTGAGGTTTCTGACCACGACTGGCTGGCGCGGATGTATGCGCTGGCAAAACAGGAGCACGAAACGGTGTGGCTGGGCGAGGCGCAGCCGCATCATCGGCGGGTGCATCGCGGCCTCTCGCGCTATTTCGACATCAACTATCTGCATATCCTCNNGCACGCGTTGCGACGAGCGCTGGCTGGAGCATCTGCCGGTGGACTTGAACAGCCTGCTGTATGTGTGCGAGACGGACTTGGCCGGGTTTGCCGCGCAGTTGGGCCGGGCCGATGAAGCGGCGGCGTGGCGAGACCGCGCCGGCCAGCGCGCCATCGCCATGCAAAGCACATTCTGGGATGACGCGGCGGGTTTCTTTTTTGATTATGATTACAAAAACGAGCGCATCAACCCGCATTCGTCTTTGGCGGGGTTTTACCCGCTTTGGGCCGGATGGGCCAGCCCCGCGCAGGCGCAGCGCGTTGTGCGCGAGTGGCTGCCAAAATTTTTGCAACCCGGCGGGCTGGTCACCACGCTCAAACAAGAGGAAGGCAAGCAGTGGGCCTGGCCCAACGGCTGGGCGCCCTTGCAGTGGATCGTGGCAAGCGGGCTGGATCGCTATGGCTTTGCGGACGAAGCCCGCGAGGTGCGCCGCCGCTGGCTGAACACTTGCCTGCGCAGTTTTAACCAGACCGGCAAGTTTTACGAAAAATATAATGTGGTTGGCGCTGGCTCTGCTGAAGAGGGTTTATACGGCCAACTCATTGGCTTTGGCTGGACCAACGGCGTTTTTGTGGATTTTTACAATAATTTATATAGATAAACAGGATGCGCAGGATGAATAACCGAGAGTTGCAGCCTTTACTGGGCTTACGCAAAGCCGGATTAATTTCGTGAAAATGATGAAATAAACCGAAGATTTAGGTGTAGGGGCAAGGCATGCCTCGCCCCTACCGCGCCATTCCTCGCGTTAAGGGGGGGTATGTAAGCCCAGCTTTATAAAAATTTCTCACAAAAGCGCAAAGCCGCAAAGAATTTCTTGGTGGATTTATGTCTTTGCGAGAGATAAAAAGCAAAAATCATTCTGTCTATCCATATTTGATCCGATTCAACAACCATGACGAATTACACCAAACTTATTGAAAAAATCTCCGCTCGGATGGATGCCGCGCCCGACCACGCCTTTGCGGAGCGCGTACACACGCACGCGCCGCGCTTGCGGGTCTTGCTTCAATCGTTGTATGGTGATCGCCCGGATTTTGAAACCCAATTCGAGAATATTTTGTTCACCGCGGCGCAGGCCTTTGCCCAGCGTCCCGCCGAACTAAAGAAGATGGATGCCGTGCGCGAGGATAACCCGCGCTGGTTTCAATCGCGCAATATGCTGGGCGGCATCGCCTATGTTGATCTTTACGCGGGCAATCTCGATGGCATCCGCGCCAAAATTCCGTATTTCAAAGAGCTTGGCCTCACGTATTTGCACCTGATGCCGCTGTTCAAATGCCCGGAAAATAACAGCGATGGCGGCTACGCGGTGAGCAGCTACCGCGAGGTGAACCCCGCGCTGGGCAACATGGCCCAGCTTCGCGCGTTGGCGGCGGATCTGCGCCACGAGGGGATCAGCTTGTGTTTGGATTTTATTTTTAACCACACCAGCGATGAGCACATTTGGGCGCAAAAAGCGTTGGAGGGCGACCCGAAACACCGCGAGTTTTACCTCATCATGCCGCGCGAACAGGCCGATGCCTACGACCGCAACTTGCGCGAAATTTTCCCCGACCAGCACCCAGGTGGGTTTACGCCGTTGTCCCATTGGACGGAAGACAGAGGACGGAAGACGGATGCAACATCGTCCTCCGTCTCCCGTCTTCCGTCTTCAAACGACTGGGTCTGGACCACCTTCAACTCCTTCCAGTGGGATTTGAATTACGCCAACCCAGAAGTGTTTAACGCGATGGCGGAGGAAATGCTGTTCATCGCCAACATTGGGGTGGATGTGCTGCGCATGGACGCGGTGGCCTTCATTTGGAAGCGGCTGGGCACAACCTGCGAGAACCTGCCCGAAGCGCACACGCTCATTCAGGCGTTCAACGCGGTGGCCCGCAGNNGCATTGCCGCGCCGTCGCTCATTTTCAAGAGCGAGGCGATTGTGCACCCGGACGATGTGACCAAATACATCCGCCCGGATGAGTGCCAGGTGAGCTACAACCCGCTGCTCATGGCTTTGCTCTGGAACACCCTGGCCACCCGCGAGGTGAATTTGCTCCAGCAAGCCTTCGCCCGCCGGTTCACCATCCACCCAGATTGCGCGTGGGTGAATTACGTGCGCTGCCACGATGACATTGGCTGGACGTTTAGCGACGAGGATGCCTGGCAGTTGGGCATCAACGGCTACAACCATCGCCAGTTTCTGAACAAGTTTTACACCAACCGGTTTGAGGGCACTTTTGCGCGCGGCGTGCCGTTTCAAGAGAACCCCAAAACTGGCGATTGCCGAATCAGCGGCATGTGCGCCAGCCTGGCCGGTCTGGAGCAAGCCATCGCCATCGAGAACGGCCATCCCAGCGTGTTGACCGAGATGGCGTTGCGCCGCATTTTGCTTTTGCACGGCGTGATCCTCAGCTTTGGCGGCGTTCCGCTCATTTATTTGGGGGATGAGGTCGCGGCGCTCAACGATTACGCCTACGCCAATGACCCGCACAAGAAAACAGATTCCCGCTGGGTGCATCGGCCAGCGGCCAGCGCAAAAAATCACGAGGCGCGGCTGAGGCCGGGCCGGGCGCAATCGCGCATTTTTGACGGGATGATGCACATGATCGCCGTTCGCAAGGGTCATCCTTGTTTTGATGGCAGTGGCGACGTGCAAGGCGTGCGCACCGACAACGCGCATGTGTTGGGCTTTGTGCGCTATCACGCCACCGGGCCGCTGCTGGCGCTGGCAAACTTTAGCGAACAGCCGCAAACCATCAAGGCCGAGACGCTCCACGCGCAGGGGTTCGCCTTTCCCGCGCTGGATCTCATCACCGACCAGCGCATCGCGCTCAGCGAGGGCGTGCCGCTCGCGCCGTATCAACTGGCGTGGCTGCGGGCGGAGTAGGCGGGGACGGAAGACGGCCGCGCATACTCCACCCGTCATTCCCGCGAAAACGGGAATCTACACCTAACCCGCAAGACGAGTTGCGGGGAGCTGGGTTGCCCCAGCATTTTTTGTTTGGCGCGGTATAGATTCCTGCGCAGGCGGGAATGGCGATTTACATGCGCTCTTTGCGGGCATGTTAAAATTTAATCTCGGTATGACAACATTCCGAGCCCCTCACCTTCCGCTGGGCGATAAACGCGAAGGACCTTTCTACGCCAGACATATTCTTTCTGTAAAGCAGTTCAGCCGCGCTGATATTGATTACGTATTCACCATTGCCGAAGAAATGCGGACGATGGTTGAGCGTGTGGGCACGTTTGATCTGCTCAAGGGCAAGATTCTTGCCAACCTGTTCTACGAGCCATCCACCAGAACATCATCTTCATTCACCGCCGCCATGGAGCGGTTGGGCGGCAGCGTGATTCCGATCAACGAGGTCAAATATTCCTCGGTGAGCAAGGGCGAAACCCTGCCAGACACGGTGCGCACGCTGCAAAGCTATTCCGATGTCATTGTGCTGCGCCATCCAGAAAAAGGCGCGGCGGAGGTGGCCTCCAAATACCTGCGCAAGCCGCTGATTAACGCGGGCGATGGCGCGGGCGAACATCCCACCCAGGCGCTGCTGGACCTGTTCACCATCAAAGAAGAACTGGGTCACATTGACGGCCTGACTGTGACGATGGTGGGCGACTTGAAGTATGGCCGCACGGTGCATTCGCTCTCGCGGCTGCTCTCGCTGTTCAAGGTCAAGCTCAATTACGTCTCGCCAGACATTTTGCGCATGCCCCCCGAAATTGTGGCTGAGCTGAACGAGAAAGGGATGCCCCAAAAAGAGCACAAAAAATGGGATAGCGTTCTCAAATCCAGCGATGTGATTTACATCACCCGCGTGCAAAAAGAGCGCTTTGCCGATGAGGCCGAATACAACAAGGTCAAGGATGCCTTCGTCTTCTCGACCGAAACATTGACCAAGTGCAAGCCCAAGATGATTGTGATGCACCCGCTGCCGCGCGTGACCGAGATCACGATGGACGTGGATGACGACCCCCGCGCCGCCTACTTCCGCCAAATGGAATACGGCCTGTATGTGCGCATGGCGTTGCTGGCCATGGTGTTGGGCAAAGCCTAATAACGGCAAATAGCCAAGCGATTGAAATCGCGCCTAGTGGCATGTTGCCGCGCGTCCGCGCAGGCGGACGCTCAGCCAAAGGCTNNCAAAGGCTCGCAAAGCGCGATTTCAATCGCCCGGCTGTGTTCTGAGCAACTCTGCTTCGCGTTCGCGGGTGAGGCCCGCCTTCCACGCGTGCGCCGCCCCGCGCGACCGTGCCCACTCTAGCGTGTCGCGCACGGTGTCATCCAATGGCCGAAAGGTCAACCCATGCGCCACCGCGCGGTCAATCTTAATGTTCATAAACCCCGCCGTGTCTGGGTCAGATTCTGGAATCCAAAGCGGCATTTCGCTCCATGGCAGAACGCCCTGCGCCAGCAAAAATTCCTCGCGCAGCCAGCACAATTTGGCCGGAACCTGCGCCACGCGCTGGCAGGCGGCCAGCAGGTCGCCCATCGGCAGGGGCGTGGCTGGCCCGGTGGCGTTAAACAAGCCGGTGATGCGGCCCGCGACCAGCCGCAGCATCCACTCGGCCAGGTCTTGCGCGTCAATAAATTGCACCTTGCGCCCGGCGCGGCCCGGCGCAGCCACATCGCCGCCCTGCGCCACGCGCCACGGCCAATACGTGAATCGGTCGGTGGGGTCAAACCTGCCCACAATGAGGCCCGGGCGGATGATGAGCGCCCGCCCGCCAAACCCGGCCAGCGCCTCGCGCTCGCAGGCGGCTTTTAGCGGGCCATAGGTCTCGCCGGTTATCTCCTCGGTGGATGGGTCGGCCAGCGTTCCCAGCGGGCCATCTTCGGCGTGGCCTTGTTTGGTGTTGGCGTATGCCGAGATGGACGAGACAAATGTGTAATGATCGGTGGAATCGCGCAAAGCCTGCGCGGCCCCGCGCACTTCGCGGGGAATGTAGCCGCTGGTGTCAATTACCGCATCCCAGCGCCGCCCGCGCAACGCGCCAAAATCGCCCGCCCGCCGGTCGCCGCGCAGGTGTTCCGCGTTCAGGGGGATGGGTGGCTCGGTCTGCCCGCGCGTAAAGATCGTGACGCGATGTCCTTGCGCCGCGGTGGCCATCGCCAAATGCACGCCCAAAAACCGCGTTCCGCCAAGAATGAGAATGTTTGACATGTTATCCCGTTCATCCTGTCTATCCATGTTAAATGGTTAAATGATTTTTGCTTTGCCAGCGCTTAACTCGCGCAGGGCGTGGGTGAACCCAGCCACATCGTCTTCGGCAAACCGAACTTCAAAGGTCACCTCGGCGGCATAATCTTCGTTCAGCGTTTCGCCTTTGTGCGCGGGGATGAGCAGCTTCACGCGGTCAATGAGCGGGTAGCCAAATGTGACGCGTAATGTTTTGCGCTCCACCCGCTCGGCGCGGGGCAATTCATCCAGCGCGGCGCGCAAGGAATCTCCAAACGCGCGGACGAGGCCGCCCGTGCCCAATTTTGTGCCGCCAAACCAGCGCGAAACCACCGCGACCACATCACCCAGACCGCTGCCCTGCAAAATAGCCAGCATGGGGCGGCCCGCTGTGCCGCCTGGCTCGCCGCCGTCATTGCAACCGTCAATCACGCTGCTGCCAAAGCCGATGTGATACGCATACGCCTGCGAGCTGGCGGTGTGCAGCTCGGCCTTTACGCGGTGAATAAACGCCTGCGCAGCCTCAACCGTGCGGGCCTCGCCAACCGTGCACACAAACCGCGAGTTCACCACGCGAATTTCTGCGCGCGTCTCTTGCGCGGGGATGGGATACCGGGCTGACATGGGGGTAATGCTAACCGATGGTGGGGACGGGAGACGGAGGACGGGCAGACCGTCTCCCGTCTTCCGTCTTCCGTCTCCGAAGTGGCACAATACGCCGCATGAAAATCACCATCCCCGGCTTAATTGACCCGCACGTTCACATGCGTGTTCCCGGCGGCGAGCACAAGGAAGATTTTGACAGCGGCACGTGCGCCGCGCTGGCGGGCGGCTACACCACCATCCTTGCCATGCCCAACACAAAACCGCCCGTGATGAACGCCGAAACGTTGAATCTTGCGCTGGGGATGGCTGTGCGGCAGGCGCGTTGCGATTACGGCCAATATGTTGGCGCGGGCGAGACCAACGCCGCCGAGGCCGCTGCCTGCGGCTTGCGCGCGGCTGGCCTCAAAATTTATCTGGATGCCACCTTTGGCGATTTGAAAATTCAAAACGCCGAGGCGTGGATGGATCACTTTGAGCGTTTCCCGCGCGAGAGGCCCATCGTGGTGCATGCAGAGCAAACCAGTGTGCCCGCCATTATTCAAATTGCGCAATTGTTTGACCGCAGCGTGCATATTGCGCATGTCTCGCGGCGCGAAGAAATTTTGGTCATTCGCAAAGCCAAAGAGCGCGGGCTAAAAGTGACGTGTGAGGTGGGGCCGCATCATTTGTTTTTGTGCGATGAGGACGCCCCGCGCCTCGGCCCTGGCCGGTGCGAGGTTCGCCCGCGCCTGCAAACCCGTCGCGATCAAGAGGCGTTGTGGGCCAATCTTGAATATGTGGATTGTTTCGCCACCGACCACGCCCCGCATCTCCTCAGCGAGAAGGACGGGCCAAACCCGCCGCCCGGATTCCCCGGTTTGGAGACCGCGCTGGCGGTGTTGATGCTGGCCGTTCACGATGGCCGCCTGACAATGGAGGACATCATCGCGCGGATGCACACCAACCCCCAACGCATTTTTGGCCTGCCCGACCAGCCCAACACATTTGTAGAAGTGGACACGGATGCCGAGTGGGTGATTCGCGGCGACAAACAATTTACCCGCTGCGCGTGGTCGCCGTTTGATGGTTTGGCTGTGCGCGGCAAAGTGACGCGCGTGGTCTTGCGCGGCGCAGATGCCTTCTGCGAGGGTGTGGTTTTGGCCGCGCCGGGCAACGGCCAGAATGTGCGAAGTGAGTGAGCGCTCTGGCAGTTTTGCGATGTCCGGGGCGCCGAGGCTCCTTCGTAAAAAATTTCACAAAATCAAAATGCGCGCCTGTTAAACTAGGGCAAATTAAAAAAAAGCCAGGAGAAAACTCATGACACAACTTACAGAAAGCCAGATTGTGCCGGACTACGTGACAAACAAAGACCTTCGCGCGTGGGTGATCGAGATGGCCGAGCTGTGCAAGCCCGACTCCGTTCATTGGTGCGATGGATCGCAAGAAGAATATAACGCGCTGTGCCAGGAGATGGTGGACAGCGGCATGTTCATCAAGCTAAACCAGGAGAAGCGGCCCAACAGTTTTTTGGCCCGCTCCGACCCGGGTGATGTGGCCCGCGTGGAAGACCGCACCTACATTTGCAGCCGCAGCAAAAAAGATGCCGGCCCCACCAACAACTGGGTTGCGCCAAAAGAGATGAAGGCCACGCTGACCGGTTTGTTTGATGGCAGCATGAAAGGTCGCCCAATGTATGTCATCCCATTCAGCATGGGGCCGCTGGGTTCGCCCATCGCGCACATTGGCGTGCAACTTTCCGATTCGCCCTACGTGGCGGTGAACATGCGCATCATGACCCGCATGGGGCGCAAAGTGTTGGATGTGTTGGGCGATGGCGAGTTTGTGCATTGTCTGCACTCGGTGGGTGCGCCGCTGCAACCCGGCCAGCAGGATGTGGCCTGGCCGTGCAACAAAGAGCAAAAATATATTGTGCACTTCCCCGAAGAGCGCGCCATTTGGTCGTATGGCTCTGGCTACGGCGGCAACGCGCTGCTGGGCAAAAAGTGCTTTGCGCTGCGCATCGCATCTGTGCTGGCCAAAGAGCAGGGCTGGCTGGCCGAGCACATGCTCATCATGGGCGTAAAACTGCCCAACGGCAAAAAAACCTACATCGGCGCGGCTTTCCCCAGCGCGTGTGGCAAGACCAACTTCGCCATGCTTATCCCGCCAAAGACATTTAAAGATGAGGGCTGGGATGTGACCACGGTTGGCGATGACATCGCGTGGATCAAGCAAGGCCCCGATGGCCGCATTTACGCCATCAACCCAGAGGCCGGTTTGTTTGGTGTTGCGCCGGGAACGTCTTACAAGTCCAACCCCAGCGCCATGGATTCCATCAAGGCGAACACCATCTTTACAAACGTGGCGCTGACCGATGATGGCGATGTGTGGTGGGAAGGCATGACCAAAGAGCCGCCCGCGCACCTAATTGACTGGACGGGCAAGGACTGGCAACCTGGTTGCGGGCGCAACGCGGCGCATCCAAACGCGCGTTTTACGGCTCCCATCAGCCAGTGCCCCAGCATTGACCCCGAATATGACAACCCGCAAGGCGTGCCCATTTCTGCGTTTGTGTTTGGTGGGCGACGAAGCAAGACCGTGCCGCTGGTTTACCAATCGTTCAACTGGAACTATGGCGTGTATGCCGCCGCCACAATGGGTTCCGAGACGACTGCCGCCGCCACCGGCGCGGTGGGCCAGGTGCGCCGCGATCCAATGGCGATGTTGCCGTTCTGCGGGTATCACATGGGCGATTACTTCAATCACTGGGTGCAGTTTGGCCGCACCATCCCCAACCCGCCGCGCATTTTTAATGTGAACTGGTTCCGCAAAGATGACAAAGGCAACTTTGTGTGGCCGGGCTTTGGCGAGAACATGCGCATTTTGAAGTGGATCGTGGAACGCGCGCGCGGGCAGGCCACTGGCTCGGAGAGTGTGCTGGGCTGGGTGCCGCGCTATCACGATTTGGATTGGCGTGGATTGGATTTCNNGGATTTCACCAAGGAGCAATTTGACTCTGTGATGAAGGCCGACCCCGCCGAGTGGGAGGCCGAAGTCGCCTCGCACGATGAATTGTTTGTGCGGCTGTATGACCGCCTGCCCAAGGAGTTCATCTTCATCCGCCAGCTCATCCTATCTGCGCTTTGGCGCGATGGCGAGGGCAAGGCAGCGCAGGAATAGTCGCTAAGGGCTGACAATTGATGGAAGACGGAAGACCGGAGACGGCCGTCTTCCGTCTTCCGTCCCCGACCAAAAACAGCGTTTCCCATCAACCTCCAACCCCATAAAATGTCTTCCCAATCCACCGATCAACACCGCGAGATCGCATCGGGCAAAGGGCCTGTGCGCGTGGCGATCATCACCGTGAGCGATACCCGCACCCGCGCCAATGATGGCGGCGGCGACCTGATTGAGGATCGCGTGCTAAAGGGCGGCAACACGGTTGTGTTTCGCGAGATTGTGAAAGATGAGCCGGAGCAAATTGCCGCATTGCTAGACAAAATGGTGACCGAGACAAACGTGCAGGTGATGCTGTTCACCGGCGGCACGGGCATCGCCCCGCGCGACACAACTTATGATGTGATCTCGCGCAAGCTGGAAAAAACCATGCCCGGTTTTGGCGAACTCTTTCGCATGTTGAGCTTTGCCGAGGTTGGCCCGGCGGCCATGTTGTCTCGCGCGGTGGCGGGCACCTATCGCGGGCGGTTGGTTTTCTCCATGCCCGGCTCACCCAACGCCGTGCAGGTGGCCATGGACAAACTCATTGGGCCAGAGCTGCAACACTTGGCGTGGGAAGTGGTGCGGTGAATGCAGAATTCTGAATGCGGAATGCAGAAAGATTTCAGAATTCAGAATTCGGCATTCATAATTCAGCATGTGCTTAGCAAGTTAATTTATGCGGCTGCCACGCTTACCGGCGTCCTTGCTTTTGTTGCGCCGTTTGTGTGGCTGGCCCAGCAACAAGCCAGCGGGATGGCCGCCGCGGGCCGCACCGATTCGCCGCTCATCCTCGGCGGCCTCATTGCGCTGTGCCTGGCCGCGCTGATCGTTGAATCGCAGCGCAGCGCCACCAGCCTAAAGCAGTTGGCCTTGCTCGCGGCGCTGGTCGCCATTAACAGCGCCCTCCGCCTGGCCGAGACCATTTTGCCCGGCCCAGGCGGCTTCACCCCCATTTTTTTGCTCATTATTTTGGCGGGCGTGGTGTTTGGCGGGCAAATGGGCTTTTTGATGGGCGCCCTAACCATGCTGGTCTCGGCCTTCATCACCGGCGGCGTTGGGCCGTGGCTGCCTTACCAAATGCTCACCGCCGGGTGGATGGGGATGAGCGCGGGTTTACTCTCCTCCCGTCGGGAGCGGTTGGGGACGGGGCGGCCAAACCCCGATTGGGAAATTATTTTGCTTTGCATCTTTGCCGCGGCGTGGGGGTTTGTGTATGGCGCAATCATGAATTTGTGGGAGTGGCCGTTTCAAATGGGCGACCCAGCCATCAGCTTTCAGGCCGGCGTCACACTCCAGCAGGCCATCCAGCGATACGCCGCCTATTACGCCCTCACCTCGCTTTGGTGGGATTTTTTTGGCGCGGCGGGCAACGTGATTTTGATGGCGCTGTTTGGCCGCGCCACGCTCAACTTGCTCCGGCGGTTTGAGAAGAAACTGGTGGTTAAGAGCGTTCCAGACGCGAGGGCAAACCATGCGAGTTGAAAGCTGGGTGATGTGGCTGGCGGCCTGCGCCGCAATTGCGCTCTCCACGCGCAACCCGCTATACCTCATCTTGCTTTTGCTGGTGGTGGCGGCGGTATTTGCCAAAGAATGGCGGCCTGGGCGCATGTTGCGTTTTGCGCCGCTGGTGGCAATCGCCGCCGCGTTCAACGCCATCAGCGTGCATTTTGGCGACACGATTTTGTTTGCCCTGCCCGCGGCGTGGCCGTTGATTGGCGGCATTGTCACGCTGGAGGCCGCGGCCTACGGCGCGTTGAGCGGGCTTGTGCTGGCTTGCGTCATCACGTTGTTTGGCGCATTTAGCCAGGTGGTAGAGGCGTGGGAACTGGTGCGGCTGATGCCCCGCGCGTTTTATCCGATGGGCGTGGTCATCAGCATCGCCATGAACTTTGTGCCGCAAACGGTCAAACGCTTCGAGGAAATCCGCGAGTCCATGACCATCCGCGGCATTCCCCTGCGCGGCCCGCGCGACTGGCTGCCGCTTTGGTCGCCCTTGTTGGCGGGCGGGCTGGAGAACGCCTCGCAAACCGCCGACGCGCTGATGGCGCGGGGTTTTGGCGCGCTCGAAAACCCATCCAGCCAAAAATTGCTGCGCGACCGGCTGGCGCTTTTGCTGGGGTTTGGCCTGCTTTTGGCAGGATGGATGATGCGTTTTGCC
>MTKZ01003029.1_pt1 | contig 17315 bp, 12 predicted proteins | sample 1042781 | NCBI WGS metagenome assembly MTKZ01 (sample SAMN06212207, study PRJNA360539) | anaerobic digester metagenome | biome: Wastewater treatment plant; material: sludge; isolation source: anaerobic digester fed with sludge from wastewater treatment plant | place: Denmark: WWTP Viborg ... | reverse complement strand
GAGTGTGATGCACTTGTTGGTAAAATTGGGAGGCTTGTGGGAACTGATGGTCAAGCAAAAATGTCCAAGTCCCTAAATAACGCTATCTTCTTAAAAGATGACGAAAATACTGTTAAAAAAATGATTAAAACTATGTATACAGACCCAAAAAGAATTCATCCTAATGATCCGGGTACAGTTGAAGGTAATCCGGTTTTTATTTATCACGACGTTTTTAATATAAATAAAGAAGAGGTTGAAGATTTAAAAAATCGATACAAAAAAGGAACGGTTGGTGACGTCGAGGTTAAAGAAAAGTTGGAAAAATCTATTCAGGAGTTTTTAGAGCCTATCAGAGAAAGTAGAAAAAAACACGAAAAAGAAGATATCAAAGGAATTTTAGATGAAGGTACCGTGTTTGCTCGTAATTTGGCACAAAAGACATTGGAAAGAACTAAAGAAGCAATGCATCTTAACTACTCGAGTCTATAAATACCACCTATCCCCTTCAAAAAATAACTGTGTGTATTAGTTTAATTTAAAAGTGTAAAATTTATTTAACTGCCTATGAAATTTTCTGAATACACAACTAAAACCAATCAAACATTATGTGAAGAATTTAATACTGATATTGAAAAAGGCCTCTCATTTCAAAAAGCTAATATTAGAAAAGGTAGATACGGTCCTAACACTCTTCGAGCTAACGAATCTACGTGGTTTGATATTTTATTAAGGCAATTTAAATCAGCTTTCATTTACCTGTTGATAGCAGCGTCTGTAATTTCTTTTTTACTTAATAATCGTTTCGATTCACTAATGATTCTTCTTTTTGTGGTTATAAATACAGGTTTAGGGTTTTATCAAGAATTTAAATCTCAGAAAGCACTTTCATATTTAAAAAATTTAGTTGATAGACAGGTAAGAGTTATAAGATCAGATCAAGTACGGTATATTTCATCTACTGATTTAGTACCGGGAGATGTGGTGCTCTTGGAGGTTGGTGACATAGTACCCGCGGATATTCGTTTAGTTATGGAAGACAATTTCTATGTCGACGAGTCTTCTTTAACAGGTGAGTCAGTTCCCGTTAAGAAAATTTCAACTCCACTTAAAGAAAAGGAAACCCAAATTTATAAAGCTAGCAATATTGTATTTATGGGAACGACAGTCTCAGAAGGTAACTCAAAAGGCATAGTCATATTCACGGGCAAAAACACAGAGATTGGGAAAATAACTAAATTGACGGTTGAGACATCTGATACAAGTGGTTTCGAAAAACACATTAATAAATTTAGTAAGTTCATTTTAATACTGACATCTGTAACACTTGTTGTAGTTTTTTTGGCCCACCTTTTTATTAAAGGTCAAGATATCGCTATACCTGAACTCATACTTTTTTCTATAGCACTAGCTGTAGGAGTGATCCCCGAAGCACTTCCTTTAGTTACCACTTTTTCATTAACCCAAGGTGCTTTAAAATTAGCTAAAAAGAAAGTAGTAGCTAAAAGATTATCAGCTATAGAAGATCTGGGTAGCATAGAAATTTTATGTAGTGATAAGACAGGTACTTTAACTGAAAATAGTCTTTCAGTTTCGGAAATATTTTCGGAAGATAAGGATAAAACACTTCTCTACTCTGCATTAGCGGGAGATGTTTTTGGGAAAAAGAAAACTGCAAACAATTCATTTGATCTGGCATTATTTAAAAAAATAGGACGTTTTGAGTTAACAAAATTGAAAAAGGTAAAAAGGTTAAATGAAAATCCATTTAACCCTGTTCGAAGAAGAAATAGTGTTTTAGTAGAAATTGAGTCAAAAAGATATATTATTGTTCGAGGTGCCCAAGAAAGTATACTTCCATATGTTTCAAATATTTCAAATGAAGATGAAAAGAATATTTTAGAATGGATTTTAGATCAAGGTAAAAAAGGACGAAGGGTGATTACTGTCGCCAGGAAAGAATTTAGTAAAGATGATTACGATGTTGAAGACGAGGAATCAAATTTAGAATTAGTTGGTTTAATTTCCTTTTCAGATCCCGTAAAAATAAGTTCTAGAAGTGCTGTTAATAAAGCACAGGAGTTAGGTGTGAGAATAAAAATAATTACTGGTGACAGCGCTGAAGTTGCAGGGGCAGTTGCTTACGAGGTTGGTATTGCCAAATCATATAGCGAGGTAATTTCTGGTTTTGATCTTGAAAAAATGAATTACGAAGAAAAAATATCTGCTGTTGAGAAAGGAAATGTTTTCGCTAGGGTTTCTCCTGAACAGAAATTTCAAATTATTGAGATACTTCAAAAGAAGTATACAGTTGGTTACTTGGGAGATGGCATTAACGACGCACCCGCATTAAAACTTGCTAATGTGGCTATTGTAGTTAACGGTGCTTCAGATGTTGCCAGAGAAGCCTCTGACTTAATTTTGTTACAACAGGATTTAAAAGTTATTATTGACGGAATTGAAGAAGGAAGGAAAACCTTTGTAAACACATCTAAATATATTAAAGCTACATTATCATCTAATTTTGGTAATTTTTACGCTGTTGCTATAGCCTCACTTTTGATTGAATACCTTCCAATGCTTCCTGTTCAAATTTTACTTGTTAACTTACTTTCCGATTTTCCAATGATATCTATTGCTACAGATAATGTTGAGAAGGAGGAAATAAAAGATCCATGTGTCTATAACAATACTGAAATAGTAATTATGGCGACTTTTCTGGGAATTGTGAGCACCGTCTTCGACCTTTTATTGTTCGCTATCTTTAAGTCGAGCAAGCCCGAGGTACTAAGGACAGCGTGGTTTATAGAAAGTATATTAACAGAGCTGCTATTAATATTTTCCATTAGGACAAAGAAATTTATATTAAAAAGTCGTTCAAAACCTTCCAGAATTATTATATTTTTAACTTCTTTGGCAGCTGTGAGTACGTTTGTAGTAACCTTCTTACCTTTTGGAAAGAACACATTTGGATTTACTCCTCTTAAATATAGTAATTTATTAACAATCATAGTGATTGCTGCTGGATATTTTATTACAAGCGAGTTCGTTAAGCTGTCAATTTATAGAAATAAAGTTAAAAACGTTTGATTGACTTAAATTAAGTTCTGCTCCCTTGTGTAGTTTTCTGCTTCGGTTATTATTTTTTCCATAATCTTTACTGATTCTACAGGGTATTTACCTACAGCTGTCTCTTCGGATAACATTACTGCATTAACCCGATCAAAAACTGCATTGGCCACGTCAGACACCTCTGCGTTGGTTGGATAAGGTTTATCAGTCATTGATAAAAGCATTTCAGTTGCGGCAATAACATATTTATTTTTTAAGATCGCTTCCTTTGTAAATTGTTTTTGTAGTGGTGGTACTTTCTCCAAGGTTACGGCACTGCTTAAATCTCCTCGAGCAATCATGACACCGTCCGATACTTCCAATATGTCGTGATAATTCGTAACACCTTTAACTGATTCAATCTTTGAGATTAGTACACAGTCGGGGTGCTTATTTTTTATATTTTCAATTTGTTCCTTTGATTCAGCAAAAGAAACAGCTATGAAATCCATTTTATTTTCATCACAAAAATTGAGAATATCTTCACTTTTAATATCAAGCATCTTTTTTACTCTGGAGTTGGGGTCTACCTCTTTAAGATTTTGGAGAACCTTTTTGTATTGCTCAATATCTCCGTATGAAGTATTTATTCTAATTATATCCACACCTTCAGATATAAGTTGTCCAAGAATATCTTTATCAATGGAAGAGGGTCCGATTGTAGCGATAACGTTTGTTCTCATTTGTAAATGATATCAGAAATACCTATCTTATTACTATTTTTTCATTGCTTTTTCTTTAAGATCCTTTGGCATTTTTTCTATAGCATATCTTAGAGAAGTACGAGGCATTTTACCTTTGTTCTTCATTACGTAGTCAAAAACCATTTTTAAGTTTATTTGTGAGGTAACTTTTAAAAGCCATCCGTAACCTTTTTGAACCATATCCTCCCTATCCTCCAATAAAATATCGCAGATTTCAAAGATATCGTTTAAAAATAGCCCATTTTTAGCTGGAATAATTAATGATACCGCGGACGCTCTCCTCATCCAAAGATTTTTCGATTTTGCCCACTTTTTAGGGTATTTAATCAATTTTGGGTATCTTTCTACCAAACTTCCGACGGAGTGATTGCAGAATACATCGCACTTTGCCCAGTTATTAACATATTTATTAATCCAATTTTCATATAAATCTATGTCTTTAGATATAAACTCTTTATCCCTTTTTTGTATCCAATTTGCTGCAATCATAAACTCTTCATACATATCAGATTTAAACAGAACCTCACACAATTTACACATTTCCTCTTTTGACAGACTCTTTATTAATTGGAAATATTTTTGAGATATTATCCCTATATCTTTAGATTTCATCCCATAAGTATTGATAGGGTCCTTAAAAAATCTTTGAGAAGTTTTTATCCCACTCTGATTAGTTTTAGAGGTTAACTCTGTTTTAAGTTTGTTTAAAATATTCTTCATATTATAAATATTGAGATGGAAGTGGGAAATATTTACAATAAGTAAACACCTCGCACATACTATTTTTTGACATTTGAAATTTTTAACATAACAAAACCATACCCATCTTTTGTGTGTAAAATCCAAATTTCGGTTGATGGGTTTACTCTATCAATTCTTAATCCCGTTTGGCTTGATATTTGTCTCTCAAGTGCTTTTACGGCTCTTCGATGTCCGGAAACAATTCTAAAATCATCATTTAGTATTAATCTAAATGATTTGTACCCAAGAGATTTAATTGCAAGTAAAATGTCTTCAAAATTATGACGTCCAGACCACTGAAATATCGGTTTAAAATAATTTCCGGTTAATTTATCAAACTTTTTTATAACAACAAACGTGTTTCTCAAAATATCATTCTCAAGAACTTTTATATTATTAAAACCAGTAGTATAAAAAATAAAATTATCAGAGTTTATATCTATTTTTATATCCGGAATTAGTTTAGTTAAAACAATCGGAACGCTGCCTATGTCAGAAGGTTGAAAAGTAGATAAATAGAAGTGATTCATGGAGGAATTATATACTATTTAGCGTCAATTACTTTATTTTTATAACCCCGTTCTAAACTGCGGTGTTTGAGTAACAACTTGGTTCGTGGGTAATTTTTGCTGATCCAGTTCTTTTTTTCGATTTAAAATTTTTTGATCATACTCCAAAAGACTTTGAACACCGTTTTCCAGTTTGTAATAATGCAGTATATAGAATATCAAAACAACTATAGTAATTAAACACACTATTCCAAAAATAGTAACATCAAAAAATAGATAAAAATATATAAATACTAATGTAAACAAAGCAAAGGACATAGTTACTATCAAATGGATTAATCGTTCAGCTTGAAAATTTGATATTGCGGAGCTGTTTAACTTTAGTAAAAGATTTAAGTCCTTCTCATTTTTTGCTTCTATTATATTAGCTTCTATAAATTTTTTATAATTTGCAATCTTTTGATTCATTATTTTGAACACTTATGGATAACGATAGTACCCCTGTCTCTCGACACGTAACAATCCATATCCTGATAAGGTTGACAATAACCACGTTTATCGTACCCGTGTTTATCTAGAAAAGTAGTAACATCAGGATACTCGTCTGAGTATCTCTCTAAAATGCAATCTTCATTACAGTCAGTATTATCAAAGCATTCTTTATTGGCGTCGGTAGTAGGTTCCGCGCATACTATATCGTTACTTATAATGTTAGCCCCAACTTCCCTTACATTTACAGGAGTTCCTCCAAGACCTAAACAATTCAATCTTTTAAAAATTCTTGTTTGATCGGCGAAATAATAGATACCGTATGCTATTCCAACGATGATTAAAAAATTAAATATTTTTTTCATATGTTAATAATACAATATATTAAATAATATTTAGATAGTTAATCGAATTTTTACTTTTAAAATACTTAATTTCCTATTCAATCTAATGTAGAATATTTATGGAGAACCGATATGGAGAATAAAGTAAATTTTTATACCCTAGGTAGGGATATTGCTATCAAAAAAAAGTTTCCTTCGAAACGTTTATTTTCAAAATTTAATTTTGATAGACAGCTTGATTACAAGAGTTTAATAGAAAATATAGATTCATTATATTCATATCTAGTGATTGAGTTTGAGAAAAATCCTGAAATTGTTCCCTTGTCATCTTCATGGATACTAGATAATTATTACTTAATTAATCAGCAATCTTCCTATTTTTCAGAAACATTTAAACCAAAAATATTAAATAAGTTACCCTTATCAGAGTACAGTAAAATATATTTTCAAATTCATTACATCGCTAGAAAGTATTTGGAGGCATCAATATATGAATTTTCTGAAGAAACATTAATACCTTTTCTTAAGGGTTATCAAAAAATATACCCTCTATCAAGTTTGGAACTTTGGGTTTTACCAACAATTATTAAATTTGAAATTATAAAATCAATTTTAGATAAAGGGTTAGAAATAAAAGAAAAAATAGAAAATAGTAAATTAGCTGCAAGTATTGTTTCAGACATATCTTCAGACATAGATAAAGGTAAAAATCCAGCCAAAAGAATTAAAAAAATTATAAAAGATGTTTCAGTTAGCCCCCATGTACTATTATTAGTCTTAGAAGACATAAGAGAACTAGATTATCGTGTAGAAGAGGCCTTGAAGCTTGTTGAAGGAAAAATTCACGAAGAGGACTTGAACCTCGAAGAGTTTACACGAGCAAGTGTTTTAAGGGATTTAGATTTGAAACAAGGTTTAAATAATGCAGTAACCTCGATCCGTAATTTTTCATACATAAATTGGAGCAAGTTTTTTACAAAGGTAAGTATTGTAGAAAACACTTTATCAATTGATCCTTCCGGTATATACCCGTTAATGGATGATATTAGCCGCGATAGATATCGACATATTATTGAGGATATGAGCTCAAACAGTAATTTCAGTGAGTCAGAAATTGCCAGAAAACTAGTTGAACAATCTTCCGAAGCAAATATAGATGTTCAAAGACATGTTGGATATTATTTAATAGATGATGGTTATTATTCTTTTGCTAGAAAGATAGGTTATAAACCTCCTCTGAAAGGTGCACTTAAAATACTAGTAAAAAAGTATCCGGATTTATCGTATTTTGGGTTGAATGTAAGTTTGGTTATTTTACTTTCACTTTTCTCATTTTCGTTCTTTTTTAAAAATACACAAAACCTTTTACTTACGATTATTTTAACGTTTCTACAGATTGTACCTTCATCAAATCTTTGTATTTTCTTTACNNAATCTTTATTTTGCACTTTTAAGTGATTTTAAAGATTCCCCTTATGAAGAAACCGATCAAGATAGTAAAGACCTAACTTATCTAAGAAAAAAGATAAAACAGTTAAATATGAAATACAAGTCTTCCGGTTTTGATGTATTTTATCTTTTCCATAGAAAAAGACTTTTCAATCCAAGAGAAGGTTGCTGGATGGGTTGGGAGAGGAAAAGAGGAAAATTAATGCAGCTGGTAGAATGGTTATCTGAAAAAAACAAGTCGGAAAATAAATCATTCTCCGTTGTAGATGGCGATGTCTCAAGATTGTATGGCGTAAGGTACGTTATTACATTGGACGAAGATACCTCAATACCTGCTGATGTTTCGTTAAAATTGATAGGTGCGATGGCGCACCCATTAAATTTTCCGATTTTAGATGAAGATAAAAAAATAATTAAGAGAGGTTATGGGTTTTTACAGCCTAGGATTATCATAAAACCTGAAACAGAACATAACTCTCCTTTTACAAGAATATTTGTAACAGATAGCGGTTTTGACTCATACTCCACAGCTATATCTGATATTTATCAGGATGTTTTTAATAGATCTAATTTTATGGGTAAGGGCATATTTGATGTAAGGGCTGTAAAAGAGACTTTGTTAGGAAAATTCCCGGAAAATGCTCTTTTAAGCCACGACTTGATAGAAAGTTGCTTTGCAAAATCCGGATTTTTGTCAGATACCAGCTTAGTAGAAGATTTTCCTACTTCATATAAAAGTTATGTTAATAGAGATAACAGATGGGTAAGAGGTGACTGGCAATTATTACCGTGGTTATGCCCTATGATACCTCTTGCTAACGGTACGAAAGCAAAAAATCCCTTGGATATGATGTCTTTGTGGATGATTATAGATAATCTTAGAAGAAGTTTGGTAGTACCGATATTTATTATTTTACTTTATATAAACTGGTTTTTTTCATCTTCTGAAGCAATTAATATCTATATCCTTGTCTTATTTTTTGGACATCTATTGTTTGAATTTTTTTCTATAAAGAGATATTGGGTACATAAACTTCCTATTTCAGAAAAAATACGTTTAACTCTCTCTTTTATGTTGCAGAAAATTATACTTACTTCCTCATTTTTTATTATGGCATCTGTTACTGCTATAAATAAAATACTCTCAATTTTTAGAACTTTAAAAAGGCTCATTACCCATAGAAATCTACTTGAATGGATGACACACAGTGAGGCAGAGCATGTTAAAAGTGAAAATAATATCCTTGGATACTTCCTGACTTCAAAGGCGGTGTATTTAAATCTAATTATTCTGTTTTCTTTATTTGTTTTGGGAAAACTAACTGTTTTAAATATTTTTACCTTATTTATTTGGATCTTGTCTCCTATATTTGTTTTTGTAATTAGTAAACCGTATAAACAAATACAAATTTCAGACAGGCTCAAAGATAAGGATAAAATGCTTAGTTATTCAAAAATGATTTGGTCATTTTTTGAACAGCATGTAAATGAAGAAAGTAATCATCTCCCGCCTGACAATATACAACTAACACCTTCAAAAAAAATTACTTATAGAACGTCCCCGACAAATATTGGTTTTTACATACTATCCCTGATCTCTGCATATGACTTGAAAATAATAGATTTAGAAACTTACGTTTCAAGATTATGGAACACTCTTAATATTGTTTATAGATTAAAAAAATATAGAGGACATTTGTTTAACTGGTATGACTTGAAAAAATTGGAACCACTTAACCCATATATATCCACAGCAGATAGTGGTAATTTTGTTGCTGCTCTGATGTTAGCTGAGGAAGCTTGTTCGTCAATGTCTAGTGCACTTAAAAAGTCTAACCTTGAAATTAGCAAGAAGTTTCTCCAACTATCAAAACTTTCAAGAAGAATTTATCAAAAAACTGATTTTACATTTCTTTATGATAAAAACATGTCGGTGTTTTCTATTGGTTATAACGTCTCTGCAAGACAGAGAGATTCTAGTTACTACGATATCTTAGCGTCGGAGGCAAGAATAGCTAGTTATGTGGCTATAGCTTTAGATCAAGTTGAGGTTAAGCATTGGTTCAATCTATCACGTCCGGTAAGAATCAGGAAAGGAAAGTTTTACCTTATGTCATGGGGTGGGACTATGTTTGAATATCTTCTACCGGCGCTCTTGTTAAATGAAAAGAAAAATACTTTCTTGAGTCAAACTACCGAGCAAATATTTTATATTCAAAAAAAATATGCGGAAGAAAACGGTATTCCGTGGGGAATCTCAGAATCTAATTTTGATGCATTCGACTTTGATTCTAACTATCAATATAAGATGATGGGAGTTCCTGAGATAGCACTTAAAAGATATGACTCAAGAGATTTGGTAGTATCTCCTTATTCATCATTTCTATCATTAATGATTGCTCCCGAAGAATCAGAGAGAAACCTGCATAGATTGGAAGATGATGGTGTTTTAGGCCCTTACGGTTTTTACGAAGCTGTTGATTTTAACAGATCTACAAACGAACCGAAAGTTGGAGAAAATGTAAAAATTTATACTGCTCACCACCAAGGTATGAGTTTGGTAGCAATCAATAACGCACTTAATAATAGAATAATGGTGGGCAGACTGCATAGCAACGATTATATAAAGTCTTGTGACATTTTATTAGATGAAAAAATACCTCAAGTATCAAATATAGTTGAAGCTAATCAATACGGATTTGATAGAAAATTAAGTACTGTTAGAAGGTATGAAAAAGAAAGAGTGAGGTACTCAAATACTCCAAATACCTTATTCCCAATAGCCCAACTATACGGTAATGGAAAATATTCCGTAATGATTTCAAATTCCGGAGCTGGGTTCAGCAAATTCCGAGATACGTTTATTAATAGATATAATGAAGATCTTACTTTAGATGATTCGGGGAACCATATTTTTATAAAGGATGTAGAAAATAGTTATTTTTGGTCTGCTACATACCAACCAACCTTAGTAAAACCGGATAATTATGAGGTTAGGTTCTACACAGAATATGCTGAATTTAGTAGGTTAGATAAGAAGACTTTAACTAATTTAAACATATTTGTTCCACCTGAAAAAAACTTTGAGATAAGAGAGCTTACACTTACTAATCAATCGGATAACAGTAAAGAGTATGAAATTACTACATACAGCGAGATAATGCTTGATGATTTAAAAGCAGGTCTATCACATCCTGTTTTTAATAAACTTTTTATTGAAACTGCTTACGAAAACGGTGTACTAATTGCTAAAAGAAAGAAACGATACATTAGAGATATTGAAAAATATGCTTTTCATTTTGGTTTTTCTGAAGATGTAAATTTAAAGACAGATTCTTATGAAACAAGCAGGCAAAATTTTATAGGGAGGATTAAACACATTCAAAACCCTGCAGCTATGGTCTCCGAATTAACAAATAGTATTGGAACAGTTCTGGACCCCATTTTTAGTATAAGATACAAGATTTCATTAAAACCTGGTGAATCCAAAAAAATACACTTTATATACGGTTACGCAAACAATATCCACGAGATAAAAGCCGCAAGAGAACTTCTCTTTACCGGTGAGCAGATGAACGAGCTCCGTTATCTTAACACTCATTATATAGAAGCAAAAAGAACTCATTTGGGAATAGATGTACGTCAGGAAATACTATTTCAAAAACTATTTTCAAGATTGGTTTATCCGGATTACAGATTAAAAGAGACTCAAAGTATTGATCATACTACCGGTAGAAGTCTTTTATATAGATTTTCAATATCCGGTGAAAATAGGATACTTGCCGTTAAGGTAAATAGTAAAAATATTGAGCTAGTTAGAAACTTAGTTCTATTACATGAATATTTGAGAATGTTGAGATTTAACTTTGACCTGGTTTTTATAGTAGACGAGAAGATTAGCTACGAGGAAACATTGGAGCAGGATGTTTATGAGGTTGTAGAAAATTCGTTATCTCACCCATACAAAGATTCAGGCGTATATGTTCTCAATGTTATTAATATGACTTTAGAAGAAAGGTACACGATACTGTCATTGGCTAAGGTTGTATTAGATTCTTCTTTAGGATCACTTGATGACCAGATAAACCTTGCGTCTAAATATTCTGAACCTGAATCCGTAGGTATTAAGGATGTTGTTTACGAGGACTATGTTGAAAGTATAGTACCCGCAGTAGATTTTAAAGAAGGTTTAGAATTCTATAACGGCATAGGCGGATTTTCAAAAGATGGTGAGAACTATGTTATGGATATTTCAGCAGAGAACCCTACCCCACTCCCGTGGTCTAATGTAATTGCTAACGAAAGATTCGGTACTATGGTAACAGAATCGGGTTTAGGTTACACGTGGAATATTAATAGTCAGATGAATAAGATATCCCCGTGGTCTAANNCACACCTTAAAAGTTTTAGTTGATATTAATGACCCGGTTAAGATTCTTAAATTAACACTAAAAAACAATAGTAAATACACAAAAACAATGGAAGCCACATATTATGTGGAATTTACATTGGGAGAAGACAGGTATACTAATCAAGAGAATTTAAAAATTGAATTTGACCCTGTTAGACAGTCAATCCTAGCCCAAAATCCTTATAGCAATAATTTTTCGAATCAAACAGCTTTTATGGCAACAAACAGACCTGTTGTGGCAGCAACTTCTGATAGAAAAAAATTCTTTGGAATGGGCAATTCTAAAAAGGTGCCTTTATGGATTTATAAAAATGTGAGAGGAATTACAGGATTTAAATCAGTTTCTGATAAATGTGGTGTTATTACTACGGAAGTAGAAATTCCTAAAAATTCTAAAGTAAGCCTGTTATTTATATTGGGTCAGGATGATAACGTAGACAACGTTAATAGATTAATAGATAAATATACTAATCTAGAGGCAGTTGAACAAAGTGTTAAAGACATTCAGGAAAAATGGAATCAAGTAAAGTCTAAGATCAAAATTAATACTCCGGATACAAAATTTAATTACTTGATAAATAATTGGATGTTATATCAAGTATTATCTTGTAGAGTTGACGGAAAAACAGCCTTTTATCAAGCAGCAGGTGCTTTCGGATTTAGAGACCAGCTTCAGGATGTGATGTCATTGGTTTATTGTAATCCCAGTAAAGTTAGAGATCACCTAACATTGTGTTGTGCGCATCAATTTAAAGAAGGGGATGTCCAACATTGGTGGCACTATCCTTCGGGGGCGGGGGTTAGAACAAAAATTAGTGATGACCTGCTTTGGTTACCTTACGTGGTTGCTTATTATATTGAGAAAACCAGAGATAACGATATCTTAAAAATAGAGGTACCGTATTTAGAAATGCAACAACTGCAATCTCATGAAGAAAGTTTGTACGGCATACCCAACGTTTCAGATGAAAGAGGTAATGTGTTGGACCACTGTATAAGGGCCATAAATAGATCATTACGATTCGGGTCACACGGATTACCTCTAATAGGTTCAGGAGATTGGAACGACGGGTTAAGTAGTGTCGGGGATGAAGGTAAGGGAGAAAGTGTGTGGCTTGCTTGGTTTTTAATAACTGTAATTGAGAATTTTATAAAGATTCTTGAAAAAACAGACAGAAGAAATGAGATCGAAAGATTGCGGTCTGTAGTTGAACAACTTAAGAATAATGTAAATGAAAATGGTTGGGACGGAGAATGGTACAAAAGGGCCTTTTTTGATGATGGAAGCCCCTTGGGAACTCATTTAAACAATGAATGCACTATAGACTCTATTTCGCAATCTTGGGCTGTAATATCAGGGGCGGCGTCACCAGGGAAGCTTGAAAAAGCTATGTTGAGCCACGAAAAATATCTTGAGGATAAGAAGAACAAAATTATAAAACTGCTGACGCCGCCTTTTAAAGAATCTACTCCATTCCCCGGTTATATTCAGGGTTACCCCGAAGGTATTAGGGAAAACGGCGGTCAGTATACCCACGGAGCTGTCTGGGCAATGAAAGCTTACGCGATGATGAAAAATGGCGATAAAGCCTATGAGTTGTTTAATACATTGAATCCTATAAATAGAACTCTTGATAGAGATAGCGTAAATATTTATAAATCCGAGCCGTATGTTATGGCTGGAGATATTTATTCTAACCCGCAACATTTAGCTAGAGGTGGCTGGAGTTGGTATACAGGATCTGCAGGTTGGTTGTATCGGGTAGCAATCGAGGATATTTTAGGTTTTAAGGTTAAGCAGGACTATTTTACATTAGAGCCAGTTTTACCAAAAGAATGGACCGAATATGAAATGATCTACTCTCACAACAATACCTACTACAGTATAAAAGTTGAAAGAGGTGAGAAAAAAGGTCTTTTTGTAAATGGAAACAAAATGGATGATTCAAAGATCTATTTTAGAAGTGATATGGGAAACATTGATATTTATTTGGTAATTTAGGAGGTTCTAAGATGGATAAACAAATATTAGATACTATTTTTCGTGCTTATGATATTAGAGGAAGGTATCCTTCTGAACTTAACTCACAGTTTTATGAAAATTTAGGTAAGGCTTATGTCACTTTTTTTAAACCCACTAAGGTTGCTGTGGGTTACGATATCAGACCTGAAAGTATTGAAATGAAAGATTCACTTGCTAAAGGTTTATGTGAAATGGGTTGTGATGTTGTTGACATAGGTGAAGTACCAACAGAAGCATTGTATTTTGCTACAGGCGAGTATCCAGAAACTTTCGATGGTGGTTTAGTTGTCACTGCCTCACACAACGGTGCAGGTTGGAACGGTTGCAAAATGGTAACTAAAAACGCCAAACCAATTAGTGGTACAACCGGTTTAATGGATCTAAAGAAGATAATTCTTGAAAATAGATATGAAAAAGTGAGAGATGTAAAAGGCGCTGTTTCTACCATGGATGTAATGCCGGAATATAAGAAAAAGGTTTTATCTTTTATAACCTCTGAAAATAAAAAACCATTAAAGATTGTCGTTGACGCAGGAAATGGGATTGGCGGAAAGGTTTTTGATTACATTTTTTGTGATTTAGAAAATGAATTTTTAAATGTTGAACGTATGTATTTTGATCCCGACGGTACATACCCCAACCACGTACCTAATCCAATGGAAGAAGAAAATGTAGAAGAAATTAAAAAAAGAGTTGTAGAAAAAGGTGCTGATTTTGGAATAGCAATAGATGGCGATGCAGATAGAGCCTTTTTTATTGATAATAAAGGCAGAAGACCCGATGGTGTTTACGTTGGTGTATTACTTGCAAAAAGTATATTAAGCAACGATCCAGGTAATAAAAAAATTGTTCACGACCCAAGAATTACCTGGCCGTTTATAAAGGAGGCTCAAAAGTTGGGTGCTGAAGTTTATCAGTGTATGGCCGGGCACTCTTTTTTTAAAGCAGCTATGGCAGAGAAACAAGCTTTGTTTGGAGCTGAAGCAAGCGCACACTTCTATTACCGCGATTTTTATAATTGTGATTCAGGTATGGTAACAATTGCTCAGATGCTAAATATGTACTTTGACGGTTTTGAACTGACTCAAGCAGTCGATTATTTATTTGAAAATTACCCAAATTCAGGTGAGGTGAATTACAGGGTTGAAAACGCGATAGGTTTGATCAATCAAATTGAGGAGTTTTACAAAAATCAAGGAGCAAAAATTGAAAAAATTGATGGTCTTTCCGTCGAATTTGAAGATTGGAGGTTTAATTTACGAACTTCTAATACTCAACCTCTTCTAAGAATAAACTTAGAAGCTAAAACTAAGAATCTGGTGATAGAAAAATTCTTAGAAGTTGAAAATATGATCGGAGCTGTGAGAGATAATATTCCGGCACTTGAAGAATTAAGATAGCTTATTTGTTTATCTCAAATATCTTTTTCTTTGATTTTATTCCGTGAATCAGATTTATTGAGGATTTTGGTGTTTTATATAATTCTGAAAGTACTTCAACCACTACCCTATTCGCCTTTCCTTCTATGGCTGGTTCTCTAACATAGATGTGCATAATACCGTCAGGAGTTCTATCTGTTCTTTGAGATTTAGAATTAGCGTGTACGCAAACCTCAATTTTCATTTATATTTTTAAATTTTCTAAAATTTATTTTTTACTATATAAGTATATAAAAATTTTTGGACATATCATAAATCTTTTGTTTTAATTAAATAGGATGGTTACACAAGAACTCATTGAATATATAAAGTACCAAAAATCCAAAAAAATTGATGAGGAGATTATTGTAAAAGAATTATTGGAAAATAATTGGGCCGAAGATGACATAAAAAATGCTCTTAATAAAGTTGGTAGCTTAGAGTCTGATACTCCTTTTGATATTCACAAAAAAGATCGGGATAGTGTATTTGTTGTTGATAGTTCAGTTGCTCATCCTGCAACTGTGGTAAGAGAGCACGTGGAAATCCCAGTCGGAGATAAAGCAAGTGTACTTGTAGGTGTAATTTCAATGCTTTTTATTGTTATTTCATTTTTGTTTATATACAAAGCTGGGATGATGGTAGCAATAATGAGTATCATAGATCATTTTTCTTACACCGAGGGTTCTATGTATTACTTTTTAAAGCAATTTCCAATGTACGGGTGGGTTGTAGTAGCGTTTGCTTTATCTGCTTCAGCATTTTTATTTAACTCTTTTAAAATAAGAATTGCCTCTAGACCTTCTTTTATCATAGGTTTGCTGTCCTTAATAATACTGCCCGCCTCTTTATTATTTATTAACTACAATCTCATGCATTCAGTTGGATCTTATTTTTCAACACAGTCAATAAATTTAGGTGAAAATGCTCCAAAAATACCTTCGGGAACCTACACTTTGTTCATTGGGGTTTTCAGTGAACCTGCGTTTTTAATTTCGTTTATTACTCTTTGTATTCTAGTTTTTTCCTACAAAAAATTTCATTTTAAAAACAACAAAATGACAGCTAAAAATATGGGTTATTTAACGTTTTTTATTTGTCTATTTATGATACCCACATTATTTGTAGTTTTGAAAGGCTACTCGGTTGCAAAAAACGACGATTTTGGATACTCTAGAGCTGTTTCAAGAACTAGATATCACATTTATAAACCTAAAGTTATGCCCCTGGGCCTTGTTTATACTTCAAATTTTACAACTGGTAAGGAAATGGCAGGTTTAAAAGATGCAGTCCAGGTTGTGTATGATTATGCTTTAGAAGAAGTTGTTGACCTTAAAAAATCAAGGCCTGTGATTGTGAAACAAGTTGGTGTTCATAGGAGTTTTGTTATTAAGGATTATATTTCAACTATTTCCGGGGTGTATTCACAGACTAGTACAGTAAATATTCCAAATACAGTAGGTGGTGTTGGATACCTAATTTCAAATACTTTAGAGATGGGCGGGGATAATTTAAACCTTGTTTTTCAAAAATCAGATAATGTACTGGTTTCTCTTTCAACTACCAATTCTAGTAAACAGGATTTGATAGATATAGCTTTATCGCTAGAATAAAATTACTCGTGACCTTTTACAATGTTTGCATGAAAGACGTGTTTGAACATTTCTACTACTAAAAACATTAGTATAGATAATCCAAAGGCCACGGACCAATAACTTACTGATATTTTCTCAATTTTAAAAAAGTTTCTAGTGGTTTCAGTAGCAAATGGTAAAAATTGAAGCCCGAACCCAGCAAGTACAGATAATCCCAGCCATTTGTTTTTAAACATTCTTGATTTTATAAATGAGGTAAAGGGAGCTCTGACTGAAAATACGTACACAAGTGAGTTAATCCCAATGGTAACAAAAGTCACTGATCTTGCTAAAACAATATTTTCTGTATTTTTATAAACAAAGTAGAAGGATAGAAAAGCGGTTAATCCCGCAATTACACTAACAAATAAAATTAAATTTATCATCCATGAAGTTATAATATGTTCGTCCGGAGAACGTGGCTTATCCTTCATAATTCCACGTCTCTTGGGATCTACAGTAAGAGATAAGTTAGGAAGGCCGTCAGAAACCAGATTCACCCA
>MTKZ01001767.1_pt1 | contig 17335 bp, 20 predicted proteins | sample 1042781 | NCBI WGS metagenome assembly MTKZ01 (sample SAMN06212207, study PRJNA360539) | anaerobic digester metagenome | biome: Wastewater treatment plant; material: sludge; isolation source: anaerobic digester fed with sludge from wastewater treatment plant | place: Denmark: WWTP Viborg ... | reverse complement strand
GGGGACGGAGTAAGTGAGACCCTTATCCTTGCACTCCTGTATGGAATGCTTCGCCTCACCTATACCGATTTCAACGAAATCCAGTGAGAAGCCTTTTTCACCCTTCTTGAGATCGGATCTCTGGATCTGCGACTTGATGGGTGAATACTTCTTCAAAACACTCAAAAGCCCTTCATCGATGAACCTGTTGAAGGAACGAGTCTGGATCTCAATGAGATTCGGGATTTCAAGGGGTTCATAAACTCTTCCAAAGACCCATCGCTCTCTTTTGCCAAAATTGGCCTTTCTCATCAGATCACCTCTCGTACATTTAAGCACACCAAACCCACATCAGAGAGACTCTCTGATGTGGGTGTAGAAAATTATATCGAAACTATGTAACCAATCAATTGCCTAATTACTTCAGTTCGACTTCGGCGCCGGCTTCTTCAAGTTGCTTCTTGAGCTCTTCAGCCTCTGCCTTCGGCATATTCTCCTTGACTACACCTTCAGGTGTACCGGCCTTCTCGACTAGATCCTTGGCTTCCTTGAGACCCAACCCGGTGATGGCCCTTACAACCTTGATAACATCTATCTTCTTCGCACCGAAGGACTTCAGGACAACCTTGAATTCAGTCTGCTCTTCTTCTTCCTCAACGGCTGCTCCGCCGGCTACCGGGGCTGCCGCCACCGCTACTGGTGCCGCCGCGCTGACACCAAACTCTTCTTCCAGGGCCTTTACAAGTTCCGCAAGCTCGGCCACCGTCATTGCTTTTATTGCGCTAATGAGTTCTTCCTTAGTCATCTTACCACACCTCCGTCTTTATTATTCTGCTTTTTTATCTTTAATTGCGTTCAACGCGTACAGGAATTTCGTGAGTACGCCATTCAAAGTGTAAACCAGCCCGGTTATCGGGGCGGCAAAACCGCCGACTACCATAGCAATCAACTGGTTTCTCGATGGCAGCTTGGAGAGTTCGATAGCCTGGTCTCCCCTGAAGAAGCCTCTCTCGAGATACCCGCCTTTGATTATCGGGAGAATCTTGTTGCTCTTGTTGAAATCGATCATTATCCTCAAGGCCGAAACGGGATCTTCGTCGTCGATCGTGAGAACGGCCGTCGTACTCGAAACGGTATTCATCCATTCCGCTTCCTTATAGCCGGCGTTGGCGAGGGCAAGCCTGACTAGCGTGTTCTTCGTTACGCTGAACCTGGCCCTGTCGCCGTAGTTCTCATAAAGCTTGTCTCTGAACTGGGTTATCGCATCGACTTTCATTCCCTTGTATTCAGCGAAAAGTATAAGAGAGGCCCTCTGATAACGGTCGGTCAGATCCTGAACGATCTCTTCTTTTCTGGCTCTGGTAAGCATTTCTCGCACCTCCTTTCAAAAAAGCGGCCCCATGAATCGAGGCCGCAGAAGGTAATATAACTTCCACGTACCTCGGTAGGCGGCGATTGGCTCTTAAATACCTACTGTCTTCGGTACCGCAGGTTATCTTTCTTATATTTCTTGCTATTATTTCTACTTCTCTGTTTCCCTTGAGATCTCAATCTTTATACCGACTCCCATAGTTGTGGTTATGAAGGCTCTCTGTACGAAACGCCCTTTGGAACCGGAAGGCTTCATCCTGTTTATCTGGTTCAGAGCCGATACAAAGTTCTCCAGGAGCTTTTGAGACTCAAAAGACTTCTTGCCTACTGGAAGATGAAGGTTTCCAGTCTTGTCGTTCTTGACTTCGATTCTTCCCGCTTTGAATCCCTTTACAGCATCGACGACGTCGGTTGTAACCGTTCCGGCCTTGGGAGAGGGCATCAAGCCTCTTGGACCGAGCACCTTACCGAGCCTACCGATGTCCCTCATTATATCAGGTGTGGCGATCGCAACGTCGAAGTCCGTCCAGCCACCCTGGATCTGTTGTACCAGTTCATCGGAGCCCACGAAATCGGCGCCGGCCGCTTTTGCCGCTTCGGCCTGTTCACCCCTGGCGAAAACCAGTACCCTAATGTCCTTTCCGGTTCCGTGGGGAAGCGATATAGTTCCGCGAACTTGCTGATCGGATTTTGCCGGATCTATTCCAAGCTTGAGGTGCATCTCCACGGTTTCGTTAAACTTGGCGGAAGGGAACTTCTTGAGAATCTCTATACCCTCTTCCACCGAATAAGTCTTCATCCTGTCCACAAGCTGCCTCGCCTGTGTGTATCTCTTAGATCTAACCGGCATTCAGATCCCCCCTCAACCTACTATTTCGATGCCCATGTTGCGCGCCGTTCCGGCGATTATCTTTGCTGCGGCATCTACTGTTCTGGCGTTGAGATCGGGCATCTTCACTTTCGCAATCTCCTCCAGCTGGGCTCTGGTGATCTTTCCGACCTTTGTCCTGTTGGGTATTCCGGAACCTTTTTGAATTCCGGCGGCCCTGAGGAGAAGGAAACTCGCGGGCGGAGTCTTCAGTTCAAACACAAAGGATCTGTCGGCATAAACCGTGATGATTACGGGAAGTATCATACCGGCCCTGTCAGCGGTTTCAGCGTTGAACTGCTTACAAAAACCCATGATGTTCACACCGTGCTGACCCAGAGCGGGACCGACTGGTGGTGCGGGAGTTGCCTTACCGGCCTCAAGTTGTAGTTTAACCTGAGCCAAAATCTTCTTTGCCATTGAAAAACCTCCCTGTGGTCTATCGGGCCTGAGCCCTCCCACTACTTCAAACTATCTTTTCGACTTCGGAAAGCCCGAGGATTACGGGGGTCTCCCTTCCGAAGATACTCACTACAACCTTGAGCTCCTGCCTTTCGGGGTCAAGGTCGGTGATCTTGCCTACGAAGTCCTCGAAAGGACCGGAGTTTATCCTCACTATCTCGCCTATCTCGAATTCGACTTCGATCTTGATCGGTCCAACATGTTCTTCGTAATCTTCTATGCCTACCAGCCTGAGAAGCGCCTTCACTTCCTTGCCCTTCAGTTCCACAGGCTGACCTCCAACGGAGACGAAGTTGAGGACGTTGGGCGTGTTCTTCACCAGGTTCAGCGTTTCTTCGTTCATTATCATCTCTATGAATACATAACCGGGATAAAGTCTCGTCCTGATTATTTTGAAGATCTTTATCTCTTTTCTGCCGGGAAGTTCCGACAGCTCAATCCTGCCCTCGGTCTTGGAGGTAACCTTCCTGGAATCACCGAGCACGTCTCCCCTCTTCACAGTCGTGCCGCGCTTCACCAACCTCATATCGCAGCTGTCGGGATGAATGAGATAGACATCTTCTTCGCCGTTCACTCGTTCGATGACCACGCGTTTCATCTTCTGGGTGTAAACTATTTTACCGTCGAGTTCGCAGAAGTACTCTCCGCTCTTCGCAAGAGGCATACCCTGTCTGATCCTTGCACCGGTCTTAACCCCGGTCTCGATCTTAGCACTTTCGGGTATGTAATAAGTCTTTGTGTAACGCCTGTCGGCCGTTTCGATGAAGATAACCCTGTAATTCTTGACCTCTGCTATAGCTCCATCGTTCTTGACTTTTATCTCAAGTTCTTCTGCGACCGGTTCTCCCTTGGCGACATCCTGGTTCTCCTTCACAAGCAACCTGGCGTTGGCAGGAATTATATGTTTCTCCGCCGCGGCGTTGGCTCTGTCCAGTTTAGTTTCTTCCGGAACCAGTATTTTACCGAAGAGGTGCGAAAAACCGAAAGACTCTATCTTAGTCTGAATAGCCTCTCTGATAGAGTTTTCCAGGCCCGAATAAGTTTGAATTATGAACCACTTCTTGCGCACTACAGATCACCAGCACACAGGCGTATCAAGCGCCACCGGTGAGAAAACTCAAAAGACTTCCGATAACGTTAGTGAAGAGCACATCGAGGAGCCCGAGGAATACTCCGCTGACGATAAGGATCACGAGAACGGCACCAGTCGATGAGATCATCTGCTGCCTGTTAGGCCATGTAACCTTCTTTACTTCACTTTTCACTTCGGAAAGAAATTTCCAGAACCTTGCCTTGGCCATGGGATTCCTCCTATTTCAACAGATCGTCCCGAACCTACTTGGATTCTTTGTGCTCGGTATGCTTTCTGCACTTGGGGCAGAATTTGTTCGAGTCAAGCTTGTACTTCTTCTGGCGATTCTTGAACCTGTAGTAGTTTCTCGTTCCACAGACCGAACACTTCAAAGTCACCAGAGCCTTGTTTCCCTTCGTTTTCTTTGCCATTGCATGCACCTCAACAAGTAGCAAAATTAATGGTGGTAAGGGGTGGGTTTGAACCACCGAAGGCGTTCCGCCAGCGGATTTACAGTCCGCCCCCTTTGACCGCTCGGGCACCTTACCACCGATAGTTAACCTATGGAGCCAACGAAGGGACTTGAACCCCCAACCTGCTGATTACAAATCAGCCGCTCTTCCGATTGAGCTACGTTGGCCCGACGCACGATATTTATTATAACCAATGACTGGAGCCCTGTCAACAAGGAGGAGAAAAATAAGATGACTACCCTTGCTGGACGCAGATCTCCCGGAAAGTTACTTTACTTTTGGCACGAGGATCATCAACATCTCCTCGTTTCTGATTCTTATATAACCCTCTTCCAGCTCCTTAAGCGCGACGGTGATCTTGTCTCCGGCCGCTTTTACCGTTGCCGAATCGAGTTTAGGTCTGCCGAAGTCTTCGAGATCTTCAGCCCTCTTTGCTGCTGCAACTGGAATTGCGTACTTGTGCCTTATTCTCTTCAGTAGAGAATCGTAGTTAATTATCATTCAACTGGCTCCTCAAAAAGAAATTTCTCGCCTCTTTCCCTGATGATTCTATCAACCCGCAGTCTTTCGGCTGTTATTACCGCTTCAAATTGGCTTACCGACTGTTTTAAGTTATTGTTAACTACCAGATATTCGAAGCGCTTGACCTGTTCCAGCTCCCATTTGGCGTCTTCGAGACGAACTTTAAGCGATTCCGAACTCTCCGTCCCTCTGGAGGTGAGTCTTCTGACCAGCTCGTTGTAAGAAGGAGGCGCGATGAAGATGTATACTGCGTCTTCCAGGTTCTTCATGATGGAAATGGCACCCTGTATATCCACGTCCAGAAGAACATCACGACCGCTATCCGTACAGCTACTGACAAACTCTTTCGAAGTTCCGTAGCAGTTACCGTGGACCTTCGCCCACTCGAGCAGTTCTTTCCCCTCGATCAAAGATTTGAAGGTCTCCTCGGAGACGAAGAAATAATCCTTTCCATCTATCTCTCCGGGTCTTATCTTTCTAGTGGTGTAGGAAACCGAAAACACCAGGTTGTCGTTTCTAGCGAGAATTTCCTTCAGTATGGTCGTCTTTCCGGCCCCCGACGGGCCGCTCATCACGAAGACTAATCCCTTCATTCCTCAAAACTCTGTCCCGATTCCCGGATTTCCTCGAGAAGCTTCTCGATGTCGCTGAAGGTCTGCATGAATCTGGAAGCTATTGTCTCGGGTTGAATCGCCGAGAGAATAATGTGGTTGCTGTCGGTTATGACGATCGCCCTGGTTTTTCTACCGTATGTAGCATCGATAAGTTTCCTCTCGTCTTTTGCGACTTCCTTCAATCTCTTCAGCGGAGCAGATTCAGGGTTGACTATCGCGATCACCCTGTCTCCAATAATGACATTTCCGAAACCCACGTTAATGAGTCCGTACAAGAAGAACACCTCCCACTACTCTATGTTCTGCACTTGCTCCCTCAGCTTGTTCACCAGAGTCCTGCCCTCAACGGACAGAGCAGATATTTCGAGCTTCTTTGATTTCGAAGCCACCGTCGATAACTCTCTATGTAATTCCTGGCAGATGAAATCCAGCTGCACGCCGCAGTCGCCATCGTTGGACAGAGTTTCTCTGAAAGACGCGATATGAGAATCCAGTCTCACCAGCTCTTCGGATATATCGGCCTTTTCCGCCAGAAGAACCACTTCCTGTTCTAGTCTGTTCTCATCGAGCTCTCCGTCGAAAAGCTTTTCGACTCTCTTCTTGAGAAACTCTCTGTAGTAATCCACCATACCGTCCGACATCTCTTTCAACTGCGATGATATTTGCTGTAACTTATCGAGATAATCTTCCAGGGCCTTCAAGAGGTTTAGTCCTTCCCGTTCGCGATCGCGATTGAGTGATTCCAGAGCTTTCTCCAGAACTGGAACCACGGCATTCCATACTCTCCTAGCCAGTTCTTCGGAAGGTCTGCTCCTGAGTATCTCCTTGAACCTCGTCATTGAATCTATCGAGACCTCTCCGCCGAGCCCGAGTCTGTCGGCTATAGCCTTCAGAGAGGCGTAAATCGATGTCGCCGTTCCAAAATCCGGTTTCAAAAGACCGCTATCTTCTATGAGCGAAATCTCCACTCTGGCTTTCACAGTACCTCTTTTTAGTCTTTCCTTTATGTACCTTGAAACATCTAGTTCCAGTTCGGCGAAGGTCTCTCCCGAGTTGACGTCGAGGTTCAGGTACTTCGAATTAACTGTCTTGAGTTCAACAAGAACGTTAATACCGTCAACCACACTCTCGGCTCTCGAATAACCGGTCATACTTCTGATCAAAAGAATCACCTCAAAGACAGTTACGTCTAACTACAGTCAATTATAACCGTTAAGAGCTAAAATTTCAAAAGAGAGACCGATTTCTTCAGTCTTTCTACTAGAATCTCAAGTTCTTCAACCGTTGTGAACTTCGACATACTTATTCTCAAAGAACTGGAAGCTATCCCGGCACCCAGTCCCATGCTATCCAGAACGTACTGACCGCTGTCGCTTCTGGAAGAGCAGGCCGAAGATATCCCCACATAAACGCCGTCGGTGGAGAGAGCATTGGCAAGGACTTCGGATTTCACACCTGGAAAAGAGACGTTCAAAGTGTTGCTGACCGATCTCTCAGCAGTGTTGACAACCCCTCCGATCTTCTCGACCTCCAGCCTCAACCTCTCTTTAAGTCCCTTGAGTTTCGTCGTTGTCTTCTCCATCGAATTGACGGCCCTTTCCATGGCCATAGAGGAAACCACAATTCCCGGAACGTTTTGAGTTCCAGACCGCAGGGCCTTCTCCTGTCCGCCCCCGGTTACAACCGCACGTATCGATGCGCCGCGTTTCACATAGGTAATGCCCACGCCTTTCGGTCCATGGAACTTGTGAGCCGAAAAGGAGGCGAAGTCGCAGAAAGCTTCCGCCGGTGCGAAGGGATATTTCCCTATAGTCTGGACGGCATCGACGTGGTATAGAACCCCTCTGTCTCTCAGCACTTTTCCCACCTCTTCGAAAGGCTGAATGGAACCTGTGACGTTGTTCACCGCCATGAGAGAGACCAGAAATGTCTCTTCATCCACCATCTCGAGCATTTTTCGACTATCGATCACCCCGTCGCGACCAGGCTTAACCTCCACAACTTCGATCTCGTGGGTGTTTTTCAGATCCTTAAGGGTGTTCAAAACTGCTTTGTGTTCTATCGCCGATGTGACGACCTTTTTCCTCTTGCCCCTGAAGGCAACGCACGAGCGTAATATCCAGTTGATCGACTCGGTCGCGCTTGAGGTGAAAAAGATCTCTCTGGGATCTGCCAGGAGAACTTTGGCTACTCTCAAACGTGCCTCTTCCAGCATCTTGTTCGCCCTTATGCCCATAGAGTGAATAGAGTTCGGATTTCCGTACTCTTCGGTACAGAGACTCAGCATTAGCCCGGCCAGATCTCTATCCATGGCCGTGGTTGCGTTGTTGTCGAAATAGCAGATCAAAGATCGATCATCTCCTCAAACTCGCTCTCGGTAATCACCTTTATACCGAGAGATCTGGCCTTCGCTTCTTTGGAACCGGGGTTTTCTCCCGCCAGAAGGTAATCGGTGTTCCTGGAAACCGAAGCCGCCACCTCTCCGCCAAGGGAAGAGATTAACTCGTGTATCGCGTTTCTTGAGTAATTCTTGAGCGTTCCGGTTACAACAAATCTCAGCCCCTTAAGCGGCTTCGGGACTCCTGATTCTTCCTCCTGTGTGTTCACATGATAGCGGAGAGCGTCGATTTCACGCTTCACGGTTTCTCTGGAGAAGAACTCACTTATAGAGTTCGCGAGCTCTTCGCCTATGCCCGTAACGGATGTCAATTCATCGGTTGAGGCCGTTGCAAGAGCCTCAATATTACCGAAGCGTTTCGCCAGATCCCTCGCCAGTTTCGTTCCGATCCCGGGAATGCCCAGGGCGGCGATCAGCCTGTGAAGGGGGTTTTTCTGCCTCTTTTCGATTGCCGACAGCAGGTTCTCGGCCATCCTGTCGCCCACACCCTCACCCAGTTTCAGCATATCTTCTTTCGTAAGCCTGTAGAGGTCGGAAAAGCCGCTCACAAGACCTGAACCCACCAGTCTTTCCACGAGTCTCTCTCCCAGTCCCTCTATGTCCATGGCGTCGCGAGAAGAGAAAAAGGTTATGCGCCTGATCAACTTTGCCGGGCAGAGAGGGTTGAGACATTTCAACGCCACTTCTCCCTCCTTCTCCCGTCCGACATCGCCACCACACACCGGACAGTTCGACGGCATTTCGATCTCGATTTCCCTGCCGTCCCTCTTTTCCTGTACGCTCTTTACGATCTGTGGAATTATCTCGCCGGCCTTCTCGACCATAACCGTATCGTTGATCCTTATGTCGCGCTCCCTTATGAAATCGAAATTGTGCATGCTCGCTCTCTTGACAGTCGTTCCGGCCAGTTGAACCGGCACAAGTTCGGCGACAGGTGTTATGTTTCCCAGTCTGCCTACCTGAAAAGTTACTCCGGTGAGTACGGTACTCACCTGTTCGGCAGGGAATTTGAAGGCCATCGACCATCTGGGGGCCTTTGCCGTATATCCCAGCTCCTGCTGCTGTAGAAAGTCATCGACCTTGACAACCACGCCGTCGATCGCATAGTTGAGCCCGCCCTTTCGCGTGGTCCATTTCTTCCAGTAAGAGACTATCTCTTCTGTGTCGCTGACGGTCTCGTGGTTGGGTTCAATCCTGAATCCTAGCTCGCGCATGAATTCGTAGAGCTCTTCCTGTCTCCTCAACCCATAATTCATCGGCTCTACAACCTGGTAAAAGAAGGCGCTCAACCTGCGTTTCAAGACCTGTCCCGGATCTAGCTGTCTCAAAGTGCCGGCCGCTGCGTTTCTGGGGTTGGCAAAGACGGGTAGTCCCTCCGAACTTCTCTCCCCGTTGAGTTCGTCGAAAACATCCCTCGGGAGGTAAACTTCGCCTCGCACTTCGATGTCCAGACTCTTCCTGAGTCTCAGCGGTATAGATTTAATAGCTCTTATGTTGGTGGTTACGTCCTCACCGACAAAACCGTCTCCTCTGGTCGCTCCAAGCGAGAGGACCCCCTTTTCGTACTTCAGGGAAATGGACAGTCCATCGATCTTCAGCTCGCAGGCATAACGGACGGATTCACCGCCGAGGGCTTCTCTGACTCTCTCGTCGAACTTCACCACTTCATCTCTGGAATAGGTGTTGTCGAGTGAATACAATCTGTTGGTATGTACCACCTGACGAAAGAATTCGACCGGCTTCAAACCGACCCTGACGCTTGGAGAATCCGGGGTGACCAGTTCCGGGTAATGTCTTTCTATATCGATCAGTTCTCTCATGAGTTCGTCGTATTCGCCGTCGGATATGACGGGATCGTCCAGAACAAAGTATCTGTAAGAATGATGATTGATCTCTTCTCTCAGCTTTCTCAATCTTTCTATTATCTTCTCGTCGGCTTGCAAGATCTTCCCTCCTAAAAAAGGATGACCACGGCGATCGCGTATTCTTTTTCGTGAGATATACTCACAGTGACGGCCGAACCGGCGATCTCAAGAAGAGCCCCGGACGGACCGGGAGAACCGTCTTCGTTTGAGAGGAATTCGATGGCAGAGAAGGGTATATCCTTTCTGCCCGATGCCTTCACGAAGGCCTCTTTGGCCGCAAAACGCCCCGCCGCGAACTCCTGTTTTCTCGATGGATGACCGAGGGAATCGTAGATCCGCTTCTCTTCTTCTCCAAGGATTCTGAGGGCTATCCTCTCTGTCATTCTGGATATTTTTACTATATCTATCCCCGCTTTCATAGGCCGTCCTTCAGACCTCCACCACGGTGACGCCGCTTCCGCCCTCTCTGGCCGTTCCGATTCTGAAGTTTTTCACGCCCTTGGTCCTGCGCAGGTAGTTCCATACGCTCTCGGCCAGTTTTCCCGTTCCCTTTCCATGTATAATGTATCCCTGCTTCAAACCGTTTCTCTTCAGAGAATGAATGAAATCCGACACCAGGATCGGGACATCTTCCGTGTAGTTTCCGCGGATGTCTATCTCCGAACTGGTGATGGGAGTCTGAACTTCGAAGGAGATCTCATCGACGGTTCTATCCACTTTCCCGATCACCCTTATCTTGGAGACCGGCACTTTGATGGTTACCTTGCCCGAATCTACGATAACCCTGTCGCCGTCGAGCGCCGAGACCTTCCCTTCTGTGCCACCGTCTAGCAATCTGACGGTGTCCCCGACCTCGGGGATTTCTTCGTTCTTGTTGACTGCGAAGTACCTGTGCTTTTCAACCTGAATCTTAAGATCGTGCAGTTTCTTGACCGCCGAAACCTTGTCCCTCTCTCTTTCTGATCTGGAAAGGTTGATCGAGTTTTCTATCTCTTTGAGTATTCGGCCCAGTCTTTCTTCCAGAGATGCCATCTCTTCGCTGACTTCTCTGTATCTCTTCTCTTTGATGAGAGAAAGCTTATCCTCGTACTCTCTTGTTCTGCTTTCCAGTTCTCTCTTTGTGCTCTCCAGGGTTCTCCTCTCGTTCTCGAGAGTCGATCTCTCTTTGTGGAGTTTGCCTATCACGACTTCGAGGTCGCGAGCATCGCTGTCCATGTATCTCTGTGCCTTGTCTATGATCTCCAGGGGAAGACCGAGTCTCTTCGAGACTTCTATTGCGTTAGAGGAGCCGGGAATTCCCATTAAAAGTCTATAGGTGGGTCTGAGAGTGTTTACATCGAACTCCACGCTGGCGTTTTCCACATCTTCCCTTTCCATAGCGTACAGCTTTATGGGAGTCAGGTGCGTCGTTAGTATCAACCGGCAGTCGGTGGATAAGAGTTTCTCTATTATAGCTATCGAAAGTGCCGCCCCTTCAACAGGATCGGTACCGGCCCCCAGTTCATCCAGCAGGACCAGAGAGTCGGTGTCCGTGTTCTTTATTATGCCTATGATCCTCGAAATGTGCGAAGAGAAGGTACTGAGGCTCTGCTCTATGGATTGTTCGTCTCCTATATCGGCGTATATGTTTTTGAAGTAGGGTATAGAGGAAGTCTGATCGGCCAGAACCGGCAATCCGCAAAGCATAAGCACTACGGAAAGTCCGATCGTCTTCATCGCGACCGTCTTTCCTCCGGTGTTCGGGCCGGTTATGAAGACGCCGTTTATCCCGTCTCTCATGTGAAAGGTTATGGGAACGACTTTATCGTCTTCTATGAGCGGATGGCGCGCCTCCCTGAGAACGAAGGTTCTGTCGTTCGACGGTTCTATGAAGACGCCTTTCCTCTTTCTGGCGTATCTACATATTCCGTAGAGACTGTCCAGCACTCCCAGCGCTTCGAGAGAGGGCCCGAGCCTTTCGAAAGTGCCCTGGAAGAGAAAAGTTAGCTCCCTGAGTATTCTTCTAATCTCCTCCTCTTCCCGCGATTGAAGGATCTTTAGGGTGTCGTTCAGCGAGATCAGCTCCTGTGGTTCGAAATACACGGTCGCTCCGCTACTCGAAGAGCCGTGTATTATACCCTGGTACTCGTTCTTTTTACCCGAGGAGAGGGGGAGCACATACCTCCCATCCCTGCTCAGAACGAGCGTGTCGGTCAGGCCGTCTTTGTAACGCGACATGATCGAGTCCAGTCTGTTTCTAAGGTTTCTGGTCAATCCCCGGAGTTCGTTTCTTATCTCTCTCAGTTCCGGGGAGGCCTGATCCTTCACCAGTCCCTCTTCAGAGATTTTCTTTCTCACCTCTGCAATGAAACCTCTCTCGCACGACAACTGCGATGCCAACGACGCCACGTTAGGACTGGAATCGACCAGGGGTTCGAAGAACTCCTTTAGTCTGCAGGTGTTTTCCATGGTAGTTGCGCACCTGTTCAGCTCCTCGCCTATGAGCGAATAGCCGAGGTTGACTTTGTCGATGTAAACATATAGATCGTGGAAAACCGAAAAGGGCGGTTCGCCCTGAATTCGCATGATATTCTCGAACTCGCTGGAGCGTTTGTAAAGAAGAAGGGGATCCTCTACAAATGGTTCTAGCGACATCACCCTTTCCCTGCCGTACCTGGAAACCGTTTTAGATGCGACCTCCGAAAGTACGGCTTCGAACTCCAGAAGGCGAAGAGCCACATTACTGCGTGATGAATCCATCTGGCAAGACCACCTTTCTGATTATTCGCGGCATCAACTTCTGTCGGTTGCGCCTGTCGTATATCGATATGATGCCGTAAACCACGGCGACGGAAGCGAAGGCCAGCCCGACGGCCAGTCCCTCGGATTTCAGGAATGTGTTAATAACTATCAGGACGGTGAGAAAAACGACCAGCGGAATGCCGTACACTATCATGGCCACCCTGGTGGCGGAGAGCTTGCCGGTTTCTATCTCAACTGTATCGCCCGGTTCAACTTCGACATCGTTTCTCAATGCCCTTATAGTGACTATTTTATCGCTCTGTGAAACACTGCAGCTGTTTTTGGAGCCGCAGCTCGAGCAGGCCTGAGTGCGAGCCTTTTCGAGGAGCACGGTATCCCTTTTCAGCTCCTTCACAATCGCCAACTCTCTCATGCTTGATCCTCCGTTAGAACCGGTAAGTTATCTCACCACCGGTGTGGAATACTGGAAGCGTCTTCTCTCCGAAGAATTGTTCGATCTCCAGTCCCACGCTCACACCGAACGACAGGAAACCGACACGTACATAGAAAACGGGAGCTATGGAGTAGAAAAAACCGAACTTGCCGAAGTTTAAGACCAGAAAACCGACCCTTGACACGACTCTCAAACCGGCCGACGATTCGCCGGTGAAATCATAGGCCTGACCGACAAAGACCTTCAGAACCGTATTGAAAAAATCGTTCTGGAAGTAATCCCTGGAAGAGACCGGTGAAACGAAAGAAAAACCCCCTCCGAGTTCCAGGGAATTCTTGCCACCGGAATCGAGAAGGTAGGCCACGCTTATACCATCGTACACTAGTGATGGAGTCTCTTTGCCTATACTGGCGAAATGTTCGCCATCTATTATTATCGATGGAGTGCCGGTACAGAGAATCGATACCACCAGAAGCACAGCCATCAGATATTTCTTGACCATCGATCACACCTCCAGCTCACAAAATTATAGCATGGTGGTTACTCCGTCGCGAGAAGAGGAATTATCTGAGGATACTCGCCAGATAACCGACCGTACGGTACCTGTCGCCTATAATTTCGCCGCTGGAAGTGTTTTTCAGAACATTCATTTCCGTGAACAGACTCCTCACCGCAACCATCGGTCCCAGTCCGCAGGCACTTATCCGTTCTTCTCTGGTCAGACTGTAGGCCTCTTCGTACTTTCCTTCGACCAGAAGCTGGACCAGTCTGGAATCCTTTTTCATCGTTTTTTCGTGAGACTCGTAGTGGTTCAGATCGGAGGAGGCTATTATCAACATATCCTCTCTATCGCCTATAGACTTCTTTATGATGTCAGCCAGAATCAGTGCTAGCTCCAGCCTCTGATCGGTCATAACGATCGGAACCAGACTTATTTGAGAATACACGTACTGGAGGAAGGGGAGCTGCACTTCTATGGAGTGCTCGTAAAGATGGGCCGACGTATCGGCCTGAATAAGGCCGTTTGAATTTTCTATCAGCTTTCTACAGAGATCTTCATCGATATCGACTTCTCCGAAAGGAGTTGACCAGGCTCCATCGGTCCAGAGAGAGAGTCTGGTACCGAGTCCGGTATGATTTGGACCCACTATCACGACAACCGCCGGTTGAACCAGCAGGGAGGCCTCGTAGTATCCCCAGGCAGCCACCGGGCCGCTTGCCATATAACCGGCATGGGGCACTATGAGACCGGATAATCCCCTCTTCTGCCCTCTGCCGACCGGCANNCTCTGCCGACCGGCAGCGTCCCCGGGCCGGCCGGATGCAGAAAGCAGTTCTTTATCTGAATCTTCAGATCCTCGCTGTCGCCGGCGTAAAACTTTCCGCTGACAACGGGTTTTCTCGTCAAGGCTGTACCACCTCCGCCGTGATGAAGATAACAAGCTCTCTCTTATCGGTAGTCTTGGTCTCGGTGGTGAAAAGCTTACCGATGAACGGCAGATCACTCAAGAAAGGCATCTTGTTGACGTTCACGGAGTCTTTGTTGGCAACCAGTCCACCGATAGTCAACGTGTTGCCGTCGCCAATCACAAGTTTGCTCTTGGCCTCTCTGGTCTTTTCGCCGTAGAGCGTTCTGGTGCCATCGACGTATTTTTCGGGTTCGCTGACCTTTATATAGAGATCGAGAAGGATCTTTCCATCGTCGTTGACCGTTGGAGTTATCCGCAATTCGACACCGGTGTTGAGGTTCTCTATGGTCTCTATTTCCACCGGCCGACCGTCGACGTACTCTATTTTCTTCACCAGATAAGGTATGGTATCTCCTATATGAATGGTCGCCTCTTCACCGCTCATCGAAACTATCGAGGGGCTTGAGATGAGGTCGGAATCAACGTCTCTATCCCTTAGGTCGGCGCCGATGCTGGCATTTGCGGTGTTTACTATGCTGTTAAGTATCTTCGAGATATCGAGATTTTCAAAGACCTTGAAACTCAGATCGATAGACCCGTTTTGAATTATAACATCGGGATTGGTGATTCCTATGGCCGTGTTGAAATCTCTCTGCATCTCATCCACCAGCGACTTATCCACCAGTTTGGTCTCTATTCTGACCTGTTTCTTCGGTTTGGCGAGCGAACTGGCGATTTCTTCGAATATGCTATCCACTTTGGACTTTGCCAGCCCTCTGACCACTATGTAACCGTTTACCGCATCGGAAAGAACTTCGCCACCGTAGAACTCGATCAGTTTCGTCACTTCTTCGACGTTGTGGTAAACGCGATATACGAGTTCTATGTCCGTCGCTTCCTGACCGGACTTCTGTTCCTTCTTGGTTACGGCGTATATGTCGTCTATCCTGCTTATCGAGACGGGTTTCGTGGCGTTTATAACCTTAACCAGGCTTTCCCACTCGATCTCCTTTNNGGACTCGATCTCCTTGACGGACATGGTTATGTTTTCATCGATCACGTCTATGAATAGCAGCGGAATATCTAGCTTTTCGGCCACGACTCTCAACAGTCTTTCAAGATCCTGGTTAACCACATTGATACCAACCTTTGATCCGCTGACCGTAACGCCCTTCTCGACAGGATCCACAGCCTTCCGGGACTCCTGAATACTCTTGATCATCGCCTCGGCGTTATCGAGAACCACCGAACTCTTGGATTTAAGAAGTATCATCTGCAGGTTCTCGAAGGTCTGCACCGTCAGACCGTCTATCGCTTCCCTGAGCAGAGAGGCGAGCTCCTGGGGATCTACCGTCAGGTCGGTAACGTATCTGGATATCTCTCTGTCGGCCGCAGCCTCTTCGATCGTTCTCGTCAGTTTCATAAGGGAATCCGGGTCTCCGATGAGCAACCATTGTTTGTCCAGTTCCACAAACTCCGCCTTCAGGTTCAGTTTGCTTATCATTTCCGAGAGCTGAATCTGTGTCACCAGGCCTTTGTCGATCCTCACGGATTCTCTGGCTGCTTTGCTGGCAATGAACAGAAGCGCCTCCTCGGCCATAGCTAGGTCGTTCTGAGTACCTATGCCAACTATCCTGCCAGCGTATTCGATCACCGAACTCAACTTTATCCCGGCGGCTTCAAGGTAGTTCTGAATATCCGCGATACTCCATCCGCCAACCACCGGAAGCTCATAGAAAGCGAGTTTCCCGATTCCATCCTCTTCCATAGAGCTGCGCAATTTTTCGAGAAGATTTGTAGAGGCTTCGATCGCGTCGGGCTTTCCTACAAATATCAATCTTCCGCTGAACCTTCCAACCGAAACCTTTATACCTATCTCTGCGAGGATGTTCCGGAAGGCATCCAGATCAAGTTCCTTTTCAAGGGTGGGACTAAGAACAACCATACTGTAATCCAGTAGCTTTTCGCCGGTTCCGGCCGCCTAGAAAATCACGGTTATCAGGTTTTGCACGTCTTCGGCGGCGCCGATCAGCATATAGCGAGATGGACTTACCTGGATTAGAGAAACGCCCAGCAGGAGATCCTCAGCCATTTTCTGTAGAATCCCGGGATCGAAGTTTTCAGGAAGGTCGATGTAGTCGAAGTGTACACGCTGGTTGTCGGCTATGTAATTCACAGCGACCTGTGCCAGATCAATCGACTCTGAATCGCCTACCAAAAGATATCCACCGCTCACATCGTATATTCCTGCGAGTTCTATTCCCTTGGCTGTGAGATACATGTCGAGGGTGACTGAATCTATTCCTGTGATGGCTTTGACAAACCTGAACTGGTTTATCACGCCGGTTTCCTCAACAACCAGGCCTTTAAGGATCTCCTCGAAACTTCTCATGTCCTTTTCCGTTCCTATCATGAAAACTCTGTCGCCGACGATCTGGAACTTCAATTTCAATTCCATCAAACCCGCGATCGTTTCGAGCTGGTCGATCTCTGTCCCGACCGGTATCGCGAAAGTGACGTACGATATCGATCCATCGGTCGATGTGCCGCTCGCGTCGACGCCTATCCGGAGTGAGGATATCAGCTGCTGCCCCTTGTTAAGGGAGTCTTTTGTACCTACCATGATGGCGTAGTCACCGGCCTCTATCAGTCGAATCGATATCTGTATGGACTCGAAGGCCGTCTGGAGCTGCCCGATAGTTAGATTTTTGGGCAGTATCGTGATCGTATAGGAAAGCGGCTCTTCGGTACCGCCGACGTCTTTGGCCAGCGATTCGAAGACATCCAGCGCGGCTTTTACACTGCCTTCGCTGCCGGTGAAAACCATCCAGTCTTCACTTTCCAGGATTTCAACAGATATCCCGATGAGCCTGAACAGCTGACCCAGCAACTGTGTCGTTACGCCTTCCCTTATTTTCACGATCTCGTAGGTGTCTCTCTCGCCGGTATCACCGGTGGAGACCATTATCAGCTTTTCAAGAAGCGACTCGGCCTCGTCAAGAGATTCGGCATTTCCGGCGAGTAAAAGCACATTCCCGACCTGCAGGAGTTCTAGTTCGATGCCGGTCTTTCCCAGAGCCGTTTCTACATCAAAGACCGTGAATCCAGACGGCAGAGAAAGCAACCT
>MTKZ01002400.1_pt2 | contig 17342 bp, 15 predicted proteins | sample 1042781 | NCBI WGS metagenome assembly MTKZ01 (sample SAMN06212207, study PRJNA360539) | anaerobic digester metagenome | biome: Wastewater treatment plant; material: sludge; isolation source: anaerobic digester fed with sludge from wastewater treatment plant | place: Denmark: WWTP Viborg ... | reverse complement strand
TAGAATCCGTTAAAAAAAACGGCAAAGAACAGTCTGGCATCTTCTTCATTGTCCGAGTATGTATTAAAAAAAGCCTTGTGATCATCCGTCAGTTCATGGTAAAGTGATGTAACCACATTCTTACTCTTTGGGGCATAATAAACCATAGCGGGAGTGGTATACACAATAAATCCGACATTAAAGTCCGGCTCAGGCCGTATCCGGTTAACCCGGTTATTAAAATCAGCCACCATGGGGGCTGCGTCCCGGGTTAGGGATGCGGAATCGCTGTACAGCCTGAACAGTCCGTCCGTTGCCGGTGAAACACTCTGTGCATTAGAGTATAAAAAGCACGTTACTGTGAGAAGTGAAAAGAGAATTGCCGATTTCATGTTCCTATTATTTTGTATTTAGTTCAGAACCACGATATTCTTGCCACCAGCGGTCTTGAGTGTGCTTTAATAATTGCCAGGCCGTTTCATGTCCACCGGCTCAAAAGATTGATGGGCTTCAATGCCGGAAGACCCGGTTATATCTTCACATACATTTGGTTTTTGCCCATGTCCTAAACATAACAACTAAAAGATGTTTATGTTTTTCAAAGACAGTGAATACTTTAATTTCCCCGGAAGTATCAGTGATTATCTGCAGCAATCCGGAAGTCTCGAACTATTAGAACATATTGCAGCAAAGAAATTACTGCTTTACCTTAGCGTCTTGATTTAAGGAAATCCGATTATTGGGGAAACAGCTGCTAAGCTGGTATAAACCCTGAAAGGATCACCAAAACCATATAATTTGCAGATCGGACAAATGGATACCTCTGACAGGCAGTGGAGATTAATCTTCAAAACAGGCGCAATAGCCTCAATTATTGTATTATGCGGGATTGTTACCGACATGATAGTCGGCTCCGTAACTGGCGGCAATGTGGCTGAATTGCCTCAGACATCCGTTGAGCGGTTCAATCAGTTCAATGAAAACCGGCTCCTGGGATTATATAACCTTGACCTGCTCAATATCATAAATCAGATTATTTTAATTCCTGTCATAATCGCTCTGTACGGAGCTCACCGGAATACAAACAGCTCCTTTGCCCTGCTTTCCATGGTGCTGTTCCTGGTAGGGACAACGATTTTTGTAACCGGCAACACGGCGTTGACAATGCTGGATTTAAGCCGGAAATACTTTGCGGCAGGTTCAGATGAACAGAGACTGTTACTGGCAGCGGCAGGAGAAGCGATGCTGACAAAGGGTTCACATGGAAGCCTGGGTGTCTTCATCGGATTTGCATTGCCGACATTTGCGAACATGCTTATGTCATTCGTTATGCTGAGCGGAAAAATCTTCAGCCGTCTGTCCTCTTATTTCGGAATAATTGGAAACTCACTGATGATCATCTACCTTGTCCTGGTGACATTTATCCCGAAGGTTGAAGCCATGGCTATTGCATTTGCCATGCCCGCCGGACTTATGGTTATGGCATGGATGATACTGTTTACAATAAAACTGTTCAGGTTAAGCAAAGTCGGTGAAGCCAATTAACTATGCCATCATTCAGGCATATAGCAGAATTCTTAAATTACTGATTATGAATATTGAAAGCCTGAGAGAATACTGTATTTCAAAAAAGGATGTCACCGAAAGCTTCCCTTTTGGCGATGATACGCTGGTTTTCAAAACACAGGGAAGGATTTTTGCCCTGGCAAATCTCGAAGGAGACCTCAGTGTAAATCTCAAGTGTGACCCGGGACTGGCGATTGAGCTAAGGGAAAGATATTCATCCGTTATGCCGGGCTATCATATGAACAAAAAACACTGGAACACTGTACGCATTGATGGATCAGTTCCTGACAGGGAAGTGTTTTCATGGGTTGACAACTCATATGATCTCGTGTCAAAAAAGAAGTGACCTGACCTAAGGTGCATGCGCCGGTGGGTTTAACCACTCTCCGCCGGAGCTGTCAGACCACCTTCGGCATGAATGCAGGGGAATATACCGCTTTATGTAAGGTTTTTAAAGCTGTGGCATCCAGAGAGTTGCAGTATCATAATTCGATTGAATCATTGCTTGCAGCAGGTGATGGCTGCAGTACCGGTTACCAGGTAAACGTCTGAATTTCACTTACCAGGCTGAAAGGATAACAGTCAACTTCTGTTTTCTGTTTTAAACCTGAGGATCTGTCTCAGACGGTCAGGCAGTTCTTCCGGCCTGTCAGCAATCTGATCCGGGAAAAGGGAGGCAAGGAGTTCCCTCCGGTTCAGTCCCCACGAAACGGCAATGACAGGAATGCCGGCTGCCCGGCATGCCTCGATGTCACGGGTTTCATCGCCTGCATAAACTATTCTTCCCGCCGGGAGTTGCTCCCTGATGATCATTTTCCTTATGACCCTGTCCTTCCCGAGGAAACTTCTGCCGCTGTAAATGAAATCAAACAGGGCCGTCAGATTGTTGATTTCCAGAAATCTCCTGACATTCTCTACAGAGTTGGAGGTGAGTATACCCATCCCAAACCCGGCGTCACGGATCTCATGAAGAGCCTTTTCCATATTATCGAAAAGCTTCATCTCCGGCACGTGCCTGTTCAGCTCCTTCCTGATCCTCAGGGTCAGTGTCAGCAGCTTCAGCTTCGAGATCCCGTAGGCTTCAAGCAGTTCCTGGGGCTTTTTCGTCCGGAACAGTTCCCTCTCCCCTTCGCCGACAGGCTGACAGTTATACTCCGGAGCAATCCGGTTATACACATTCAATCCCAATTCGAGGGTATCAGCGATTGTGCCGTCAAAATCGAAAACAATATAATCCTTGTCCTGCATTCAGGCCAAAGATACTGATTATTCGAAGGAGAGCCTAGACACACCTGCCTCACCTGTGCCGAACCACAGTGTGCCGTCCGGTTCCACAGCTATTGAGGTGACTCCGTTACTGGCCAGGCCGTTATCCCCGGTGTAGCAGGTCCAGTTAATGCCGTCAAATGAAGAGACACCGTCATCAGTTGCGAACCACCTCCTGCCGTTCTTATCCACTTCTGCTGCAATGGCGCCGTAGCTGCAAAGTCCGTCATGTTTGCTGAAGACTCTCCAGCCGGTGCCACTGTAACGAAGCACACCGAAAACGGTGGCAACCCATATATTGCCATCCTGATCTGCAGCGATGTCATTGATGATGTGTTTCATGGGGTCTGCGGGCCTGTGAAAATTCTCCCAGGAAGTGCCGTCAAATCTGGATATATCTCCCGAGACCGAACCAAACCACATATTCCCGTCGCGATCCTCTGCCATGGCCGTAATTGTATCACTTACGAGGCCGTCACCATCAGTGAATGTGACCCATTGTTCTCCGTCATATCTAACCACGCCGCCGCGGGTACCAAACCACACATTGCCGTCAGAGTCAGTTGCCACAGCCAGTGCGTCATTACCCGGGAAGCCGTTGGATTCATTATAGCTGGTCCAGTTGACCCCGTCGAATCTGATTGCTCCTGACCCAAGGGTACCGATCCACTTGTTATTGTCCTTGTCAACCGCAATATCGAAGATGTATCCGCAGACAAATTCCTCAGGAACGGAATAGGTGGTCCAGGACCTGTTGTTGTAGCATGATATGCTTCTTATCATGCAGCCAAACCACTTGTTGCCCCTGGAATCAACGGTTATTGCCGTTATCCAATTATTTGCCAGGCCATCTTCTGCGGAGAAGGTTGTCCATCTTCCTTCTGCAGGGCTCTTGCTGCACTGAACCATAACTGTCATGATTACAATGCAGATGAGCATATGTGCACTTCGTTTTACAGGTTGTTTTTGATTTTTTGAATTAACCATTATTGAAATTACTTTATGTACAATTGGCTAAAGTGGGCCTTATTACTGATAAAATCAAGGAAGAAGCGGCCGATGTGCCATAGAACATAAAGTTGATCACCTGATAACCCTGACCCTTTTCTCGCCCCGGTAGCTTCTGAGGTTGCCTTCCTGTTTCAGGTATCTGATCAGCGCCTCGGCGGTGGTAAAGAAGAGCGACTGGCCCGGATCAGCGTGCTCGTACCTGTATACCTGGGTCATGTAGCTGTTCATGGCCACGGTGTATACCTGGTTCATATCCAGTGGTTTGCCGTCATTGGTGAGTATTTTTATCTCTTCCGGGTCACCCTGGTCATTGACCCTTGTCCCGGTGGTGATACCCGAGGTGTAGACGGGTGATTTTTCGTCTACAGGCCATGCGGCACGCAGAAGGGAAAAGATCTCACTGCCGGTGAGCTTTGTAACCACCAGTTCATTGCCGAAAGGATCAAGCTGGTATACATTTTTGATTGTAACCGGGCCTTTGGGAAGCTGGTCAATACGCACGCCCCCCGGGTTCATCAGTGCGATGTCAGCCCCGGCGGCTGCACGCTGGGCATCAGCCATCAGGTAGCCCAGCTCCTCATATGACGAGAAGTCGTCAGTGGCTGTTGCTATCACCTGGTTGAGAACCGGGTTATCATTGTACCTGTCAACCATGGAACGGATCTCAGGCTTTTCCTTTTTCGAGTTCCTGATGTCAATCAATTGCATGCTCCTGGTGATCCGGCCGTCTGTGTTAACGGTCAGTCTGATCAGGGTGCCGTATTTCAGCTTGTTCTCAGCCTGTGTAATCAGGATACCGTTATGGATCTGTTCCCTGTCAACCCTGGTATGTGAGTGTCCTCCAATGATAAGATCAATCCCTGCCGGCATTGTTTCAGCCAGTTTCACATCCTCCTCAAACCCGATATGGGTAAGGGCGATGAAAACATCGCTGCTGTCTTTAAGCCAGAGGTATTCGAGGGCAGTCTCGCAGGGTGAGCGGAACACAAAATCCCTGACATTGTCGGGATGGCTGTCCGGAATCCCGTTCTGCCCGAGTTGCAGGAGCCCGAGGAATGCCACCTTCAGCCCATTGGGAAGGGTGAAGATTTTGTAAGGGCTGATTTTCAGGGAATGCCGGCCTCCGCCGGATACATTGGCGCAGATAAAACCGAAATTAGCCTTAAGGATCAGGTTGCTGAATCCTTCGGGGCCGGTATCAAACTCGTGGTTTCCCACTGCACTGAGGTTGAAACCGACGGCATTCATCAGGTCAATCATCGGAAGGCCTTTCTCCGGGAACTGGTCGTTGATGGGGTTGCCGGTCTGGTTATCGCCTGCGGCGATGAGAAGCAGATTTGGATAAACACTCCTGAGGCTGTCAACGATCCACGCCAGCTTCGGGAAATTGTCGATTGCAGCATGCATGTCATTGACGGAGAAGATTACCGCCTGGCGGTCATCCGGAGCAACAGTACCGGCCGGTGCTGCAACGGTGGTGCTGCCCTGTTTTTTCATGTCAGGGGAGGTGGCGGCGTGCCTTGTGCTGCTGCACGCGAAGAGGAGCCCGGCGGCCAGGATGACAACGAGCAGCCTGATCAGCCTGGTTCTCTTTTTGCGTCCTGACAGAATGAACAGGGCATTACCGTCTGTAAGTGCCCCGTCAGGCGCGACAATATTGCCGTACCGGTCCTCTGCAACAGGAAGCCTTTCAGGCACCTTCCGTCCTTCATGTTTGTAAAAACCCGCAATTGCATCTCTTACCCTGGCTCCGTTATGAAGGTCAAGCAGGGTATCATTCACTGTAATTTTCATCCGTCAGGCGTTTAGGTGCGATATGACGGATCAAAATACAAAAATATTCTGATTAGGATTTGTCAATTTTTTCTGAATGGCCTGGTGAAAACAGTCAGAAATGTGAAGAGTTCAAGGCGTCCGGCAATCATCAGCAGAGTCATAATCGTCTTGGCAAAAGGATTGAAGTGGGCGAAGTTGCCCATGTTTCCCGAATGGCCCAGCCCCGGGCCGATATTCGCCATTGAGGTCGCAACAGCCCCGGCTGATTCCAGGATGGATACGCCGGATAACTGCAAAAGCAATACACCGGCAATATATATTACAAAGTAAAGTGAGATGAATACCATTGTTTGGTTCACCACCCCTTCGGGCACGCCCTGTCCGTTCAGTTTGACAGGGACGACAGCGCTGGGGTGATGAAGCCTGATGAATGAGTTTCCCAGGTTTTTAAAGAATATAAGGTGCCTGGCAATCTTGATCCCGCCTGTTGTTGAGCCGGTAGAACCTCCTGAAAACATAAGCAGGAAGAGGAGGAACCAGCCAAGCGGAGGGAATGTCATGTAGTCAGCGGTTGCAAACCCCGAGCATGAGATCTGTGAGATCACCTGGAAAAATGAATGTCTGAATGAAAGGGCAAAGTTTCTGTCTGTGCCGGTATAGAGTATGATTGTCAATACGGTTACGCCAGCCGTTACGGTGAAGAGGTAAGCCCACAGTTCATCATTTGACCTAACCCTCTTTAAGTTGCCCTTGAGCAGATGGTAGAAGACAACATAACTTACTGCGGAAAGCAACATGAATATTGCGATAACATACTGAATATATGGTGAATACTCTGCCACGCTGGTATTACGGGTAGAAAAACCTCCGGTTGCAACGGTGCTGAAAGAATTGCAGAGGCTGTTGAACAGGTCCATCCCCCCGAGCAGCAGGAAGATCGTTTCCAGAGCAGTGATCCCGAGATAAATGTACAGGATCCTGTAAACCACCCCCTTGGCCTTCGGATGTATCTTTTCCTTCAATGATGATTCGAGGCTGAAGAGCTGATAGCCGGTCATTTTCAGAGATGGAAGAACGAGGATCACCAGCACTATAATCCCGATCCCGCCGATCCAGTGGGTCATGCTTCTCCAGAAAAGTATCGAGTGGGGAAGTGCCTCGACATCTGTCAGTATCGAAGCACCTGTTGTGGTCAGCCCGGAGGCAGACTCAAAAAGTGCATCGACGAAGGAGGGAATTGTTTTTCCGATGAGGTAGGGGAGTGCGCCTGCGATAGAGATCACAAGCCAGGCGGATGTGACTATCAGGTAGGTTTCCCTGTTGTTGATCTGGCCTTGATCCGGTCGCCTGCCCAGAAACCAAAGCGCTCCTCCCAGGATAATGCATATGCCGGCTGAAATAACAAACGGCCATACAGGCTCGCTGTAAATCAAAGAAACAGGAAGGCAGAAAATGACGGCGGCTGCTTCGATAAGCAGGATAGTGCCCAGCACCCTGGCAATATGAACCGGATTTATAAGCATCCATAGATTACATTACAAACGCGGCCCAAAGTTGAGTCCATAATCATAAGAATAAAATCAAGAATGAGTCAGGGCCTGTAAAGATTTTATAAAGAGAAGTACTTTCCGGGATGCCATACCTGGCTGTTTTATGATCACAGGCTACCGGCCGGCGATTCAGCTCCCAAACCTGTAACCAATGCCTGATTCGGTTATCAGAAGGACGGGGTTTGAAGGGTTTTCTTCTATTTTCTTCCGGAGCTGGGCAATGAAGACTCTCAGATACTGTGTCTGTTCCAGGTACCCGTAACCCCAGATCTCCTTCAGGATAAACCGGTGGGTAAGTACCCTTCCGGTGTTTTTGGCCAGGAGTGTAAGCAGGGAATATTCCGTGGAAGTAAGCTTTATGATTTCCCCGCTTTTGCGAACCACGTGGTTGAGCATGTCAATTGTCAGCGATCCGAATTCCATCAGCGGCGTATCCTTTTTTTCTTCGCTCAGCCTGATTGCAGCTCTTATCCTGGCTACAAGCTCCCCGCCCCGGAAAGGCTTCGTAAGGTAATCATTAGCCCCCCGGTCAAGCGCCTTGATGATATCATCCTCAGAGTTTCTCACTGACAGTATGATGACGGGCTTTGTATACCATTCCCTTAATGTCTCCAGGAGTTTCATCCCGTCCATGTCAGGCAATCCCAGGTCAAGGATAACCAGCGCAGGACTGTGGGTTGCTGCTGCCACCAGGCCTTCCTTACCGGTAGTTGCAAAGACGGTGTTGAACCCGTATGTTGAGAGTGAGATCTCAAGCAGTCTTCTGATCTGTACCTCATCATCAATGATCAGTATGGTCCTGTTATCATTCATTCTGCAAGATTAAGCTGGTTTATGTCCGGGATTTCGGACGGAATTGTCACAGTGAAGATGGCTCCTCCTTCCCTGATGTTCGAAACGGAAACAGTACCCCTGTGTGCATCCACAAGTCCCCTTACAATTGACAGCCCCAGGCCAAGACCGCCTGCCGGCGATCCTTCAACGCGGAAGAATTTGTCGAAGAGCCGCGGGAGTGAAGCAGGAGGGAAGCCCGGTCCGCTGTCCGATACCCTGATAACTAGTCCCTTATTCTCGTATGAAGCCTCCGTTTTTATGGCCGAGCCCGGGGGGGAGTGCTGTGTCGCGTTGAGCAATAGGTTATTAAGAATGAGCTCCACGAGACTGAAGTCAATCCTGACCAGTGGCATATCTTCCGGTATTGACATGATCACGTGAAACTGCGCAAGCTCCTGTTTCAGGCTCAGGGTGACCCTTTGAAACAGGTCTGTCACATCGTGCCAGTCAAGCCGGAGGGAAATCCTTCCGCTCTCAATACGTGACATGTTAAGCAGGTTTTCGGTCATATGATTCAGCCGGGCTGATGCCTTGAGGATTTCGCCATACAGTTCCTTCCTGTTTTCTTCCGAAGCCTCTGAGGACATCAGGGTATCAGAGGCCCCCATAATAGCCGCAATTGGTATTCTGAACTCATGTGAAACCAGGTTAAACAGAGTGCCATAGAACCTGTCTGATTCATCCAGAACCCTTGCCCTTGTAGCCATCTCACCCAGGAACTCACGTTCGATGGCGCCTGCAATGTGTGAGCAGCAGGTATCCCAGAAGGCGTCCTTGTTCCTGTACCGTTCTTCAGCGATCCTGCATACGGCAACACCGGGATTTATCATTGCCCCGGTCAGGGGAAAGTATGTAAACGGTTCATGCGGCCTGTTTCCTGTAAACCTTCCCGCTTTCCTCTGGTTGGCAAACACCCATTTGACCAGGTCATGATCAGGCTGGTCATCATCCTCGCCGGACTCAGCGGCAGGCTGGCAGACCAGGGTATTGTTCCCGTCCTGAATGATGAACCGGGCTCCGGCCCCTGAATTTGTCCTGAAATGTTCCTCAGCCACCCTGATGACTTCATCGGTACCGCGCACTCCTGACAGTCCGGCCGTCAGGCGGAACAGGGCATTTGTCTGATTCTCCCTGTCGCGGACAGCCCTCTCCTGTCTCCTGATCCTGTTGGTGAGTATCCCGTTGAGCAGAGCGATGATGAAGAACGAGACAAACATCAACCTGTCTTCAGTGTTGGCAATGTGAAAAGTATGAAATGGAGGGATGAAGAAGTAATTCCATGAAACGGCGCTCATGGTTGAAGCGAGCAGGACGGGCCCTATCCCGAGGAAAACAGCCAGAATGGCTACCACAAAAAGGAGTATAAATGATACAATGTGATAGCTCTGCGGAGAGGATAGTGGCAGGCATACAAGTGTTGTGAGACCAATTATCAGTATCACAAGCAGATAGTGAAAAATGTGTTTCACTGTGCCTGAGAGCCGGCCCGTCAGAATGCCATTCATGCGGTTCTTGTTTTCAATGCAAATTTAAGTTGTGAAAGGGTATAATGATTTCTTACTGTGCGGCTAATTTGGCGACTGTTTCATAAAGACTTTATCAATAATCAGGCTGATAGTGAAAAGAATTTATAAAGGAGACCGGCAGGCGGCCGACATAAGCTGAAGGCGCTAAAAATCAGTGATTTAATAACAGATACAGCATGCTTTGCCGCGAAAATGGCCCGGAAAATTGTAACCCTGAAGCCTTTATGGCCGTTTAACATTTTGCATTACACACCGGCGAGGGTATGTAGTCAGATGGTTCATGAAGAAATGGATCCTATATAGTATTTCCGTATTGTTGTCGTTGAATGCCTGGGGGCAGAGCTGCTCAATTCTATCAAAGGCCAACAACATAACCCCGGATAAACTTTGTTCACCGGTGACCGCCACCTGGACCGTAAGCTATACGGGTGTTGATGACGGAGGGGCACCGGTGGCAATTAGGTTTGACTGGAACAATGGCAATATTGAAACCCTGTCTGCCACTGAAACTTCCCCGGGTGTGTTTGAAGCAACTTCAATAAACACCTATACCTCAGCAGGAAGTATCTGCAACTACCACCCGCAGGCCACACTGGTGGTTGACGGGGTACTGTGCACCTCATCATCCCAGGAACAGATAGTGACAGTATGGGATGATGATGATCACAATGGAGGCCATATGCATATCAATCCGCTGGTCTACCCGATCTGTTTCGGCAACAGCGCCAACGTCCGTTTCCAGGACCTTACGCAGTTTAACTGTGTGCCTCCGCAGGAAAGGGATAATCCCAACGTCAGCACCAGGTGGATACAGTGGGTCTATGGTACAGACATCACAATGACCGGTATTCCGGTTACTGTTGACGGTCACAGCAGGACATTTCCCTACGTTGACAATGTTATCACACTTACCGGCCCGGTGACCGGTTCCGGNNNAACGGTGACCATCCGCCGGTAGTCACCACCGCAAGGATATTGATTGTACCCTACCCTGATGCGACCATCATGCCGGTTGACCCGATGTGCGCAAATGCCTCACCGGTAGCCCTGACGGGGCATGATCCGGGAGGCACATGGACCGGAAGCGGGGTGAGCGGCAACATATTTGATCCCTCACTTGCCGGGCCCGGCAGCCACACCATAAGGCATGAGATTGTAAATGCCGACGGATGCCGGGATGATGATCAGACAACAATTACCGTTTACCCCGTTCCCGATGCCACGATAATCACGGCCGGGATCGCCTGTTCAACCGACCCGGTTATTGTACTTCAGGCAAATGACCCGGGGGGCGTATGGTCCGGCACCGGTGTCTCGGGAAATCTTTTCTATCCGGCGGTGGCCGGATCGGGAAACCACCTGATAACTTACTCCATCACCGATGCCAACGGCTGTACTGATACTGATTCAGCGATCCTCACCGTTGCAACGCCTGACGCTACCATCACCCCGCTGGATACCCTCTGCGAAGACAGTCCGTCAGTCCTGCTGACGGCACATGACCTGGGAGGGGTCTGGTCAGGGCCGGGGGTAGTGGGCAACAGGTTTGTGCCTGCTCTCGCCGGCACAGGGAACCATATTATCAAATATGAAATCCTGAACACTGACTGCGCTGCGGTTGACACGGCCGTGGTAACAGTCATGGCGCTGCCTTCAATAATAATTGATGATCCGGGGACCCTCTTCCTCAATGGTCCGCCGGTGGCGCTGACGGCCTACCCCACCGGAGGCACATGGTCAGGGCCGGGCATGACAGGCAATCTGTTTGATCCGTCTGAAGCCGGGCTTGGCAATCACATGCTTACCTATTCAATTCCTCCCGAGAGCTGGGGATGTGCAGCACAACGCGATGTATATGTCAGCGTGATCATGCCGCCGATGCCTGTGGCCGACTTTGAAGGAGAAACATCGGGATGCGCCCCGCTCACCGTTCAGTTTATAAACAAGAGCCAGCACGGCGAGAGCTACACGTGGGATTTCGGTGACAGACAGTATTCATCTGAAAAGGATCCTGTGCACACTTATTTTGTTCCCGGGACATACCTGGTGAAGCTCACCGTCCACAACATTGCGGGTGAATCGGTTCGTAACGGAGTTATAGAGGTTTACCAGAATCCGTCAGCCATTTTCGATGCCTATCCCAAAAACGTTGTAAACAATGAGCAGATAGTTATTTTCTACAGTTATTCATACTTCGCCGGATCATGGCTGTGGAGATTTGGCGACGGGGAGACCTCCACTGAGGAGAATCCTTACCACAAATATGTGTCGCCCGGGTCATATACAGTTTCACTTCTTGTCTCCACACAAGAGGGCTGTATTGATTCGGCGGTGATGGAGACGCCGGTACTGGTTGAGTGGAAGGAGGGAACCCTGAAGTTTCCCAATGTTTTCAAGTGGAACGGTACCGGGCCCACCGGAGGAGAATGGTCGGAGGGTGTGTATCCCTCAATGGATGAGGTTTTCAGACCGTTTTTTGAGAATGTCATGGAATACACACTCCAGATATTCAACAGGTGGGGTGTGCTGATCTATGAGAGCAATAACCTTAAGAAGGGATGGGACGGTTACTTTGGAAACGGTAACCTTGCTCCCCAGGGTGTATATGTCTGGAAGGCATCAGGAAGGTATGCCGACGGTGAATATTTCGACATGGTGGGGGATGTGACCTTCCTGCACTAACTGAAGGTTACCGCTTCTCCCGGTGTAATGCCCATAATGCGGGATCATCTCTAAGAAGATGGAGAGAATGATTTTCTACTCCAGCTCTTTCTGAAAAATCCTGAATTTCTTGACCACCTTGCAGCCAATCCGTTCGTATTCACCTCTCATTCTCATATTGTCTTCGAGGACGAGGTGGCTGTCTATGGTCTCCATTCTGCTGTTGATGGCATCACGGAGTATCTTCACGCCCATCAGCACGTCAATGCCCTTTCCCCTGAACTCCTTTTTGACTCCGCCGAGCATCATCATCAGCTTTCTTGAACGTTTTGATTCTCTGAGGATTCTGAAGATCCCGAACGGGAGAAGTCTTCCCCTGCAGGCTTTAATGCCGGCGCTCAGGTCGGGCATCCCTATGGCAAATCCTATCACTTCTCCATCCTTCTTCACGGCCTTAATGAACTTCGGATCAAGTATGGGAAGATAACGTGCCGCGAAGTCTTTTTTCTCCTTGTCATTCAGCGGAACAAACCCGTAAATCTCCGCGAAAGTGTCATTCATCACCTCAAGGATGGGAATGATAAAGGGTTTCAGTTGTTTCTTGGCAGTGAATTCAATGATTTCGAAATCCCTGCTTTTGGTAATCCTGTCAAGGACCCGTTCATAGACAACCGGGAACTCCCTGGGTATTTCTCCAAGATAGTTTACCAGGTCGATTTTTTTCGTATATCCCTCATTCTCTATCAGCTCAAACATGTATGGAGAATTATTGGCAGCTGTAATGAACAACGGATACTGGAATCCTTCAATCTGGAATCCCTGCGGGTCCTTGTCGGAAAAACCAAGTGGCCCGACAAGCTTTGACATGCCGTTTTCCTTTGCCCACTGTTCGATGCGGCTGATCAGGGCATGAAAGACATCAGCGTCATTATAGCACTCCATAAAGCAGAACCGTCCGTGGTTCTCGTGGTTGATCTCATTATACCTCCGGTTGATGATTCCCATAATCCTGCCTACAGGCTTGTTGTCCCTGTAGGCCGTCAGGAGGAGGGCGTCAGCATACCCGAAAGACTTGTTCTTCTTTTTGTCATAAAGCTCCCACTCATCCATATAAATTGGTGGAAGCCAGTCAGGTTCGTTCCTGTGAACCTTTTCAGGCAGATAGATGAAATCACGGAGATCCTTGCGCGTGATTACCTCTTTAACGGTAATTTCTCCCATTTCAGTCAGGTTGGGTTGTGATAAAGATAGTTTAAGTTTTTTCTTTGGCTTCTTTTTTGTCAATATTATCAGCCACCCGGAGCAATTGCCTGGTATCAAGGATATTGACAAAAAAGAGTGCAATTACCACAACAAAAGCGGAGTAGTTTAGTGATCCCGGAAAAAGAACCTCTGCGATCATTATCAGCCCGATGATTATTCTGACCTCTGTGGGCCCCACTTTCCCCGAGTCGATTGAATACCTGCCAGTGATACTGAATCTGATGAGTGCAATTATAATTTCCCATCCGTAGAGCACAACAAAGCCATATCCCAGCAGTTTCCAGGTGCCTTCAGCATAAACGATGTAACCTAAACCTATCAGTATGATGCTTATCCAGTCAATTGTTATGTCAAGTGTAAACCCGTATTTTTTTCTCGGTTTATTCCTGTAATATGCAAGCCTTCCGTCGAGGGAATCTCCGAACCAGCTTACTGCAAAGCCAAGTAATCCCAGCAGGAGGAAATTCCTGTTGAAGAACGAGGCAAGGATGAAGCTGCCACATACGATCATGTTTCCGAAAAACCCGATACCGGTCAGCATGTTTGATGTGATGAAGGCCGGGATCCGTTGTACCAGCCAGGAGATGGCCATCTCTTCCTGCCTCTTGAGGAGATTGGTTCTTGGCCTGTCACTGAAGACATTCCTGAGAACCTCTCCGTTGAAAAGTGATTTAAGGTTATTCCTGGTCGTCATGACAGTGATTTGACTTCTAAGTTAAATTAAATTACCATGAACGAACTTTTCCGGCATAGGCATTTCATAGACTTTTTTTCTGAGGTACTCACCCAGCGAAGAAGCGTCAGTGAAGCGTGACTGTTCATCGACGCTGATTATTTCACCGATGCCGATTCTCTGTTGACTTCCCCTTTTGTTAAATACTTCTGACGGCAGTCTCAGCAGTCGTACTCTCCAGTTGATCAGTCCGAGGAAGTAAAAAAAAGCAGAATTCATGTCAAAAAACCTTATTGGCAGCACCGGCACCTTCACTGAGTGAATCAGGTGGAGGATGCTTTCCTGCCACGGGCGGTCCCTTACTTTCATGTCTCTCAGGCTGAAGTCGGAGACAGCTCCCGAGGGGAAGAATCCCAGTGGATGCCCGGCGCCGAGATGTCCGATGGCTTCCCTTATACCTCTGATGCTGGCAGCCTTGATGCCGTGCTTTTTATTGCCTGTGGGCACTACCGGGATAAAGTTGACATCGAGGGTTTTTATCAGGGAGAGGAGTTTGTTGACAATGAATTTGTAATCGGGCCTTATCCTGGCCATCATATCAATGGTCATGATTCCGTCGAGCCCGCCGTATGGATGGTTTGACACGGTTATAAAGGCACCTCCGGGCAGGTCTCTAAGCCTTTCTGGGTTGCCGACCACGTAGCTGACTCCTACATCTTTAAGCAGCCTGGTGGTGAATTCTGGCCCGTTCCATGCTCCTGAATTGTCATATACCCTGTTGACTTTGTCGATTGCCAGGAAACGGATCATCCATTCCGCAAAGCGCTGCCCTTTAGCGCCCCTGAACAGAAATGACAACGGTTCGAGATCTTTTGGCTCAATTACCTTCATGGCATAAATCCCAAATTTACTAAATAATAATCACCAAACCATGGAGGTTAATTTGCTGCCATGTTAAAGAGGATGAGCAATGAAATGGAATTCATGTTTCAAAAACAATATATTTGGGCCGTGTTTCCGCAGAATATTAAACATCTGTAAATGTAAACCGATGAAGAAGCTTTTCCTGGCCATGGCGGCGCTTGCCACAGTACTGATCTCCTGCCAGAGTGACAGATCAACCGGCCCGGCTGATCTCGCAAAGAACAGTATTATTCCAAAACCAGTGTCGGTGACCTCTACTGGCGGGACATTCATGCTAACCCGGAAGAGTGACATCATTGTGATGCCGGGCAGTCCGGAAGAAGTTGCCGGTATTGGCCATTACCTGGCCGGCAGATTGAATCCCTCAACCGGGCTCGGGCTTAAAGTGATCACTGATGGAGGCAAACCCGGGAAGGGAGACATTCAGCTTGTCATTAGCGAAGCTGACTCCACTCTTGGCGACGAAGGCTACGAGCTTATCATCACCGGGAAGCTGTTGACACTGACTGCAGCCGGGCCTGCCGGGTTATTCCGTGGCATCCAGACCATAAGGCAACTGTTTGTTCCTGAGATTGAGTCTGATACGGTTCAGCCCGGGCCATGGACCATACCCACCGGAACCATACGTGACTGGCCTGAATACGGGCATCGCGGAGAGATGCTTGACGTTGCGCGCCATTTCTTCAGCCCGGAGGATGTAAAGAGATTTATTGATCACCTGGCACTTTATAAAATGAATGTTCTTCATCTCCATCTATCCGATGACCAGGGCTGGAGAATCGAGATAAAATCCTGGCCAAACCTTACCGCCCATGGAAGTAAAACCGAAGTTGGCGGTGGCGAAGGAGGATATTTCACCCAGGAGGAATATTCAGATATCGTAAAGTACGCCAGTGAGAGATACATTACAATCATTCCTGAGATTGATATGCCCAGTCATACAAACGCAGCTCTCTCATCCTATCCGGAGCTCAATGTGAACGGCAAGGCTACAGAGCCATATACCGGAACAGACGTTGGATTCAGCACCCTTGACACCCGCTCGGAAACCACATATAAGTTTGTAGACGATGTTGTTCGCGAGATCGCGGCTCTTACTCCGGGGCAGTACTTTCATATCGGAGGTGATGAGTCACATTCTACCAGGATCGATGATTACATCTACTTTGTAAACAGAGTACAGGATATTGTTGAATCACACGGCAAGAGCGTAACAGGCTGGGACGAGATTGCCAATGCAACGCTTAAGCCCGGTGCTGTGGTTCAGTACTGGGCCCGGGCAACAAATGCAATAAAGGGCGTTAACCAGGGTGCGAAAGTGCTTATGTCACCCTGCAAGTATGCCTATACTGACATGAAATATGACTCAACAACTGTCCTGGGATTGAGCTGGGCCGCTTACATAGAGGTGGATGATGCCTATAACTGGGATCCTGCCACACTTGTACCGGAGATCGGCAGGGAAAAAATAGTAGGGGTGCAGGCCCCGCTATGGGCAGAGACCATCTCAACTTTCAGCGAAGCTGAATATCTTATTTTTCCTCGTCTTCAGGGTTATGCCGAGATAGGATGGACTCCTTCGGACATGAGGTCATGGGATGAATACCGTGTTCGGCTTGCTGCACATGGGAAACGGATGGAGATACTCAACATCGGATTTTATCGCTCTCCTCTTATTGAATGGGATCAGCCGGACATGTAACATATAAAATGCCTGGTCATATTGACTGAAAATTAAACACTATAAAAGATCATGGATTTCTTACTTGAAGGTATCACCAATATCACATGGCAGCAGGCAGTGATGTGGGTTATAGGTGCGCTGCTGATTTATCTTGCAATTGCGAAACAGCTTGAACCATCTCTTTTACTGCCAATGGGATTCGGGGCTATCCTTGTCAACCTCCCCTTGTCAGGAGCGCTGAACCAGACCCTGTCCGGGATAGGAGAGGTGACCGGCATCCTTGACTGGTTGTTCAAGGTAGGTATTGAGGCGTCAGAAGCGATGCCGCTTTTGCTGTTCATCGGGATCGGGGCAATGATCGATTTCGGTCCGCTACTTTCCAACCCAAGGCTCTTGCTCTTCGGCGCGGCAGCGCAGTTTGGTATTTTTGCAACCGTGGCTGCTTCCGTTCTGCTGGGCTTTGATCTCAGGGATGCTGCCTCAATCGGGATAATAGGAGCAGCTGACGGCCCTACTTCCATCCTGGTATCACAGGTGCTGAAGAGTGATTATATAGGACCGATTGCCATTGCGGCATACTCCTACATGGCACTGGTTCCCATTATACAGCCCTTTGCCATCAAGATGTG
>MTKZ01126576.1_pt1 | contig 17350 bp, 20 predicted proteins | sample 1042781 | NCBI WGS metagenome assembly MTKZ01 (sample SAMN06212207, study PRJNA360539) | anaerobic digester metagenome | biome: Wastewater treatment plant; material: sludge; isolation source: anaerobic digester fed with sludge from wastewater treatment plant | place: Denmark: WWTP Viborg ... | reverse complement strand
GAAGCCTCCGTCGCCGAATACCTCTTCTACCACTCAGACCACCTCGGAACCGTCAGGCTGATAACCGACAACAGCGGAACGGTCGTATCAAGGCACGATTACGAACCATTCGGCGTTGAGATCGCGCCTTATCCCACCGGGGATGAAGATACGGCCAAGAACACCCATCGGTTCACCGGCCACGAAAGGGATGCGAATACCGGCTACGACTACATGCATTACCGCTCGTACGGATCGAACATCGGGCGCTTCATGAAACCCGACAACATCACCGGCACCCCCCTGAACCCGCAATCATGGAACCTGTATAGCTATGTTAGAGGGAACCCCGTCAACTTCAACGATCCGACAGGGCATAGACCTACAAGTCCCAAAGGAATCACATACATTTATGATGATCCTGATGTCGGAGATACAGATACTCCAAGTTTTTGGGATCGAACAAAATCAATAATACCTGGAGCGCACGACGCGGAATATGGAGATGATTCGTATCCAACCATCCTTCCGTCTGTTACAAATGTTCATGTGAATGTGTATATCGATAAGGAAATAACAGGTAAAGATCGCGAAGAGGCATTAGATAATTTCCAATCTAATATCATGTCGGAGGTTATTGGCGCATTTGGTTCAATAGGTATCTTTATTGATTGTTCATTCAAAGGGGAAGCCTCTGTTTCTTTGAATAACGAAAATCTGCCCGCAAAAGTCAGAGGTCCAGGGATTGCCACGGATGGTTCTTTAAATGTGGTTATTTGCGATTTTAAAGGAGCGCCCGGAGCATTTGCTATGGGTAAAAACCACACAGGATGGATATTGTTAAATCGAAATATTTCCCCATTTATTGCGAGGGAAGAATTCTTACATGCCTTCGGAATATGTCGAAACAAAACACTGGATAGGGCAAGGGTTCCACTGTATTTTAATTGGAAGCTTGATGATCCATTAGCTTACTACACGAACCCCCTCTTGATCTATGCAATGAGGATAATGAGAGAGGAGGCAAGCAGATATGGGCGTTGAAGAAGGAGGAAGGCGGCCAATAAAAATCCGATTACTAGCAATAGGATCTTTTTGTTTCTTGTTGTTAGGACATTTCTTTACCATGATGGGATTTATTAGACTTATAGAAGCAGCACTATGGGGATTAAAAAACAAAGGCACTTTTTGGCAGAGTTTTATGTCAACTCTGGCTTCTGACATACTTCAAAGCGAAACGCTCCCTGATGGTACTATTATTTTTAAAAGAATCGGTCCGGGTCCTACTTCTGAGCTAATAATGCTGATAATTCTACCCATGATATGTTACTTTATATGGTATTTTCTGCGAAAAAGAAGAAAAAGAATGGAAATAACATGGATGGGGTAATGAGGTAAGCTGAGTGGAGAAAAAGTAAGAGAAAAAGGGGTCAGGCCATGCATTATGCATTGAGTTGAAAAGTGGTATAATTCAACCATGGCTAGACCGCTGAGGTTGGAATATCCCGGGGCTTTGTATCACATCACCTCCAGAGGGAANNTCTTCCTTTGCGATGAAGACAGGGAGCTTTTCCTCCATCTGCTGTCAGAGGTGGTCGAAAAGCACCGGTGGACCTGTCACGCTTACTGCCTCATGGACAACCATTACCATCTGCTTATCGAAATCGCGCAGCCGGACATTTCGGAGGGGATGAGCTGGCTGAACGGAGTATATACCCAGAAGATCAACCGAAGCAGGAAAAGGGTGGGGCATCTCTTCCAGGGAAGGTTCAAGTCGGTCCTCGTCCAGAAGGAAAGCTATCTGCTCGAGGTGGCGAGGTACATAGTGCTGAACCCTGTAAGGGCGAGAATCGTCAAGTCTCCCTCGGATTGGAAATGGAGCAGTTTCAGGGCGACCGCTGGGACGGTCAGGTCGCCGGGGTATCTGGCGACGGACTGGATACTGGGGCAATTCGCGAAGACCCGAGGCATAGCAAGGCAGAGATATTCTGAATTTGTGATGGAGGGGATCGGTTCGAAAAGCATCTGGAACGGCCTGAAGGCTAAAAGCGTCCTGGGAGAAAGGGAATTCCTCGAAGAGATCAGCGGGTTTATGGAAGAGGATGACGAGCTTCCCGCGATCCCGAGATATCAAAAACAGATTGCCAGGCCGTCCTTGGAAGAATTGGCCGGTGCGGGCGATTTAAGCGAAATTGGAAAGAGGGAAAGATTCATCCGGAGCGCCGTTGATGACCAAGGATACAGCCAGAGCGAAGTTGCCAGGTTCCTCGGCATCAATCAATCGACCGTATCAAGGATACTTGGAGGAGGTAATGCATAATGCATGGCCTGACCCCTTTTTTTGTTATAATGCATGGCCTGACCCCTTTTTTTCTTTTTTTGTTAGCCATCAGCGCTGACAACCTCTGAGCCCTCCGCGGCCCCTGTGGTAAAATAATCTTTGTTTTAAGGAGACTTTGATGGCACTTCTTGCTGGAATTATAGGCCTTTCTCAGAGCGGAAAAACGGCGATCTTCGAGGCCCTCACATCCACAGGCCACGACGGGACCGGGTCCTCATCGAAGCATCCGAACATGGCTACGATCCACATCCCCGACCCGAGGCTGGACGACCTCGCGAAAGTGTTCAAGTCGAAGAAGACAACTCCTGCGACGCTTGAGTTCGTTGACATCCCGGGACTCAGGAAAGGGGCGACCGCGGACGAGACAAAGAACCTTCTGGCCCAGGTGAAGGAGGCGGACCTTTTCGTCCACATCGTGAGGTGTTTCGAGAACGATACCGCTCCCCACCCCGAAGGTTCGCTCGATCCCTTGAGAGACATCGAGGCGCTCAACTTCGAACTGGTGATTGCCGACCTCTCGACGGTCGAGAGACGGATCGACAGGATCAGCAAGCTTGCCAAGAGCGGCGACGAAAAGGCGCGCGCAATCCTCGCCCTGATGGAGAAGCTGAAAGTGTTCCTCGAAGAGGGAAAGCCGCTGCGCCTTTTCCATTTCAAGGAGGAGGAGCTGAAGCTCATCACCGATGTCGAATTCCTCTCGGACAAGCCGGTGATCTACGTGGCGAACCTCAACGAGGACGATACAGAGCGGTCGGAGAAGCTCTTCAAAATTGTCGAGGAAAAGGCCGCTTCAGAATCGACCCACGCGATGAAGATCTTCGGGAAGGTGGAGGCGGAACTCGCCGAACTCTCTCCACAAGACAAGAAGGAATTCCTCGCTTCCTATGGCCTGGAAAGCTCGGGGCTCGACCGCGTGATCCAGGTGGCGTTCGACAGGCTCGACCTGATGACCTTCCTGACAGCCGGGGAGGATGAGACGCGCGGCTGGACCATAAGGAAAGGAACGAAGGCGCCCGCCGCCGGAGGCAAGATCCACAGCGACATCGAGAGAGGGTTCATCCGCGTCGAGATATTCACCTACGACGACCGGGTGAAGTGCGGCAGGGACGAGAAAAAGGTCAAGGAGAAAGGCCTCTTCCGCGTCGAGGGCAAGGAATACGTGATCAAGGACGGCGACATCTGCAACTTCAGGTTCAACGTCTGACGATCGCGGAAAACATTCGCGAAAGCGCGGAATACGCACGCAATGAAAGAATGATCGCGCTGCCGGACTACTTGAATGGCGGCGCGATAAAGAAGAAACGGAATTCCATCATTTTTCACTTTTCAGTTTTCAATTTTACTTTTTCAATTCATAGCCCTGAAGTTTCACCACCTGCAGTACTCATCCCACTCGCCGTTCTTCAGCCTGTAGATCCTTATCCTTCCGTCTATCCCCGCGACCCGCACCGCCCAGCCGTCATCACCGAGCCCTTCCATGATGTAAAGGGTTCCGGGCGTCGCGGTAGCTTTCGGCGTGAATGTGAGGATATCGCCGCTGCCGAAGCGGATAGCGTCCTGCCCTTCAAGCGGTTTTCCCGAAGGGTCCTTCTTGACCCCCGTCGGTATTGCGATCGAACTGCCTTCATTCCCCAGCTTTTCAGCGGCCGAAACAGGCCTGTCGGTCCCCCTTCTGATATCGTCCCGGAGGACGCCGTCACCGTCGCCGTCCTTGAAAAGCCTCACCGTGACCCGCCCGGCCGAGTCGTCGAACACCAGGCCGTACCTGACGGTTTCCGATATGGCCCTGCTCCTCGCCTCGGAGCTGACCGCCTGAAAGGTTGTAACGACCGCTTCCGACGCCGACCGGTCCTTTATCGCGCCTATCGCTCCGACCGACACCAGAAATAGGACGGAGAGGACTATCAGTGACGCCATCGCCTCGATGAGGGTGAATCCCTCCTCCATGTCGCCTTCCATCATCTCTTCTCTTTTCCTTATCTTTCCGTTCATCTTCTCCTCCATAAGAAAAGGGGGCGGCCGGGCCGCCCCCGTGATCTTCGCCGCTCAATTTCAGATGGTGACGTAAGGCTTCAGGCCTTCGAATATCTTGGCGCCGATCCCCTTCACGTTGCGGAGCTCCTCGACCGTCTTGAAGCTCTTCACCGAGTTCCTGTACTCGACGATCTTCTTTGCCATCGCGGGGCCGACCTTGGGGAGCTTCTGAAGGTCCTTCTCCGAAGCGGTATTGATGTTGATCTTGCCCTCGGGGAGAGCTTTCTTGGCGGGCTTCGACGCCTTGGGCGTCTTCTGCGCCGTCGCCTTCGCTCCGTCATCAGAGGTAGTTCCGGCCATCACCGGGAGGGAGGAAACCATCAGCACCGCGAACAGGCAAACCACCGAGAGAACCAATCCGACTCTTTTGATCATTCCTTTCATCTTCTTCTCCTTCTGCCTTCTTGAGGCTCAAAATTTTCTTCTTGTCCTTTTCCCATTCACTTCTTTTTTCTTCTCTCTTCTGCCGGCCGCCTTTCCCTTTTTCTCATCGCCTCCTTTCCGCCGGGCAACTTACCTATGGCACGGGGCGTGCCAACTCCTAAAAACAGGGATAACTTCTTGATCCGTATGGAGATGTTCCGCAACAGCTGCCGTTTGTTGGAAAGCCGAGATTCCAGTTTCCTTTCGTTGAAAGATTTCTCTTTGAAATTGAACAAGTTACAGCGTCCGGAATTGTTTACCGCGGTTTCTTTTACTGTAAGACCGTGGTAGGCGACAAGCATTTGATCACAAAGGAGATAATTCCGTCCGGCGAGCTTAGATCCAGTGGCGGCGGGCGTTTTAGAGCCTATACGTAAATAGGGCATAGTCGCGCGCGTGGCGCCGGGCCAGCAGGACAAGACGACCGACCGAAGTAAGGCTGGTCTGCCTTTCAAGGGAGGTCAACACAGTCATGCGAACCNNCCGCCAGACATCGGCCTTCGTTCGCTTCCGTGCCATGCATCTCCGACAACTACCGTCGCGGCCATGTCTTATTTCCGGATAGGCTCTAAGTCTATGCGGGTCTTCTTCCCCGGGAAAACGCCGAGTCAAAATCCACCTTAATAAACTTCCCACGGGCTTACGCCCGGGGTATTAGCCGAATTCAAGCTTCGCTTGTCCAATATCTTCTTTGCCTTGTTGTTCGATATAGGCTCGTATCACTCGATCATTGATTCCAACGGTTGAGACAAAATACCCGTCTGACCAGATACCGGCTGAGCCCCAGTATACTTCATTCAGAAATGGGAATTTTTGCTTTAACGATTTCCCCGTGTTGCTCTTGATTATTCTTACAACGCTTCCCACCGTCATCGTGGGTGGTATTGATACCAAAAGATGTACGTGGTCTTTGTCGTGGTTTTTAGTTTCAAACTCGATAATAGGGTAGTGTTTCCGTATTTCTTTTAGTTTGTCCTCAAAATACGCAAAAATTCCATCGTTGAATATCTGCCTCCGGTATTTCGTTACTATGACAATGTGGTAATCGCATTTATATACACAATGGCTCAGCCGTACATATTCCATTCCTCGATTATACGAAGATATTGGAACTTTATCCATCTCTCGAGCTTACGCTCGGAGAATTTTAGAGGAATGCTTAAATGAATGGAAGGTTATCGGGTTGGGGAGAGATATGTCATCGAGCCGGGATCGCCGTGGCATCGTTGTTGCCGATATCCGGTCGGAGGTGAACGATGAACGGAAGCATTGGTTTTACCGGTATCAAGGAATGGCCTCAGGGCGAAAGGCCAAGGGAAAGGTGTTTCGAAAAGGGATGTGACGTGCTCTCGACCCACGAACTTCTGGCGATCCTTTTCAGGACGGGGAAGAAAGGAGTGACTGCGATAGACCTGTCCAGGTCTCTCTTGAAGGAGGCCGGGTCTCTCCGCGCCATCGCCCAGAAAAGCCCGAAGGAGCTTTCATCCATTTGCGGCATAGGGGTGGTGAGGGCGGTCACGCTCTCCGCGGCGCTGGAGCTCTCGAGAAGATTCGTCCTCGAAAGCGTGAAGGAGGCGGAAAGGATCGAGGGGGCGGACGACGCCTACGAGTTCCTGAAGCCGAGGCTCAGGGACCTTCCCCACGAGGTGTTCGCGGCGATCTTTTTGAATCAGAAACACGGGATCATAGCGTACCGGGAGCTGTTCAGGGGAACGATCAACGGAAGCGCCGTCCATCCGAGGGAGGTGATCAAGGAGGCGCTCCGGGAGAACGCAGCGGCGGTGATCTTCGCCCACAACCATCCCTCGGGGAACGTGATCCCGAGCCCCGAGGACATCGCCCTGACGGAACAGCTCGAAACCCTGCTCTCGCACCTCGACGTGAGGCTTATCGACCACATAATCGTCGGCGGGAACGGCAGCTACTCCTTCGCCAGGGAAGGCCTCCTGCCGTCGAAAAGGAAAAAAACAGGCTGAACCTTTTTGGGGACTAGCCTCGTATAATGATCCGTCAGGAGGAATCCCATGTTCAGAAAATTTTTTATGGCATTTTCGATATTCTTCGCGATAACATCTTTCGCTCAAACCTATTTCGTCGAAATCCCCACATCAGGCCCCGACACGATGCGCTTCTTGAATTCCGCTAAATTCGACGTCGCGGGCATAGATCGCATGCGCGGCATGATCGGCGTGGTAGCTTCGCCTGATGATCTCGAGAGGCTTTCGGCTCTGGGCCTGCGCTATGATGTGATCGATTCCTCCCACCCGTTGAGGGACTCCCGCGGCGAAGCCCTTTCAGACTACAAGGACCCGCAGGAGATAATGGCCTTCGTGGATAAGACCGTGGGCGACCACCCCGCGCTAGCGAGGAAGATCATTCTCGAGGATCAGCTCTTCGAGGGACAGCAGCAGGTGGCGGTGCTGATCACTTCGAACGTCAGCGAGCCCAACTCTAAGCGCTCCTTCATCCTCGACGCCCAGCATCACGCCAGGGAAGTCATGGGGCCGGAGATAGCCCTGGACATGATCGACTATCTCACGGACAAATACGGTTCCGACCCGAAGGTCAAGCAGTGGGTGGACGAAATCAACATCTATGTGGTCCCATCGGTGAATCCGGACGGAGGAAAATACGTCTTCACGACCGACAACATGTGGCGTAAGAACAGGAATCCCGCCTGCGGCTCGGGCCTAAAGACCGGGATAGACCTCAACCGAAACTACCGCTTCAACTGGGACGGATGCCTGGGCTCCGACGGATACTGCGGCAGCTTAGTTTACAGGGGGACGGCGCCCGACTCAGAGCCGGAGACCCGCGGCTTGGAGAGCCTCATGGATGAAGCAAGGGCGCTTTTCGCCCTGACGCTGCACGCCTACGGGGAGTACATCATCTATCCTTACGGCTGCACCTGGTCCGGGCAGGTCGCCGATGACCAGGACCTGATGCAGGCGGTTGGAGAAAAAATAGTCGCGGTGCTCGAGAACGATGACGGTGCGGTTAATTCCTTCTTACTAGGTTCTTCGGACGGAACGGACGGGATGGCCCAGGATACTTATTATGGGAATTACGGCACTTACGCATACTTGATCGAGGTGGGCCGGTCTTTCCAGCCCGACTACGCCTCCCTCAGGGACAAGACGGTGGCCCGACTACGCATGGCGTGGCAGACCCTCCTGGAGGAAACCCTCGCCGCGCCGCAGATCACCGGGGTGGTGACCGATTCCACAACGGGCCGACCGATCCCAGCTGCTGTCTCGCTCGAGGAACTGCCGCTTTCGAACGGCGAAACACCGAGGAGCGCCAACGCGATGGGGCGCTACAACATTCTGGCTCGGAAGAACACAACCTACCACGCCACTTTCTCCCTCCCAGGGTACTGTTCGACCGAACGGGAGGTGGTCGTTGAAGAGGGTCCTGTGACAGTGGACGCAACGCTCGACCCGTCGGCCGACGGGTCGCCATCTTCCCCGCAACCGTCAAACGGATCGAAGAACGTTCCTCTCTCCGCCCTCCTCTCCTGGAGCTGGAACGGAACCGGCTCGACAGATGTATATTTCGGCACCCAGCCCGATCCCCCGAAAGCCGCCACCGTGACGGGCGACAGCTGGACCACGCCCGCGCTGGAGAGCGGGAAGACCTACTACTGGAGGTTATCGAAAAATTCGCCGTGCGGCGTTTCTTCCGGTCCGATCTGGTCGTTCTCCACGATACCCTACGGGATAAGCTCCGTTTCCAGGAAGGGGGATCCTTTCCGCCTTGTAATAGAAGGGACTGGATTCGTCCAGGGCTGCACCGTGAAAATCGATGGAACGGCTGCTCCGAAAACATCCTTCAAGAGCGATGACAGGCTGGTGGCCAAGGGAGGCTCTTCGCTGAAGGCGATGGTTCCCAAAGGACATAGGGTCACGATAACCGTCGAAGATGAAGCCGGCGGGAGTTCCAACGGATTCGAGTTCGGATGGTAACACCCTGATATCGCCATCAAAGACCTTTTTAAAACAGACTTTCGCTTGACGGCTCGGCGGAACGAGGCGTAAATTTATCTTGAAAGAAAGGACGGAAAAATGCGGAACGCGTTGTTTTCTTTGATCACGGGCGCCTTGTTGACGGCTTTGTTCTGCGTGCCGTGCTTCCCTGCCGAGGACGAGGAATCGCTCACCGGCTGCCTTGCGGAAGGAAACACGGAGTTCGCCCTGAAGCTTTACGGCGAACTGCGGAGCGGGGAGGAAAACATTTTTTTCTCTCCCTTCAGCGTCTCTTCGGCAATGGCGATGGCGTACTCCGGAGCGAGGCAGAACACCGCGAAGGAGATGAAGGAGGCGCTCTGCTTCCATGTGAACCAGAAGCAGCTTCCGCTCACATTCAAGCTTCTGAACGGCCATCTTTCGGACAACGCGGCCAGAGGCGGCCAGAAACTTTCGATCGCCAACGGCCTCTGCCTGACGGGAGGGGACCTGAGCCTCGATTTCAAGGCGCTGCTCAGGGAGAATTTCGACGCGGAGATATTCAAAGGCGACACCGACACGATCAATTCCTGGGTGAACAGGAAGACCGAGGGGAAGATACCAAAGATACTTGAATCGCTCGACTCCAATTCCGTCTGCGTCCTATTGAACGCTATCTATTTCAAGGGAACATGGGAGGAGATGTTCAAACCCGGCGACACCCGCGACGACACATTCTTTGCCTCCAGTGACAAGCAGCTGACTGCCAGGATGATGTACCGCAAGGGAAGGATCAAGCTCCTGAGAGAAAAAGGCTTTCAGGCCGCTTCGCTTCCTTACAAGGGCGACCGCTTGTCGATGGTGATCCTTCTCCCGGAAGAGATCGAAGGGCTTGCCGGACTGGAGAAACAGCTGACATCGCAGAACCTTCAGAACTGGCTGACCGGATTGGACAAGTCTCCGGCGGTTGAAACCAGGATCTTTATTCCCAGGTTCAGGCTCGAGACGGCTTACGACCTAGCCTCTCCCTTCAAGTCGCTCGGTATAAAGGATGCTTTCGACAAGTCGGGCCGCGCCGATTTTACCGGAACCGGCTGGAAGAAAGGCGAGCTCTGGATCGCCCAGGTAAAGCACAAGGCTTTCGTGGACGTAAACGAAGAGGGCACTGAAGCGGCGGCGGCCACCGCCGTCGAAATGGCGACCAAGTCCATACCGAACTACCCCGTCTTCCGGGCCGACCATCCGTTCTTTTTCCTGATAAGGGACAACATTACGGGGACGATCCTTTTTCTCGGCAGAGTGACGGACCCGGGCAGGCCGCAGAAAGGAACTTCCAAATGATCACGAAAGAAAGAGGGGTCAAAACCCTTCTGGCGGTCGGCGGTATCGCGACGATCCTGGGAGCGATCGACCCGCTGGAGGGATCGCTCCTGATACTTCCGGGAAGCCTTCTGGTGATGCTTGCCGCCATCATCGGTAAAGAGGGAAAGGCCATAACAAGATACAGGACCTGGACCTTCATCCTGATACTGATCGGAGTGGCGGCCATGTGGGGAATGACCGCGACCGGCGGCATCGGGGGAGATACCGGCATTTCGATGTGGTGGGGCCTGCTCATCGTTCCATACCTTATCGGCCTGCCGATGGCGCTCTGGGGGCCGGGCCTTCCTCGCTGGGCGTACTGGGCCGGGCTTGTCCCCGGCTGGTGGTACCTCGCCCTTGCTGCGCTGATATCCGGGGATGCCGGCGGGATAGGCAACGAGGCCTCAAAGTCGATCGTTCCCTTCGTTGTAGTAGTAGGCATTGCCGTCATCGCCGGATGCGGGTGGCGGCTGGCAAAGATAGTCAACTCCGAAAGGTGAAGATAACGGAGATCCGTTCCAAATCTATCATCTCCGCCTCGAAAATTCACGACTATGTCGTGAACCCCTATGTGGGCTGCGCCCACGGATGCTCCTACTGCTACGCCAGGTACATGAAGCGGTTCACGGACCACCGCGAACCTTGGGGCGAATTTGTCGATGTGAAGATCAACGCCGCCGAACTGCTCGCCAAGGAGATAAAAAAGAAGACCCGCGGAAACATATGGATGAGCGGGGTGTGCGACCCGTACCAGCCGCTCAAAGCGAAGTACGAGCTGACGAGAAGTTGCGCCCGTATCATCGTCGAGCACGGCTGGCCGCTCTCCGTTCAAACAAGGTCGCCCCTTGTCCTGAGAGACCTTGATATCCTGAGAAAAGGGAAGGATGTCGAAGCGGGATTCTCGATCACCACCGCCGACGAAAGGATAAGAAAGATGTTCGAGCCCTGCGCGCCGCCCATCCCCGAGAGGCTCAAGGCGCTGAGGACCCTGCACGATAACGGCGTCAGGACCTTCGTCATGATCGCCCCGATCCTTCCCGGAGCGGTCGACCTGATAGACAAGATCGAAGGCATCGCGGACCACATCATCATAGACCGGATGAATTACAACCACGCAGACCATATATACAAGAAGCACAACCTGACCCACAAGAACACCGACGGATACTTCGCCGAAGCGGGCGAACTGATCGCCGCCAAATGCAGGGAGAAAAAGATCGAACTGATGTGGGCGTATTGAGTTGACGCGAAAAATGAGCGGGAGTAGAGTGGGTGGGGAGGGAGAAAACAATCGATGAACAACTGGAACATCCCTGAGTGGCTTGAAAAGGAAGTGAGGGCGCGGGACAGGAACTGCGTTTATTGCGGTATCGAACTGACAGAAAAACCGCCAAGCCATGGACCGCGGAAGACGGCGGCCACATGGGAGCATATCATCAACGACGCCAGGATCGTAACCCGCGAGAACATCGCCCGCTGCTGCGCAGCCTGCAATTTAAGCAAAGGAACCAAAAAGCTGGCCGATTGGCTGAACTCGGAGTATTGCAGGAAAAAGGGTATTACGAGGGAGATCTTGGCAGAGGTTGTGAAGATGGCGTTGGAGAAAATAGGATGAACGAAATCAGAGACAAACTGAGTGCTCTTCACAAGTTGCTGCAATTTGAAAATGAAGTCTATAAAGCCAATCAGATCGAAAACGCACTAGCCGGATCGGACGATGATCTGAAGGAATATATAACATCGAACGAGCTTTGGGGTGGCTCTGGTTCTATCGCAGATCTGGCTCCAACAAATCCATCTGTTATGCGAAAGCTCGAAACTGTCCTAGCAGAACTGGGTGAAATCCAGATAAAGAAAGGTCTAATCAACACAAGAATGGAGATGTGGACTAAAGCTTTTAAAGAATGGAAAAAGATGAATAAATAAACAGTTTCGTGTACCCCCTCTCCTATCGAGATCAAGCCCTCGATAATTGAACCCTTCGCCCTTTTCCATTATCCTTTAGGCGGAGGCGTGCCATGGCGGAGGAGATCACCAGCATATCGCAGAAGATACTCGGCGACGCGGTCAGGATGCTCGAGAGCGGCGCCCCCTTCAAGGAGCTCCACGACCAGCTCTGGTTCGGTTTCTGCTTCCACACTAATTATCCTGTCAACCACGAGGGCCTCCTTGAATTCGCCTTCCGCGTTTACGACAATTTCAGGGACGATCCAGCCCCCGACCGCGAGGCCGACTGCGCGCTTATCATCGCCCGCGTCTTCACCGCCCGCAAGGAACACCTTCCGGCGTGCAGGTTCTATCTGGCAGCGAGAAAGGCCTACAAGGGGATGGGCGGCATCACGGCGATGGAGTTCTTCAGGGAAGAGGTCAGGAGGCCCGAGGCTCAGAAGCAGATCGGCCTGTCGAAGGAGCAGTTCGAGGAGAGGTTTTCGGGCGACGCGCCAGAATCGCTGGCACGGGAGTACAGGCCGGCCTCTGCGGCCGGGAGCGACAGGCAAACCGCCGGGGCTGTTGATCCGCAGGCAAAGCCGACCGCCCGGAAGCGGCAAGGCGCCTCATCCCGGCAGCTTCTTCATTCAAGAACTTACGAGCTGACGGGCTCCCTCCTGTTCATCATGGTCGGGCTTATTTTCCTGACGATCGGGATGCGCCACGTGGTCTACCAGCACCTGCTCTCCGGCAAAGCGGAAAAGGCCGTGGGTGTGGTAACGGAATCGGGCTCTGTCCGGAGGGACAGTGGCGGCTACGTGAATTACATTAAGTACAGCTTCACCGACAAGGACGGGATCAGGCGTGGCGGAACCAGCACCGGATACTCGGGGAATAAGGGCGAGGAGATACTGATCGAGTATTCGCCCGCATTTCCCTTCATTCACCGCGTCTCCGGGGAAGGGAAAAAAGCGGCTTACAGGTGGAAATGGCCGATCGCGGCCATCGGCCTTCTTTTTTTCGCGGCGGGGATTCACTGGCTCCTGAGAACTCTTATTCCGGGAAAAACGGAGAAAAACCGGTGGGGAGAGGCCTGAATGCTCACGGGGAAAAAGGTGAAAAAGTGACCATCGGCGGCGCGCGGAAGGGTCCCGGGCCCATGCCGGCGGTCGTCGCGGGGCTTCTCGTCTCCATTTTCCTGACAAGGTGGCTCGGCTGGAAAACGGCCTTTATCGTGGGTGCCTGTACAGGGATAGCCGTCAACCTGATCATCCTGTTAACCGTCCGAACCAAAGGATAAAAAGACTTCATCCCGGTCCAGAGAGGATAAAGAGAACTTGAAGATCCCGGCTTTTTTCCATATTATTGATCAGGAGGTAGCACCGTTATGAAAAAGATCGTCCCCGCGCTCCTAGCTTTCGTCCTGACAGCCCTTGCCTTCAACGCCCAGGCGCCAGGCCCGGCGGGCTGCGAACAGAAGGGTTCGCTGAAGTTCGAAGCTTACAGGGACATGGACTTTTACATCATGACGCTTTCGATGAACCAGGCGAAGCCGGTTACGCGTGAAGTGATGGCGGTAAAGGTGGTCTTTCAGCCGAGCGAAACGGTGGTGTTCCTGTTGACTTCGGAGAATCTATCCAAAGAGGACGCCGACGCTTTCCTGAACGGGGCGTCGCCGCTCGCCAGGATGAGCTCGGGAGAAATAGATGAGAACGGCAAGGTCAAACCCGACTCCTCTCTCGTCGAACCGTTCGGGAAATATCAGGCGACGTTCCCCGTATCGATCATGAAGGACAAGAAGATGGAGGTTTTCTTTCTCGTCAAGAGGGAAGGAAAACTTCAATCCCAGTTCGTTTCGAGGGCGGACATCACCAACGTCTACAACTTCGGGATGCAGTCCTACTATTCGCTGAGATAACGGCCTATTTTTCTCGGGATATCTTTTCCAGGGCGGAATCCGCCGCCCTGATGGTTTTCTCTATCTCGGAGTTCCCGTGGGAATATGAAATGAAAGCGGTCTCGAACTGCGAAGGCGGCAGGTAGACCCCGTTTTCCAGCATTTCCCGGAAGAACCGCGCGAAAAGGTCGGTGTCGCTCTTCCTGGCCGACGCGTCGTCGACAACTTTTTCTCCCGTGAAGAAGAGGGTGAACATCGAGCCGACCCGGTTTATGGTGACGGGGACCCCGCGCTTCGTTGCCACGTCGCGCAATCCCGACGCGAGCAGGTCTCCCATCTTTTCGAGATGGACGTAGATCTTATCCTTGTTCTCGTTAAGGATCCTGAGCTGGCAGAGCCCCGCGGCCATCGCCAGGGGGTTCCCCGAAAGGGTCCCCGCCTGGTAGACCGGGCCCTGCGGGCTCACCTGTTTCATGAGGTCGGCCCGTCCTCCGTAAGCTCCGACGGGAAGGCCTCCCCCGATTATCTTCCCGTAGGTGGCCAGGTCGGGCTTCACGCCGCTGAGTTCGGTCATTCCTCCGAAGGCGACCCTGAACCCCGACATCACCTCGTCGAAGATAAGCAGAGCCCTTTCGCGCGTCGTCATCTCTCGGATCGCCTGAAGGTAGCCGTCCTTCGGGGGGATGGTTCCCATGTTGCCCGGAAGCGGCTCGATTATCAGGCAGGCCACCTCGCCTTTGTTTCTTTCAAAAGCTTTTTCAAGCGCTCCCGTGTCGTTGAACGGGACGACGATGGTCAGCTCCGCGAGCGCGGGCGGCACTCCCGGGCTGGAAGGCGTCCCGAAAGTGAGGGCCCCTGAACCCGCTTCCACCAGCAGGGAATCCCCGTGGCCGTGATAACAGCAGGAGATCTTTATGATCTTGTCCCTGTGGGTCGCCCCCCTCGCCAGCCTGATGGCGGACATGGTCGCTTCGGTGCCCGAATTGACCATCCTCACCATTTCAAGGTGAGGCAGTTTCTCCGTGAGGAACTCGGCCATCCGGACTTCCAGTTCCCCGGGAGCGCCGAAGGATGCGCCGTTCTTCAGCGCCGATTCGACGGCGCGCCTCGTCTCTCTGTGGTTGTGTCCGAGGATCATCGGCCCCCACGAGCCGACATAGTCGATGTACCTGTTCCCGTCCGCGTCGAAAAGGAACGGGCCGTCAGCCTTCTCTATAAAAAGAGGGTCACCGCCGACCGACCTGAAAGCCCTTACCGGGCTGTTCACTCCGCCTGGGATGACCCTCTTCGCTCTTTCAAAAAGCTCGAGGCTTCTTCTGTGGTCCGTTTACTTCCCCTCTTTCTGACTTTCTTTGCCGGCGGTCTCCTTGGGGGCTACCTCCAGGCCGTGCTTTTCGCGTATCTTCTTCTCGAGCTCTCCCATCAGCTTAGGGTTCTCGACAAGGTAAGCCTTGGCGTTCTCCCTGCCCTGGCCGAGACGGGTGTCTCCGTAAGCGTACCAGGTGCCGGATTTCTCGACTAGCTTCTGCTCCACCGCGAGGTCGATGATGTCCCCCGCCTTGGAAATGCCCTGCCCGTAGAGGATGTCGAATTCAGCCTGCCTGAACGGCGGGGCCATCTTGTTCTTGGAGACCTTCACCCTGACCCTGTTCCCGATCACCGAATCGTTCGGCCCGGTGATGTTGGAGATCTTCCTTATCTCGAGGCGGATGGAAGCGTAGAACTTGAGAGCTCTTCCTCCGGTGGTCGTCTCGGGGTTGCCGTACATCACCCCGATCTTCTCCCTGAGCTGGTTGATGAAGATAATGGTGGTAGAGCTTTTCGACACGATCCCTGTCAGCTTCCTGAGCGCCTGGGACATGAGGCGGGCCTGGAGGCCGACGAATGAATCGCCCATGTCGCCTTCCAGTTCCGCCTTCGGGACGAGCGCCGCGACCGAGTCGATGACCACCAGGTCGATGGCTCCCGACCTGACAAGCGCCTCGGCTATTTCGAGAGCCTGCTCTCCGCTGTCGGGCTGGCTTATCAGCAGGTTCTCGACGTCCACTCCCAGCTTCGCCGCGTATTCGGGGTCGAAAGCGTGTTCCGCGTCGATGAAACCCGCGAGCCCGCCCATCTTGTTTATCTCAGCGATCGACTGGAGCGCGAGGGTGGTCTTGCCCGAGCTTTCCGGGCCGTAGACCTCGATCACTCTTCCCCTCGGAAGGCCCCCGATCCCGAGCGCCCAGTCGAGGTTCAGACTTCCCGTCGGGATGACCGGAACCTTCTCCTTCGGCTTTTCGCCGAGGCTCATGATCGAACCCTTGCCGAACTNNGTGCCGAACTGTCTTTCGATCTGGCTTACCGCCGCTTCGATAGCTTTCTTTCTCTCTTTAGAAATCTCCATCTCGTCCTCTCTTTCCCCCGGACCGCTGCGGGCCGAGAGAAAAGTTCAGCAAAAGGCGTGCCAGCTCAGTCGATGTCTTTGATCATCAGCTTCAGGATGACGGCTTTCTCCGCGTGCATCCTGTTCTCCGCCTCTTCGAAAACGACGGACTGCCAGGACTCGACCACTTCGTCGGTAACCTCTTCGCCCCTGTGGGCGGGCAGGCAGTGCATGAAGATCGCCTCCTTGTCGGCCATCTTCATGACCTCGGAGTTGACCTGGTAGGGGGCGAATATCTTCTTTCTCTCCTCGGCTTCCTTCTCCTGGCCCATGGACGCCCAAACGTCCGTGTAGATCGCGTCGACGCCCTTGACGCCTTCCTTCACGTCGTTGGTGACGAGCATCTTCGCGCCCGTCTTCGCGCCTTCGGCTTCCGCCTGTTCGAAGATCTCCTTGTTCGGCTCGTACCCGGGCGGGCATACGATAGTGACCGAGGTGCCGCTTTTCNNAGAGGTGCCGCTTTTCGCTCCCGCTTCGAGGAGGGAGTGGGCGACGTTGTTGCCGTCGCCGAGGAAAGCGAGTTTCAATCCCTTGAGGCTGCCCTTCTTTTCAAGGATGGTCTGGAAGTCGGCCAGCGCCTGGCAGGGGTGGTGAAGGTTGCAGAGCCCGTTGATGACCGGGACCGAGGCGTACTCGGCCAGCGTCAGGACCGACTCGTTCTGGAACACCCTCGCCATGATGATGTCGACCATCCCGTCGAGAGTCCTCGCTATGTCGGGGACGCTTTCGCGCTTGCCGAGGGAGATGTCGTTCGGTCCGAGGTAGATAGCGTGGCCGCCGAGCTGTGTCATGCCCGCTTCGAAGCTGACCCTCGTCCTGAGCGAGGGCTTCTCGAAGATCATCGCCATCGTCATCTGCGGCAGCGCGTCCTCGTAGTCGTCGGGGTTGGATTTCACTTTGAGAGCGAGCTCGAGGACCGACTCGAACTCTTCGACGCTCATCTGGCCGATGGATAAAAGGTCTTTTCCGTGCATTTTCGCCTCCTTAGGCTATTTCTCTTTTCTTTTCATGATAGA
>MTKZ01127411.1_pt1 | contig 17362 bp, 15 predicted proteins | sample 1042781 | NCBI WGS metagenome assembly MTKZ01 (sample SAMN06212207, study PRJNA360539) | anaerobic digester metagenome | biome: Wastewater treatment plant; material: sludge; isolation source: anaerobic digester fed with sludge from wastewater treatment plant | place: Denmark: WWTP Viborg ... | reverse complement strand
CGCGATCAACTGCTCGGCCTTGGCCTGCGCCGACTCCCACAACTCGGCTCCGTAATGCCGCTTGCCCCGCTGCCGCTCCACATACTCCAGCATCTGCGCCCGGAAAGCCTCCGTCCCCAGGCACCAGCCGCGTTGGAGCGGCTTCAACTCCTCCTCCAACTCGCCCTGGCGTCGTGCCTCCATGCTGGCGGCAAAATGCTGTCCGGCCTCCGGAGGCGTCCAGTCGCTGCGCCACTCGCCCATGAGCCGGTCACCCCTGAGCCAGCCCGGGCGCAAAGCCGGACTGCCGATGTACAACGGATAGCTGCTCCAGCTAGAGTCTTCCAGCGGCTGCTCAGGGCGGAGGCCGCCCGCGCGCACCGGGTTCAGATGCACATAATCGCCGGCGGTTTTAAGCTAGCCGTTGCCGCTGCCGTCAACGAGGAGTGCCTTGTAGCGGCTGGAGAACAGGTGCCCGAAAACTTCATGCCGGGCATTGAAGCGACCGAAACACCTACCATCAACGCTTCTGCTCGGAACCGTTCTACTCCCGTCCCTCCGCCGTCCCTCCTCCGTTCTACCTCCGTTCTACCTCCGTTCCTCCTCCGTTTCAGAGACGGAGGTAGAACGGAGGAGGAACGGAGGTACTACGGAGGAACCACCGAGGGAGAGGGGATGGCGAGGGGGGAATTAGGCCCACGCCGTCTCCAACGGGTCAGGATGTCGGAGCTTTGGGACGCTGCCAGAAATTGAGGCGCGCCCTCGCGGTGTCGCGGGTATCAGCCGCCACAGGCATTTTGCACCCCGGTCGAACTCAAGTGTTGTTCATGGCCCCAGCGTTCACCACACCAGGCCGCCCGGTGACAGGAGGGGTCAGCCTAGCCGCTTACCACCTGCCCGCGGGTTTGCCGAGTGTTCACGGGATTTGCGCGTCCGCATGTGCGCTGCGCGGGTGACTCAATACCCGTCTTCGCTCCAATTCACCGTGCCATTTTGATTGGTCCGTGAATAGGAGGTTGACAGGTCAATCTGGGCGAAGGGGTCGCCTACGCCATTGGTGTCGCTGTATTTGGGCGCGTACATGCCGTTTGTCGGCAACTGGACGGGCGGATTCCAGGCGAAATCAGAGACGGCGGCCCGAACCTGCTCGATCCGGTCCGGGAACACGCGAAGCACCATCTGGTCGAACGACCAGGCGATGTCCCTGCCGAACACGATGTTCGTGCAATGTGCCTGGACGCTGCTGAAGGCGCTGGCGACCGTATCGTCGGCCACGGGGAAGTGTGTGGCGATGGCTAGCCGCGGAGGGGGAGAGATCTGGCTCAACATGTAGCCGTAGGCGCCTTGCGGAGTGTGGGAACTGTCCTGGACCCTGGTCAACTCATCGGTGGCGGCTTGCCAGGTCGCATAGAGCGCTGGGTTATTGGTGGAGGGCGGCGCGTCGAGCCCCATTTGCTTGTAGGCCCATACGGAGGGTGGAACGACCATTTCGTGGATGAACACGTCCACGCCATTGGTCCCGTTGCAGGCGAGATTGACGCTGTTGGTTTCGGGCTTGGTGTCACTGCTATAGATCATAGTCAGGGGCCTGGTGGTTCCCGGCGGGGTCCATTCGAGCATAAAGCCCATCGAGCCTTTGCGCGCGTGAATGACCGGGTAGTGTGTGACCTTGGCGTGAGTCTCTTGATTGTGGTAGGCGACCGCCACGTTGCTCCAGTTGAGGGTGATGGGGACCATGGCGTAGGCGTCGTCGGGCGGATCATTGGAGACGGGGACAGGTTCATGCGGCAGCCCCCAGGACAACCGAGTGGGAGCCACGTAATTCGTGTAGCGGGTCGACTGGAAGCTGAAGCTCTCCGAGTGCCAGCGGCAGGCCTCTCTCGCGTGCGCGCAGAAATTGCTGACCCCGTCGTCGTAGTAGGTTCCAGGGTTGGTGGGACTCTCCAGGCCAGAAGGGCCCTGCCCGAAGACATAGAGCGGTGACTTGCGGTCGCTTGAAGGGCCGAAGCAGTAGATGTGGATGAGATCGCTCATGTGGTCGCCGTGCAGGTGGTTGATGAACACCTTATCCATCCGGCGGAATCCCACGACCGCGGCGGCGTAGTTGGCCGACACCCCGGCGCCACAGTCGAAGACGAACTGGTCCTCCGCCCGGCCCTTGTAGGCCAGATCGCTGGGGTCCGGCTTCCAGCCCACCTCCACGAACACGCTCATCTCCGCCTGCGCCCGCCGCACCGGCAGGGGAATCATCGAGCCCATGAACGTGATCCGCATCTCGTTGGTTTCGAGCGGCGTGGTTGGATTAAACAGCGGCAGGCTTTGGAAGTAGGTGTAGAAGGCGTTTGACTGGTAAGTCGGGTCAGGGTTCACCATCCGGTAGAACATGGGGACGTAAACGCTGCCCTTGGGGCCCAAGCCGCTCAACTGGGCTTGGGCATCCTGCCAGGAATACCAGTTCGTCAATCCGGCGGTGGACCACTGCACTGCGTAATGTGTCCCCGTCCCGCCGGGATCGTTCCAGCTCAGCTTTCCGTCGCGGGTGAAGGAGTTGATCTCGAGCTGTCCGCGCGCCGGGTTCGGAAGCAGCGCCGCCAGGATCGCCAAGGCAACGAAGGTTGGGTAAGAACTTGCGAATCGGCTCATTGATGGTCTTTTCATGGGGCAATATGCAGGTTGTTAATCGTCACGAACTGATGTCCACTGAACTGAATCTGCCATTTGCGCGCCCGCATGTGCTGAGCGCTGCGCGGGTTACACAATCGCGCCTTGCTTTCGTAGAATGCCATTGAGTTCACCGCCGTCCAGCTCAGAAACACGAATACTCTTCTGACAGCACAGCGCCGCCGCCGTCCCGCCAGCCTGCCCCAGGGCCATGCAGGTGGCCTGTACCCGGATGGAGGCAAAAGCTTCCCTGGTAGCACAGATCGGTCTTCCTGCCACAATCAAGTTGTCCGATCCCACAGGAATCATTGATCGGTAAGGGATGTTGTAGCCATTGCTTACAGCCCTGAGATCCTGCTCGCGGCTCCCCGCTTTATGTATATCAACCGGATGCCCGCCTTTGGCCACGGTGTCCGGGAAATCCTTCGGGGCCATGATATCATCCACCGTCATCTCGTACAAGCCTGTGATTCTCCGGGTCTCGCGTATCCCCACCTGGGTGCCGGTATCCAGAAGATAACTGTTCTTGAATTCCGGGAAGTTCTCCCTTAGCAGCCTCACAAGCTTGAAGACATCCTCGCGCAAAGCACATTCCGCCTGGGTGAGGCTGAGCGCATCGGTTCCGTCGCCGGCATAACGGGACATATTGATGGAGGCTTCGCCCTTTCTGAAAGTGGTCAGCATCCACGGACCGCCAAATTTCGGCACCTGCGCTTTGTTCCCCAGCGCAATGAGCGCATCCCTTATGCGCGAATTGACGTGGCGCTTGCCGGTTTCACGCATGTGCATGTTTTCAAGGTTGTCAGTATCCACTCCTCCGAGTCTGAACCAGAGCGTCATGGGCTGCAGCTCGGTGCTTTCGCTGCCCCCGAGCTGATAGGGGAGATTGGCGCAGTTCACCACATCCGCATCGCCGGTGCAGTCAAGGAAGTAGCGGGCTTCGATTCTCTGCTGGCCTGATTTGTTCTCGACAATAACGCCTGTTATCCTGCCCTTCGTATCTCTATCCAGGATGCACCCCGAAATATAGGAGTGCAGAATCAGCGAGCCTCCAGAGGCCAATACCATTCTCTGGGCCGCAAGTTTATAGATCTCCGGATCAAAGTGAATATTGCCTGACGGATAAGTGGTATCAGCGCCTCCGAGCGACTCCATGAGCTTGGCAAACTCGAGCGGAATTCCACCGATAATCCTCTTCTTCTTTTTGTTGAATACGCTTATCGGGCTGACCAATGACAGCGTCGCCATCCCCCCGAGAAAACCATACCTCTCAATCAGTATAGTCCGGGCTCCGTTTCGCGCGGAGGCAATGGCTGCCATCAGACCGGCGGGGCCTCCTCCGCATACAGCCACTTCGTATTTAACTGATGTGGGTTTGCTCTTGGCGCGCCCGGGCGTGCGCGGCGTTGTGCCGGTGATGCCCGTGCCAGGGCCGCCGCCATGGGGATTCGTCCCTTTGAGCGGGTCGCCGGCCGCTGGCGCGCCGGCGGCCAGACCGGCGGCGACTGCACCCAGGCATTTCAGGGCGTGGCGCCGACTGAAGGTTGCGGTCTGTCCTGGGTTCTCATTTGGTGCCTGGTTCGGGATGCTCATATTATTCCGTCTGTAGCCTGGTGCCTGGTTGCGTTTGCTTTACGGTAGTATCCATCCTTGGCGCTCGAATTTGGTCTTGAGCTGTTCAGCGATTTCCCTGGCGGCCGCCTTGGCCCGGCCCTCGATCGCAAGGAACTGAGAAGAGCCGGCGTGTTGCGCGCCGCGCGTGCTCAGCGCCCTGCGGCCGAGGGAAAATTGGTTTTGGGCCTCACCGAGCATGGTGCAACAATAGAAAAGCCAGTGCGGAGGTGTCAACGGGGCAATTCGTGCGGGCGTGCTGCCTGCCGCTCTGCTCGAACAAGTGTCTTCTCTGTTGGCGCTGGAGGAAGGTTTTGGCGCTGGGCAGGTCGTGGCGCGCAAACTGCGCATCCAGTATCCGGGAGAGATCTACCAAGTGATGAATCGCAGGGACCAGTGGGAAGACGTCTTTCGGGACGAGCAGGACTACGTGGATCCCATGCCCGGCGACGAGAATGTGCTAACCGACTGACCAGGGCTGGCTCCCCAGCTCAGGCCCCGGGGTGAGGTGCGCCAGCCGGCAGTGTGCAGCGGCCCCCACTTGCCCTCCCGCCTCACTTTCCAAGTCCAATCCGGCCCGGGAAACCTCGAAGGCACACTTGCTCTGGCGGAAAATCAGCTATTGACAACCGGCCACGCCCCCCGATAAGCATGGCCCCAGGCTTGGTGAGCCCGAAAACCAATTCTCCCTCACCCGCGGAGCACTCACTACGGGCGGGCGCGCAAAAAGCGATTTATCAGTTCATGGGGGCGGAAAACGGCCTGAGGAAACAGGCCATTCTCAAAGGTAGCCGTTGCCGCTGCCGTCAACGAGCAGCGCCTTGTAGCGGCTGGAGAACAGGTGCCCGAAAACTTTATGCCGGGCATTGAAGCGACGCGTATAAGCACCCCAAAAACCACTTCATGCCTTCGACCAGGTTCGGTGAAGGGGTTTCCAGCACCAGATGGAAGCGTTTGGACATGAGGCAAAATGCATGCACTTGCCAACTGGCCTTTTGACAAACCTCTTCCAAGGCGACCAGAAACAGGCGCCGGTCCTCCTCATCACGGAAGCTGTTCTCCTGGTGATCACCACGATCCATGACATGGTGAAGCGCCCCGGCGTATTGAATGCGCAGCTTGCGGGCCATACACCGCCAGAGAGCTCAGTCCGCTCGTGAAAAAGCCCCAATATGGGCGCATCTCACTTCTTTAAGCTGGCCGATTTCCTGGCGTGGGCCAGCGGACAGGCCGGAGGCAGGAGGCTCATATCAAGCCCCAAATTCGGAAAGGAGCGCCGCCATCGCGTATGCATGCAGGCGTTTGGGCAACCCGAAGGGTTGACAGATGGTAAGCCGGTTGGGCGGCCAGGGCAAAAGGGGCCGACCACCGGTTGGCGATCGGGCTTGCGCCGCATCGCCTCGCGGTTCGGGAGGGTGGAACTGGCCCGCGGCGCCGGCCCCTACTTGTTGGAGGCTTTCTGCTTCCCGGGCCGCGGGTTGGCGGGCTTGATGGGCCAGTGCTCCGATTCGGTCCGCGCTGTCTTCAGGTAGTCCTCGATCTTTGCCACGACCTGGGGATTCCCAGCCGCCACATCCGTCTTTTCGCCGGGATCGGCCTTGAGATCGTAAAGCTCAAGCGGTTCCCCAACCCGGGGGCGCACCGCTTTCCAGTCGCCGAAGCGCGCCGCCTGTTGAAAGCCGCGCTCGTGGAATTCCCAGTAGAGGAACTCGTGTGGATCGGTTTGCGGACGTCCGAGCAGCGCCGGCAGCATAGACCGGCCATCAATCTGCTCCGGCATTCCGGCCTGGGCGATTTCGGCGGCGGTGGGCAGGAAATCCCAAAAAGCCCAGGGCTGCTCGTTGAGGGCGCCGCGTTTGATTCGAGCAGGCCAGCGCACGATCAGGGGCACGCGAATGCCGCCTTCGTGCAAATCGCGTTTGATGCCGCGCAGGGAGCCGCTGCTCCGGAAGAACTGCGGGTCCACGCCGCCCTCCTTGTGCGGACCGTTGTCGCTGGTGAAGAACACCACGGTGTTGTCCTCGATCTTGAGTTCCTGGAGCTTGTCCAGCAGCCGGCCGATGTCGGCGTCCATGCGCGTGATCATGGCGGCCTTGTTCTTTTCCGGCTGCGGCCAGGGCTGGTCGGAGTAAGGGGCATCGCTGGGGACCTGCATGCCGTTGCCGGTGCGTTTGCCCGCTTCATTGTTGGCGTGCGGGATGGTGTAGGCGAGATAAAGAAAGAAGGGGCGATGCTGGTTGAACCGGTCCGGCTTGTTGACCTGGAGAAAGCTCAGCGCCGCCGTGGTAAACAGGTCAGGCATGTAAAGGGCCTGCTTGCCTCCCTGGTTTTCGAGGAAGTCCCTCCGGCCATTGTAACCCGGCTTGGCCGGGCCGGGCGGGTCGTAGCGCCAGAGATGATCCGTGTAGTAATCGTGCGCATGGGTCTGGTCCAGGTAACCGAGGAATTCGTCGAACCCTTTCTTCTGCGGCACGCCGGTTGTTTGCTCATTGCCCAGGCCCCACTTGCCGATGAGGCCGGTGCGATAGCCGGCCTTCTTGAGGACCTCGGCCACCGTCAGGTCCTGCGGACGCAGCGCCACCTTCGCGTTGCCGCGGATCAACGCATGGCCCGTGTGCAGCCCGGTCATAAGCGCGCAGCGCGACGGCGCGCAGACCGTGCTGCCGGCATAAAACTGGGTGAACCGCATGCCCTCGGCGGCCAGCCGGTCCAAGTTGGGCGTCTTGATCTTCGCCTGCCCGTAACAGCCCAAATCCCCATACCCGAGATCGTCGGCGAGGATGAAAATAATACTCGGCCTGCGCATGTCTGCGGCTGGCGGGGTGCTGGCTTGCGCGGCCCAGCTCACAAATGCAAGGGTGGCTGCCAGCCAAAGAAGCAGGGCCTGGCCCGCCCGGCGCCAGTTCCCCAAGAGCTTGCTCGTCATGTGGCAGAATCTGGAGCAGACCCTGCCCGCCGTCCACCCAAATCCGGACGGCTCGCCCCGCAAAACTGCATCCCGGCGCCCCACAAAGACCGAATTGAGCCACCAACCCGGCCCGTCGGGCGAGCAGGAATCCCATGAGAACATCCCCGGCCGCCAAGGCGGCATTTGCGCCAGTTTCCCCTATTTTCCCATACCTTCGTGCCGTGTACAAGGGGNNCACCCCTTGTACACGACGCATTGGCAGCTATGGGCGGGGGAGGAGTGGGGCAGATTGGGCGAGAATGGAATCAGCCCTGGCTGGGGGGAGTTGGTTGGCGCCAGGATCGAGGGTTGGGTATATGTCCAATAAACGGACAGTTAGGCAGTATCCAGAGGTTTTGGGTGGCTGGTGACGTTAACGTTACCGGCCCGGCGGTGCGGGTAGTGGAGGCGTTTCCGCCGGTCACTTGGCGTCTGATTGGGGCTTTGGCTGGGCCTTTTCCCATTCGGCGCGCGGGACCTCCTTGGTCTCGTGTTTGAAGACGAAAACGCCCTTTTTGTTGCCGACGACCACGTCCGGGAATTTGGGATTGCTGACGTAGCCGGCGGTGACTTGCGTGCCGACGCCCGAGTCGTCGTCAATCAGGTGGGGGACGAAATCGGCCTGGCCCTTGGCCGGGCGGACGAGCTTGAACCAATAGAGGACCGCGGCGGAATTGGAGTCTGGGTCGGGGCCGTCTTTGCCGTGCGCCCAGAAGCGTTTGCCGGTCACGAAGTCCATGAGGCCGTCGCGGTCCATGTCAACCAGCGCGAAGGCATGGGGCTGCGAGAATTGCACGCCGTAGCGGTTCTTCGAGGGGTCCTTGTTAAGAATGACGTGCTCGCGGAAGGTGATTTTGCCGTCCGCGCGGACCTGTTCGTACCAAGAGATGCCATAGCCGTGGGCGTTGATGCAGCTCAGGACGTCGTTCAACCCGTCGCCGTTGAAGTCGTGGACGATCAACTGCGCGGCGGCGGGAGCGAACTGAAACGGATGCCGGGTCCAGACCGGGTCGCCAGCCACTGAGGCGGGTTGTTCCCACCACGCGTCTTTGTCGAGGATATCTATGCGCCCGTCGCCGTTGATGTCTCCGCAGCCGGTGCCGTGGCTGAACCGCTGGTAATCGCCCTTGGGCGAGACGGCGTGCCATTTCCAAGGCGCGGCGGGGTTTTTCCAATCGGCCTCGGCGTAGCCGAGGTAACCGCCCGAGCAGCAGAGCATCTCGGGTTTGGCGTCGCCGGTTACGTCCAGGAAGTCGGGCGACTCGTTGTCGAGCACGTCGAACACGACATGGCGCTGCCAGTGACCCGGGCGGTTTTGGGGGTTTTCGAGCCAGCCGACTTCCTTGCCGGGGAAGCCGTAAACCAGCACGTCTGTCCAGCCGTCAGCGTTGAAGTCGTAGGTGAAGGTGAGGAAGCAATCCGAGTAGGCGTTGTTGACGCCGAGCGCGCCTTCGAAGCCGGGGATGGTTTTTTCGACGCCGTCGGCTTTCTTGAGTTTGAAGCTGGCGTTGGCGGGGTAGATTTCGCGGCGCTTCTTGAAGTCCGGCCCTTCGTACCAGTAGGCGCCGGAAACGACATCCATCTTGCCGTCGCGGTTGAAGTCGCCGATCGCCGCGCCTTCGGCCCAGAACTGGTCGGTCATTCGGACCTTTTTGAAGGTGTGGAGAAGCTCGGTGGTGCCAGCATACGCCGGGGCGGCCAAGCCGAGAATTGCGGCCAGGAGAATTCCAGTCATGGTGTTATGCTTGGCAGTTCTGCGGGGGCTGGTCAAGCCGCATGATGCGCCGTCCGGGGCGCTGCGAGGGCGGTACAGGAACTGTCCCCCGCCAGGTCTGCTGTGGGCTGTTGCGACACGCGGATATACACAACGGCACACGCATTCCCCGACGGGGGACATTTCGCATGGTTTGCCGGCGCCCTGACCAAGGGTCGGGCACCGGACCATCTTGCCTCCCTCTGGGGAGGCAAATTCACTTACCGGCGGCAATTCGGGTCGGGCGGCTCAAGCAGGCTGCTCGCTGGAGCCGGGATTGGCGCGCGTTTGCGCCTCGATCCCCAGGTGGAAACCTTGTTCGTCCTGGTAGCCCAGCGGAGCCCGGATCGCGACATAGACTTCGAGACTCACGCAACTTGCCAGCACGGCCAGTAGAGCCATTGCGACGTCTGTCATGGTTGCCCACCAGCAGCCCTGATGCCATGTCTGTCCTGGGCATTACAGGTCATGGGCAAGGGGGGCGCGGGCGGAAGGCTGTCCAGCCTTGGAGGGCTTTGCCCATTCCCGGGACAGCCGTTTGGGGCCGGTTCTGAATCGTTATGGCTTATGCGGCGCCGAAGAACTGCTGGATCTCGCGGAGGACTTCGACGAAGCGGTCAATCTCCGAGGTGGTGTTGTAGAAGAAGAAGCTGGCGCGGGCGGTGGATTCGACGCCGAGCTTGCGCATGAGCGGCTGGTTGCAGTGGTGGCCGCCGCGCAAGGCGACGCCGCGCTGGTCGGCGACCGTCACCACGTCGTGCGCGTGGATGTTGTTCAACAGGAAGCTCACCAGCCCGGCGCGGCCGATGTGCGGGCCAAAAAGCCGGATGCCGCGCTTGAACTCGGAAAGTTTGGCGTAGGCGTAGGCGCCGAGCTCCTGGTCGTGCCGCGCGATATTGACCCGGCCGATCTGATCGAGGTAATCCATCGCGGCGTGCAGGCCGACGGCGCCGGAAATGTCCGGTGTGCCCGCTTCAAATCTGTGCGGGGCGGGTTTCCAGGTGCTGCGGTCGAACTCCACGCTGAGGATCATTTCCCCGCCGCCCTGGAATGGGGGCATGGATTGGAGCGTTTCCTGGCGGCCGTAGAGGACTCCGATGCCGGTTGGCCCGCACATTTTGTGGCCCGAGAAGGCCAGGAAGTCGCAGCCGATCTCCTGGACATCAACGGGCCGATGCCCGGCGCTCTGGGCGGCGTCCACCAGGGTGGTGACGCCGAGCTTGCGCGCGCGCGCACACAGGTCTGCGACGGGGTTGATGGTGCCGAGCGAGTTGGAGATGTGAGTCAACGCCAGCAATTTGACCTTTGGTGTCAGGAACTCGTCGAAGCGGGCGGCATCGAGCAGGCCGAGGTCGCCGGTCACCGGCAGCCAAACCAGCCGCGCGCCGGTGCGCTCGGCCAGCAGTTGCCAGGGAACGATATTGCTGTGGTGCTCCATTTCGGTGAGCAGGATGATGTCTCCGGCCCGCAGATGTTTGGGGCCCCAGGCCTGGGCGACGAGGTTGATGCCCTCGGTGGTGCCGCGGGTGAAGATGATTTCGTCGGGGGTGCGTGCGTTGACGAATTTGGCGGCGCGGGCGCGGGCGGCTTCGAAGGCGGCGGTGGCGCGATTGCTCAGCTCGTGGATGCCGCGGTGGACGTTGGCGTTGTCGCGCTCGTAGTAAAGGCGCAGGGCCTCGATGACCGCGCGCGGCTTCTGGGTGGTGGCCGCGTTGTCGAAGTAAATCAACGGCTGTCCGTGGACCGACTGATGGAGAATCGGGAAATCGGCCCGGAGGGCGTCCCAATTGACGGGCTTTTCCCGCGGCTGGCGAGAGGGGTTGTTGGCGGCCATACTAGAGCAATCCCAGTTGCAGCTTGGCTGCTTCGGTCATCATGGCCTGATTCCACGGCGGGTCCCAGACCAGTTCGACGGCCACGTCTTCGACGCCCTCGAGGCTGAGCACCTTGTTTTGCACGTCCTGGGCGATCATCGGCCCCATGCCGCAGCCGGGGGCGGTCAGAGTCATTTTGACTTCGACGCGGTAGCCTCCGGCCTCGAGAGGCGTGAGATGGCAATCGTAAATGAGCCCCAGGTCAACGATGTTGACGGGGATTTCGGGGTCGTAGCAGGAGCGCAGTTGATTCCAGATTTCCGTTTCGAGTCCCTCTTGCGTGACCGGCGCGGCGGGGATGACGGGGGGGGCGGCCACCTGGAGTCCGAGCGCGTCGGCATCCTTGCCTTCGATGCGGAACATGTTGCCGTTGACAACCACCGTGTAGCTGCCGCCCAGGTTCTGTGTGATTCGGGCGGTTTCGCCCTTCTGCAGGGTCACTCGCTCGCCGGCGGGGATGATGGCCGCTTCGACATCGCGGGCCAGGGTGATGGGGGCGTCGGTGTTCATACTGCCTGCGGTCAGGTTTGGTCGTTCTCGGTGCTGACGGGCGTGCCCTCGCCCTTGAGGGCCGCCATGACGGCATGCCACGAGAGGATGGCGCATTTGACGCGCGCGGGGAACTTGTGCACGCCGGCGAACACGGCCAGCTTGCCGACNNGCCGACGTTGCCGGCCGCCTTGCCCGTCGTTACCAGCTCGTGGACCTGGTTGAACAGGCTCTGGACTTCGGCCCGCGTCTTGCCTTTGACGGTTTCGGTCAGGATCGAGGCGGAGGCTTTGGAAATGCAGCAGCCGGACCCGACGAAGCTGATGTCTTTGATGACGTCGCCGTCCATCGCCAGGTAGAGGGTCAACTGGTCGCCGCAGAGCGGGTTGTGCCCCTGGGCGGAGCAGGTGGCGGCGCCCAGCTCATGGAAGTTGCGGGGTTTCTTGCAGTGGTCGAGGATGACCTGCTGATAGAGATCGCTCAGTTCGTCAAACACGTTGCTGCTTTCCCACGTGCGGGTTCTGCTCCAGCCGTTCCCAGACCAGCTTGTCCAGTTCTTCCCGGGCCGGCGCGAGCTGAACGCGCTCGATGATTTCGCCGGCGAAGGCGTGAATGAGCATGCGCCGGGCGGTTTCCGCGCCGATGCCCCGCGCGCGGAGGTAAAAGATGGATTCATCATTCAACTGCCCGACGGTCGCGCCGTGGGTGCATTTGACGTCATCGGCGTAGATCTCCAACTGGGGTTTGGTGTCCACGGTTGCCTCGTCCGAGAGAAGCAGGTTCTTGTTGGTCTGCTTGGCGTCGGTCTTTTGCGCCGCGGGCCGCACCAGGATGCGGCCATGGAACACGCCTTTGGAGCGGCCGTCGAGAATGCCGTTGAAGTATTCGTGGCTGTTGCAGTGCGGCTGGGCGTGCTCGACGACCATGTGATGGTCGGCCAATTGTTCGCCGCGGGTCAGGTAAAGCCCGTTGAGCACGCACTCGACCCCCTCGCCGGCCAGGGCGGTGTGGATGGTGTTGCGCGACAGGCGCGCCCCGGTTGCAATCGAGTGCGAAATGAGGTTGGAGCTCCGCCCCAGGTGGGCGCGCAGGGCCGCGATGTGAAAAGCGTTCTGGCTTTCGTCCTGGAACTTGACGTGCTCGATGGCCGCGCCTTCACCCAGCGCCAGCTCGGTTACCGGGTTGGTGAAGTGCGGCCCCTCAGCGAGGCTGACGTAGCTCTCCAGCACGGTCGCCCGGGCGCCCTTTTCGGCGATGACCAGGTTGCGCGGCTGGGCGGTTGCGCCGGGTTCTTTGGCCGTCGAGATGAACAGCAGGTGCACCGGCGACTCCGTCTGCCGGCCTGCCGGCACATAGACAAAGCCGCCGTCCTGGAAGAAGGCGGAGTTCAGGGCGGCGAAGGCGTCGTCATCCGTCCGCGAGTGCTGCGCCAGGTGTCCCCGGACCAGGCCGGCGTGGTCGGCCAGGGCGGCGGCCAGGCTGCGGATCACGACGCCGCCCGGCTGCGGGCCGGGCGCGGACAGCGCCNNAATGAAAACGAGCCGGTGGGCCGCCAACCGGCCGAAGGTGAGCTGGGCGATGCGGTCGGGCCCGAGGCCGTCGCGCGACGCGTGCAAGACGGGCTTGAAGGGCAGGCTGGCAATCGGGGCCACGTTGGTGAAGCGCCAGTCTTCCTGTTGCAGGGTTGGGAACCCCAGCTCGGCAAAGCGCGCGATGCCCGCTTTGCGCAGCGGGGCCATCCACGCCGGTTGTCTGGCTTGCGCCTCGAACCGTTCGAACGTTTCCAGATATTGGTCTGTATCCTTCATCGCCGGCTTTGCCGTTCACCGAACCATAGCCCGTCCCGGTTCAAATGTCTTGCAAATTGAGACCTTTAGTGTTCCACGCGTAGCGCGTTTGCGCAAGTTGGCGGGGGAATCCTGGCGCAGCCATCGCCCGGGCGGCGTCCGCAATCGAGCCTTTGCTTCCCGCTGGCGGCTCGCTTACGATGGGGGGAACGAACCATGATGAGTACCCGGCGGTGATTCTGAACCTGATTCTCGGCAGCCTGGCCCTGCTGAGCCTTGCCTTGACGCTTTGGCAATGGCTCGTGGCGCGTCGTTTCCCGCTGCATCAGCGCGACCCTCGACTCGCAACCCTCGGCTCTCAACCGGCTGTCACCCTGCTCAAACCGCTCAAGGGCCGCGATGCGGCCACGGAAGACTGCCTGCGAAGCTGGTTCGCCCAGCAATACGCCGGGCCGGTTCAAATTCTGTTGGGCGTGGCCGAGGCGGAAGACCGGGCTTGCGAGGTTGTTNNGCTTGCGAGGTTGTTCGCAAGCTCATGGGGGAGTTTCCCGGCAGCGACGCGCGGCTCGTCGTGTGCGGCCCCCCGCTCGGCGCCAATGCGAAGGTCTCCCAGTTGGTGGAGTTGGCGCGCCAGGCGAAGCACGACGTCATCGTCCTCAGCGACGCCGATGTGCGCGTGCCGCCGGATTGCCTGGCGCAGGTGGTCGCCCCGTTGCAGCAGCCGGAGACGGGATTGGTGAACTGCTTCTACTGCCTCGCAAACCCTGCCACGCTGGCGATGCGGTGGGAGGTCATCGCCATCAATGCGGATTTCTGGAGCCAGGTGCTGCAAGCCCGGAGCCTCAAGCCGGTTGATTTTGCCCTGGGCGCGGTGATGGCCATGCGCCGCCAGCGGCTCGCCGAGATTGGCGGGTTCGAGGCGCTGGTGGATTGCCTGGCCGACGACTACCAGTTGGGCAACCGCATTGCGCGACGGGGCTATCGCATTGCGCTTTCGCCCGTGGTCGTTGAATGCTGGGCCGCACCGATGGGCTGGGCGGCGGTCTGGAAGCATCAGCTCCGCTGGGCGCGGACCATTCGCGTCTGCCAGCCCGTGCCGTATTTCTTCAGCATCCTGAGCAACGCGACGCTTTGGCCCGTGCTCTGGCTCGCGGCCAAACCCGCCGCGCCGGCGCTGGCCTGCGTCGCGGGCTGCCTCCTGGTGCGGGTGATCAGCGCGTTGAACCTGGAACACCGCCTGAGCCGCAGCCGGCCTTTGTATGGCCTGGCCTGGCTGGTGCCGGTAAAAGATCTGCTGCAAGCCGCCATCTGGCTGCTGGCCTATCTCGGCAACCGCATCGAATGGCACGGCCAGCAACTCCGCCTGTGCCCCGACGGCGTCATGGTGCGGACTTGAAGCGCAGCCGGCCTGTTCAAGTTCTGGCAAAAGGCGGGTTGCACGCAGGCGCAATGCTTTGGCATGGTGGGCTAATGCATTGTATTCTGAGTCGTCTTATCTGCGCCGCGTTGACCCTTGCCCTGCTGTCCGTTCCCGGCATCTGTCTCGGTCAGGCGCTGCCTGACTCGCAGTCTTCAACCGGCGAGAAGGTGGGACAAGTGGGCGCGAACCGCTACTACACGCCCGCCAATCAACTGTTGACCCCGGCGGGCATTCAGGTGGAGTTGCCCGGCATGAGGCCGCAAGCCATCGCTCTGAGTCCCGACGGCCGGCTGCTGGTCACGGCGGGCAAGACGCACGACCTGGTCGTGCTCGAGCCGGCCACCGGCAGGCTGCTGCAACGCGTGGCTCTGCCGTCCGGCAAAGCGGCCGCCGCAGCGCCCGACGCCGTTGCCGAGGAAATCCTGCGCCCGGACAAGTCCGGCCAGCTCAGTTACACCGGGCTGGTCTTTTCCCCCGACGGCAGCCGCATCTACCTGGCCAACCCGGATGGCGACATCAAAGTGTTTGGAGTCAAGCAAGGCGGCGCGGTGGCGGGGTTGTTCTCGATGCCGCTGCCGCCGGCGGCTGCCCCGTCGCGCGAGAAGGAGATTCCAGCCGGGCTTGCCGTGTCGCCGGATGGCAAGCGTCTTTATGTGGCGCTTAACCTCTCGAACCGGCTGGCGGAGCTGGATGCCGCCAACGGCCAGGTGCTGCGCCTTTGGGATGTCGGCTTTGCGCCCTTTGGCGTGGCGCTGGCCGGCCAGAAAGCCTATGTGAGCAACTGGGGCGGGCGGCGGCCTGACGCCCGGTCGGTCACCGGCCCCGGCGGACGCGGCACGCTCGTGCGCGTGGATCCGGTTCGGCACATCGCTTCCGAGGGGTCGGTTTCGATCATTGACCTGGGGCAGCCGGGGGCCGGGGCTGAAGCGCGTCCAGCGAAATCCGAGATTCTCACCGGGCCGCGCGCCAGTGCAATCGCCGCCTCGCCCAATGGCCGCTGGGTCGTGGTGGCCAATACCGGCAGCGACACGCTGAGCGTGATTGACACGCGCGCCGACCGGATCGTCGAGACCATTTGCGCCCGGCAGAACCCGGGGGACCTGTTCGGCGCCCAGCCCAATGCGCTGGCATTTGACCGGTCGGGCGGGAAGCTGTTCGTCTGCAACGGCACCCAGAACGCTGTGGCCATCTTTGACTTCAAGCCCGGCAAATCCAGCCTGCGCGGACTGATCCCCGTCGGCTGGTTCCCCGGCGCGGTCGCCTGCGATTCGAGCCGCAAGGCGGTTTACGTCGCCAACATCAAGGGCATCGGCTCGACCAAGCGCCTCGAGCCCGGCGAGCCGGTGAAGTTCAACTCGCATCAGTATTTTGGCACGCTGTCGCTGGTCCAAATGCCGGGAAGGCGGGAGCTGTCGCGCCTGACCCAAACCGCCCTGGCGAACCTGCGCTACGGCCTGCTGCAGGAAGCCCGGCGGCCGGCGCGGCCGGGCCAGCCGCCCAGGCCCGTCCCGGAGCGGGTTGGCGAGCCGAGCGTATTCAAGCACGTCATCTACATTATCAAAGAGAACCGCACGTATGACCAGGTGCTCGGCGATCTGCCGCAGGGCAACGGCGATCCCTCGCTCTGCATTTTTGGCGAGCACATCACCCCAAACCTCCACCGGATCGCGCGGGACTTCGTCCTGCTGGACAACACCTACTGCTCCGGCATCCTCAGCGCCGACGGCCATCAATGGGCCGACAGCGGGATCGTCACCGACTACCTGGAGCGCTCCTTCGCCGGTTTTCCCCGGAGCTATCCCTTCGGCGGCACGCACGACGCCGTGGATGCGCTGGCGTATTCCTCCACCGGGTTCATCTGGGACAACGCCATCGCGCACGGCAAGACCCTGCGCGACTACGGCGAGTTCGCCCTGACCAAGGCGCGTTGGCGCGACCCCGCCCGAAAAGGGGCGCCCGGGTTTTTGGACTGCTACCGCGACTTCGTGAACCAGACGGGCGAGGTGGAAATCTCGGCCAGCCCGTCCATCGAATCGCTGCGGCCCTACTTCGTCACCAACACCGCCGGCTGGGCGCTGCAGGTGTCGGACGTGTTCCGCGCGGCGCAGTTCATCAAGGAACTCAAGCAGTTCGAGCAAACCGGGGAGTTCCCCAACCTGACCATCATGCTCCTGCCAAACGACCACGCCGCCGGCACCAGAGCCGGCTTCCCCACCCCCGCCGCGATGGTGGCGGACAACGACCTCGCCATGGGCCAGATCGTGGAAGCCGTCAGCCACAGCCGGTTCTGGAAGCAGACCTGCATCTTCGCCATCGAGGACGACCCGCAGGCCGGCTGGGACCATGTCAGCGGCTACCGCACCACGTGCTACGTCGTCAGTCCCTACACCCGGCGCCGCGCGGTCGTCAGCACGCAGTACAACCAGACCAGCCTGCTGCGCACGATGGAATTGATGCTCGGCCTGCCGCCCATGAACCAGATGGACGCCACCGCCACCCCCATGACCGCCTGCTTCACCGACCAGCCCGACTTCACGCCGTTCAAAGCCCTGACCAACAACATCCCGTTGGACCAGATGAACCCCTCTCCGAAGGAGGTTTCCGATCCTCTCCTGCGCAAGCATGCCTACGCCTCGGCCCGCCTGCCGCTCGAAGAGGTGGACCAATGCCCCGAGGACACCCTCAACCGCATCCTCTGGCATGCTCTCAAGGGTTCGCAAGCTCCCTACCCTGCATGGGCGGTCAGCGCCTTCCGGGATGACGACTGACCCGGCCGTTAGGGCGCATCTTGACACTACCACCATAATGGGGATGTGAAACGGTTCCTCATCCGAAGACATG
>MTKZ01004988.1_pt1 | contig 17363 bp, 17 predicted proteins | sample 1042781 | NCBI WGS metagenome assembly MTKZ01 (sample SAMN06212207, study PRJNA360539) | anaerobic digester metagenome | biome: Wastewater treatment plant; material: sludge; isolation source: anaerobic digester fed with sludge from wastewater treatment plant | place: Denmark: WWTP Viborg ... | reverse complement strand
TTGGATTGCAAAAGCCATCCCGCCGCGCGCTGATGAATCCAGTTTGGTGAGGATTACGCCGGTGGCGTTGACCGCCTGTTGGAAAGCGCGCGCCTGGAGGAGGGCGTTTTGTCCTGTTGTGGCATCTAAAACCAGTAGCACGGCGTGAGGAGCGCCCGGCAGGGCTTTATTGACGACGCGGTGGACTTTTTTCAATTCTTCCATCAGGTTAAAGCGAGTGTGCAGCCTTCCGGCGGTGTCGATCAATAGGACGTCCATTTTTCGCGCGATCGCTGCCTGTACTGCGTCGTAAGCCACAGCCCCGGGGTCACTCTCTGGTTGCCCTGCGATGACAGGCAGGTTCAGCCGGTCGCCCCATACCTGGAGCTGGTCAATAGCTGCTGCCCGAAAGGTGTCTGCAGCGGCAAGCAGGACCTTTTTGCCCGCTCTGGAATAAATGTAACCCAATTTAGCGGCTGTGGTGGTTTTTCCGGATCCATTTACACCTACTAACAAAATTACAGCGGGCTTGTATTGATTCAGATCCATGGTTGAAGGGGGGAGGAGCAAATTAAGCAGCTCATCGGCCAGCACATGCTGTAATTCAGTCGATTTTGTGATCCCCTGGTCAATGACTGCCTGACGCAAACGATCGATCACTTGTTGACTGGTATCCACGCCCACGTCCGCCTGGATCAGCAGACTCTCCAGTTCGTCCCAGGTATCCTGGTCAACTTCAGAACCGCCAAAAAGGGTAACGATGCGGCCAAATGTGGCTTTACGGGTACGGTCGAGGCTCTCCCGCCATTTGCTGAATAGTTCACTCATAACTGCAAGATTATATCACGCGTTAATTTTGCTCTGAAATTGCGGCATGGCGCGCCGCCAGCTGACCACAGCCAGCTTTGATATCGACACCGCGGCGCATACGGATGGTGCACGTAATCCCTGATTCCTCCAGCGTGCGTTTGAATTCCAGTGCCTTATCAGCGCTGGTAGGAGCACCCGGATAGATCGGTGTGGGGTTCAAGGGAATGACATTTACATGGCAGATCATCCCTTTGATCAAAGCGGCAAGTTCCTGCGCGTGTTCCGGTGTATCATTGATGCCGTTGATCAGAGCCCATTCAAAGGATAGTCGACGGCCGGTCTGCTCGACATAATCCCGGCAGGCGGGGATGAGCTCCTGTAGAGGATATTTGCGGTTGACTGGGATCAGCTTATTACGCAGTGTGTCATTTGCCGCGTGCAGGCTCACGGCAAGGTTTACCTGGCTTTTTTCATCGGCGAAGCGTTTGATCATCGGAACTATACCCACGGTGGAAATCGTGAAACGTCGCGCGCCAATGTTCATGCATTTGGGATCATTGAGGCGCTTAATGGCAGCCATGACAGCGTCGTAATTGTGAAAAGGTTCACCCATCCCCATCACCACGATATTGGTCACATTGCGGTCGAGAGAGGCAAGCTCCCGTGCGTAGTGCACGACCTGTTCCACGATCTCACCTGTGCTCAGGTTGCGATGGAAACCAAGCTGCCCGGTGGCGCAGAAAACGCAGCCCATCGCACAACCGGCTTGTGAGGAGATGCACAACGTCTCGCGTACATCGTAATGCATCAGCACTGTCTCTATCCTCGATGTGCCAGGCAGGTCGAACAGTGTTTTCACCGTCTCTCCGTCTGATGAGACCAAGCGTTCGATCGGGTTCAGGTGTGAGAAAGTGATGTCCTGTTGCAACTTGGTACGCAGAGATTTGGGCAGGGAAGATACCTGCTCAGGATCTGCAGCAAAATGCGTGTAGATAGCCGTCCACAATTGATCCGCGCGATAAGCCGGTTCTCCGATCTCGCGGAAATATTCCTTAAGCTGGTCGAGATCCAGGTCGAAAAAATACAACTTATCCATTGGACCACTCTCTAAGAAGTTCCTCGAGGGATTCAGCGATCACATCAACCGGGGGCTGATGTGATTCGGCTTCAGCGCGCGTGGCAATGCCGGAAAGCACCAGGGCGGTGGGGCAGCCCAGCTTTTGTCCACCGAGGATATCGGTTTCCAGGCGGTCGCCGACCACCAGGGTTTGGGAGGGGTTAGTTCCCAGTCGTTCGAGTGCGAATTCATACAGCGTCGGATTGGGTTTTCCAGCGATGATCGGTTTTACATCCGTGGAGATCTCCAGCGAACCTATCAGCGATCCGGCTCCGGGAATCAAACCCTCTGGTGTGGGGTAAGTGCGATCGGGATTTGTGGCATAAAAGGGTACCCCGCTGCGGATGAGCAGTGTGGCGCGTTTTAGTTTCTCAAAGCTGATGCCACGGTCCATGCTGACGATCACAGCAACGCAATCCTTTTCTGATTGATGGAAACCAGCCTGTTCGAGCGCTTCTACCAGTCCGCTTTCTCCGACGATGTAAACGTTCCCTCCGGATGGAAAGCGTTTGCGCAATAGGTATGCCACCGCCATGGAGGAATTGACGATCTTCTCCTCCGGAATACGCGCGCCAAACCCCGCCAGTTTTTCTACGTATTTTGCTTGCGTCTTGGTCGCATTATTGGTGGCAAGGATGTAATCCAGCCCCAGCTTCTGGATGCGCGCAAAGATCTGCGGTAGATCACCGATCGCCTCAGATTCCCTCCACAAGACGCCATCCATGTCCAGGATCAATGCTTTGATTTGTTCTCGCAGTTGCTGTTTCATAAACCCTCATAAAACGAGCCGGATAGCAGTTGCCACCCGGCTCGTCATTTCTTCAAAAAATCAATGTTGCGGTGGCGTAAGTACCTGGTCAACGATACCGTAATCGACCGCCTGTTGGGCATCCATGTAGTAATTGCGGTCGGTGTCACGCTGGATCACTTCCGTCGTTTGACCGGTGGACTCTGCCAGGATGTTCATCAAACGCGCTTTCAAGCGCAGAATCTCGCGCGCCTGGATCTCGATATCAGAAGCCTGTCCCTCAGCGCCGCCCAGAGGCTGGTGCATGTGTATGGTGGCATGGGGAAGGGCATAACGCTTTCCCTTGGTGCCGGCAGCCAGCAGAACTGTGCCGAAAGAAGCGGTAACACCTACCGCGACGGTACTGATCTTATTGGGCACCATCTTCATTGTGTCGTAAATGGCCAGACCGGAGTAGATCTGTCCGCCGGGTGAATTGATATACATCTGGATATCCGCGTCGGGATCTTCACGGCTCAATACCAGTAATTGGGCAACCACGGCATTGGCGACCTGGTCATCAATGCCGGTTCCGACAAAAATGATGCGTTCTCGAAAGAGCAATGAGTAGATGTCGTATGCCCGTTCTCCACGGCCGGATGATTCGATAACCATGGGGATCACATTCTTATAATCAGGTAATTTCATTTTGTCTCCTGTAGTGTTTTTTAACCAGTTCAGATTATTCTTTGGCCGTCTCAGTTTTTACAGCGCGTTTCTTGGCTGCCGGTTTGGTCTCTTTCACTTCTTCCACATCGGTAGCCGCAATTTTCGTGGATTTACGGCTGGTTTTTGGCTTTTCAACTTTGGTTGGTTCAGTTTTGCTTTCATCAGCAGCCGCTTCGATCATTTTTCCGGTAGCGATCTCCTTGACACGCTCAAAGACCTTGCGGTTCATCACGCGGGATGCCGCTTCCATGGTAATCATGTTCACGAATTCCTTGTTTTTCAGCTGTTTTTCCAGCGCTTTGGGGTCCGTGTTCTGCTGCATTTCAGCGAGCATGTTGGTGGCTTCAGCCTGCAGGTCTTCATTGGCGAGCTTAATGGCTTCTACTCTGGAAAGCTCCTGCATGACCAGTGACTTGGTGAGGTTTTTAGCAGCAGCAGTTTTAACCTCATTTTCCATCCACTCGTCTTTTTCTTTCTTAATGGTCTTAAGGTAGGTATCCAGGTCCATGTGTTGATGCGAGAGGTCGTGGGTGACATTCTCCACCACGTGTTCCATTTCGTGCTCCAGCACCTGAGGCGGGAATTTGACGGTAGCTTGACTGGCGATCTCCTCAAGCAGACCTTCGAAGTAGCCCTGATCATATTCGTTGTTCTGACGTGCTTCGATTTGACCTTTGACGGCTTCTTTAAACTGTTCAACGGATTCATATTCGCCAAACATTTTTGCGAATTCCTCGTTCACTTCGGGCAGGGTCATCTTTTTAATATTCTGCAGTAAAACATGGAACTCAACAGCTTTTCCGCGTAATTTTTCGAACTTGGAATCCTCAGGGTAGGTGTATTGGATCGTCTTTTCATCATTGGCAGACATTCCAATCAAATCGTCACCGAATCCGGTGTAAGGGTAACCATTCTCCTCCGGGTCATTTTCACCTATGACGAGCTGGAGCGGTGAATCCTTGAGTAATTCCGGTTTTTCGTCTTCAGTGGGGTGAGTGAGCACAGCGTCCAGCTTGACATAGACAAGGTCGCCGGTTTCGGCGGGGCGCTCGACCGGTTCAGCGGTGGCGTATGTATGACGCAGACGCTGTATAAATTCCTCCACCTGCGATTCTGTAACAGGTTCTGGGGTATATTCCTTGCGGATTTCGCGGTAATTGCCCAGGTCAACTGTCGGTTCGAGCGGCACGACGAAGGTAAACTTGATCGGATCACCTTTTTCCAGGTTTTCAAGCGTACCGGGGGCAGCGGGAGAGATCTTGGCTTCATCGAGTATTTCAGGGTAGACCTTTTCCATCATGATCTCTATGGCATCTTCTTCAATGGCAGGTTCGCCGTAAAGCCTGGCGATCACATCGTAGGGAGCCTTGCCTGGGCGGAAGCCGGGAATCTTCGCGCGGGAGGCGATGCGGCGCGCAGCCTGACCCTTGAATTTATCCAATTCGCTCGGCTCAAATTCGGCAACAATTGTAACCTGGTGATCGTCGCGTGGTGCAGTAGTAATTTTCAATTTTTCTATCCTTTTTACTCTGATTTTTAGCGGGGAATTGCAGCCGGTTTGGAATGACACGACCTTACAAGCAGATCAATTATCCCCGAAATTTAACTTACCGGTGCGTCAAACGCCACACAATTATACTCAATAACCTCTGATTTAGAAGAGAAATACGCTGACCGGGAGGATTTCTAATAATCTTCTTATGCAGACGTTAAATTAGGTCGCTTTTAATCCGGATTATCGAAAAGAAATACCGCCAAACAACTCTTTGATGTTCGCACCTATCGAGTTCAGCGGGGAGGTTATCGCGTTGATTAGGCGCGGAAAGATGCGATCGCCAGTGGTGCGTAGTGCGAGGAATATGTCGCTTCTCAGGTGGTCAGGTGCCAGGTAATAGAACCAGAGAATAGCAATCACCACCAGTAGGAGGAAGAGGAGAAAACCGGATCTCCTTCTTTGTTTTTTCATAACTTAATTATAAGGATAATTTGTGTAAATGCGGGGATTTCAGTGGGGAAAGAGGGACTTGAACCCTCACGCCTTGCGGCACATGATCCTAAGTCATGCCTGTCTGCCAATTCCAGCATTTCCCCGGGTGCGCTGGAATTATAAGCGCAAGCCGGAACAGCGTCAATAATCGGCTATAATCGACTTCACTAAACTGGTGGAGCGCTGCCAGTCACACAGGAGAAAGCATTGGCCAAGATCTATTCACCGGAAAGCGCGGGCAAAGACCGCACCCGTCTGTCCAAAACCATCGTACTCGCGATGCGCGAGCTGATGAAGCAAACTGAACCGAATGACATGACTCGCGACCTGACCGCCTACGTGGTACTGGCGCTTGAAGAGATCGCCGGAAATATCGACCGTTCGGTGGAAGCCTGGGAAAAACGCGGCTACTGGGTAAAAGCAGATAAATTCCGCCTGGAATGGGAATGGGCGGCAAGCAGTGCAGCAAAAATGCGCCTTGCGTTGAGGGAAGAGGATTGGGGCACAGTGGCAATGACTGCGGCTTTGATCGCCCAAAAACTGAACAAGATTACAGTGCCTGAAAAACATCGCCTGGGCACACCATGGCTTGGCGCCGCCAAAAAAATGTAAATAAAAACGCTTCCGTGATGAACGGAAGCGTTTTGTATTTCTTATCTGATTACTTTTTCTTCAGGATGATGCGGGCATCTGCCACGCGCAAACCTTCACCTTCACTGTAGAGAAGCACTGGGTTGGCGTCTGATTCCGCGATCTCGTCCTTGAGGTCGAGGATCATGCTGGAGTACTTGACGACCGTATCAGCCATGGCTTTGCGATCGCGAGGTGCTTCACCGCGTACACCGGCCAGGATGGCGGCGCTGCGGATCTCGTTGATCATTTCCTCGGCCTCAGGTTTGGAGACAGGTGTCACGCGGAAAGTTACGTCTTTCAGTACTTCCACGAAGATGCCGCCCAGGCCGAACATCACCGTCGGACCAAAGGTGGGATCGTTGACTGAACCCAGGATGACCTCAGTACCCCACGGAGCCATCTCCTGCACAGCTACCCCGTGAATGTCAGCGTCAGCTTTGTAGTTCTTGGCATTCTTGAGGATCGTGTTGTAGGCTTCGCGTATGGCTGTCTCATCCTTTAGATTGACTTTAACACCGCCGGCATCCGACTTGTGCAAGATATCAGGGGAGACGATCTTCATCACGATCGGGTAACCAATGTCGGTAGCCAGTTTCACTGCTTCTTCCTCAGATTTGGCGAGCCCGATCTTGGTGGTAGGCATCCCGTAGGCTTCAAACACTTTTTTGGCTTCGATCTCGGTCAATGAAGTTCTGCCGTCTTTGCGGGCACCCTCAATGATCTCGAGAGAAACTTTGCGGGCTTCCTCATTCACTTCAATACCATTTGATTTCTTGTTTTCCTGCAGCCTGGCATATTCGCGCAGCGCGGCCATTGCGTTAACAGCCACATCTGGTGCGAAGTAAGCCGGAAGTCCCTGTTCGACCAGCCAACCCATCGCTGCTTCGGATTTCTCGCCGCCGACAAAGGAAATCGTGACCGGTTTGTCCTTTACACCGCTTTCATCAACTGCGCGTTTGATGCTTTCAGCGATCTCAGGCGGGTTCGTGATGGCGGTCTCACAATAAAGGACGACAACACTGTCGACCCAATCATTGGTCAGCGCGTATTTCACGGTCTCGTAATACCACTCGTTTCCTGCCATACCGGTCATGTCAACCGGGTTCTTAGCCGAGCCGAATTCCGGCATGTGTTTCTTCATCTCAGACTGAACTTCAGGTGGAGCAAATTTCAGAGGAACTCCGTAACGTTCAGCCGCATCCGTTGCCAGCACGCCAACGCCACCACCGTTGGTGAGGATGAGCATATTGTCACCCTTCATAGGAGGTTGTGAGGAAAGAGCAAGTGTGCGGTCGAAGAGATTATCCAGGTCGGAGGCCTGAATGACACCAGCCTGGGCGAATGCAGATCCGTAGATCTTGGCAGCGCCGGCGAGTGAACCGGTGTGCGATGCAGCTGCTGCAGCACCGTGGGCGGAGACGCCGGACTTGAGAGCGATAATAGGCTTTTTGGATCTGCGGGCTGAATCAATAAACTTGCGTCCGTCGCGTAGGCCTTCAATATAAAGAGAAACGCAGCTGGTCTGTTCATCATCATTGAACCAGTCAATTAAATCAGCGAAATCAACATCGGCCATATTACCGATGGAGATCAATTTATCGAAACCGACGCGTCGTGTGTAGGTGGCCATGTCGAGGGCGATCAACAGAGCCCCGGATTGAGTGATGAGGGATGCTTTACCGGGCAACGGAAGGCAGGGTGCAAAAGATCCATTGAACTGGTCCGAATTTGAGAGGCTGCCCACAATGTTTGGACCCAAAACGCGCATACCGTAGCTGTGCGCGATGCTGACGATCTCATCTTCAAGGTCCTTGCGGCCGATTTCACTGAAACCGGAGGTGATCACGATCAATCCTTTGACACCTTTTTTACCGCATTCTATGGTCACTTCTTTCATAACGCTGGCTGGAACGCACATAATGGCGGAATCAATCTCACCGGGTACATCCTGGATCTCTGGATAGCATTTGACCCCGAGGATCTCTTTTTCCTTCTGGTTGATCGGATAGATCTTGCCTTTGTAGCCATCTTTGAGCAGGTTCTTGACCACTGTGTACCCGATCTTACCCGGGGTCGCTGAAGCGCCCACAATTGCGACTGATTTTGGCCTCAACATCTTATTGATGACGACTTTATCCACTGCAAACTCCTCCTGTTATTTTCTAGTATTGCGTTTGTTGGCAAACATTTATAGAATTAGAAAAATTCAACCTTCATTTTACTCAATTTTAGTAAAACAAAAGTCCTCAAATCTCTGACATTTAATCATGACTGGCAGGCTTTTACAATGGAACTCATTAACGCCCTGAATAAGGTCACCTGTAAGATCCCGCAAAAAGAAAAAGTTGCCGCCATCCTTGAATCAGCTCTCGTGGCTGCAGACCCTTTTGAGGCGGTAAGGCGCAACCTGGCCTTGCGTGACAACTGCCTGGTAGCGAGCAGGGAAGATTTTCCAATAACCACTAACACCCGACTGGTAACGATCGCGCTCGGAAAGGCCGCGCCGACGATGCTGCGCGGAGCGCGTGCTGCATTGGGTGACCTGCTACATTCAGGTGTTTGCGTAGCCAAGCACCTGGATCCTCTGGAAGGGGTATCGGACGGGATCACAGTGATCAGAGGCAATCATCCGGTGCCGGGTGATGGCAGTCTGGCGGGAGGTCACGCAATTCAAGCCGCGTTAAAGGGGTTGAAAGCGGAGGACATTGTACTGGTTTTGTTGTCTGGCGGAGGTTCGGCCCTGGCGACCTTACCTGTGGAAGGAGTAAGTCTGGGGGAAATCCAGCAAATGACCGGAGTGATGCTTCGCGCAGGTGTTACCATTACAGAGCTGAACTCGGTGCGCAAACACCTGGACGGGATCAAGGGTGGCGGGTTGCTGCGTATGGCAGCGCCAGCGCGGGTGATCGCGCTCGTCTTATCAGACGTAGTTGGGAATCCGCTTGATGTGATCGCATCCGGGCCGGCTTATCCCGATGCCTCAACTTACGCAGAAGCCTTGCAAATTATCAGGAAAGCAGAAAAGTATGGTGAAATACCCGTATCTATCATCAACCACCTCCAAATGGGCGCATCGGGATTAATTTCAGAAACCGTCAAGCCGGGAGATCCGGTAGCTACGACCGCACACAACTTCATCATAGGCAGCAATATTGAGTCCTGCCGGGCTGCTGTTGCCAAAGCACGCGAATTTGGATATTACGCTGAACTGGTCACTGATAAGCTGACCGGAGAAGCCAGGGATGCAGGCGAATACCTGGCAGGGCAAGCGAAACAATATGAAAGGCAAACACCATGGATGTTGGTTTTTGGAGGCGAAACTACAGTGACGGTCACTGGCAAAGGCATTGGAGGAAGGAACCAGGAAGTCGCCCTTAGCGCTGTAAGGGGCCTGCACGCGCTCAAGGATCGCCTTCTGATCACTTTGGCAACCGATGGGGAGGATGGACCCACCGAAGCCGCCGGTGCGATTGTCGATGGCACCACTTTGGAACGGGCTGCAAGCGCAGGAGTGAACCCGGATAAATTCCTGAAGGAAAACGACGCCAACACTTTCTTTAAGAAATTAGGTGACCTGTTGGTGATCGGACCAACAGGCACCAATGTGAACGATATCAGCTTTCTGTTTGGGTTTGAATAAAAACCAATCTGTTCACATTATTTCCCGGAATAGCGTGCCTTTATAGTGGGGATCAGGTACTTTTCAAAGGCGCGTTTCTCATCGTAATCCGGCTGCCAACCCCAGTCACAGGAGGCGGCACTGTCATCGACATCTGCCGGCCAGGAATCGACTATCTTCTGTCGGGCGAGGTGTGGTTCAAAGGTCACCACAGCTTGCGGGAAAGCTTTCAATACGTGGTCATAAAACTCCTGGGCAGTCGGGCTGAAGCTGGTCACGTTGTAAACAAGGTGTTTCAGATCTTCCTTCGGAGCTTTTTCCAGCATCAAAAGAGATTTTATTGCATCAGGCATGACCATAAACGGCAAGCGGGTATCGGGCCTAACGAAGCATTTGTAAGGTATACCCTGCGCGGCGTGATGCAGCATTTCGGGACCGTAATCACTGGTTCCGCCTGTAGGGGTCGTGACCGAGGAGATCAGACCGGGAAAACGCAGGCAGCGAAAATCGACCGTGTTCTTTACCTGGTCAGCAGCCAGCTGGCGATAATGATAACTGTAATACCGGCCAAGCTGCTCGCAATACAATTTATTGCAGCCATACATAGTGATGGGTATGCACCATTCCCACTCCTTGATCTTGCCGGACTCATTCTTTTTTTCTAGACTGGGCAAACCGTACGCCGCAATCGAACTCGGGTAAATGAACTTAACCGGTCGTCCCTGCCACGAGGATTGTTCGACAGCTAACCTGAGCAGATTCAAGGTTCCGTCCACATTGACGCGCTGAGCAGCTTCGGGGTTGTATTCCGCTTTGGTCGAGAGAATCGACGCGAGATGAAAGATGGTTAATATATCGTATTCCGCAACCAAACGTCCAAGCAGCATATTGTCGAGAATATCCCCCTGGATGAACCTTTCACAATATGGCATTAGCGATTCATCCAACGGCTGAACATCAACCGCAATGATGTTTACAGAATGATCTTTTCCGAGATGGGTGATCAGCCCATGGCCAATCTCGCCATTAGCCCCCGTGATTAATATAACTTCTTTTCGCATAGTTATCTCCAGGTGTAAGGTTTACTTGGCTTGACAACTAAATTATATAAAAAAAGTTCTGGATTATGCTCCAGAACTTTTTTATAGATCAACCTGCGGTAACGGTTTTCTTTTGGAACCAGGTTTTCCATTCCTTATTCTCCCAAACCACCAGTAGAGGGGCGGCAATGAAGATGGAAGAGTAAGTACCGCTGAGCAGACCAACCAGCAGAATTACAGCAAATTCGCGCAAGGTTACCCCACCAAATAACGCCAGGGCAAGCAGCAGGAATTCAACGGTCATTAACTGTGTGTTGATCGAGCGTTGCAGGGTCTGGATAATTGAGTGATTGGCAAGTTTTTCAAATTCCAGCTTGCGATGGATACGGCTGTTTTCACGGATGCGGTCAAAAACGACGATCTTGTCCTGCACTGAAAAGCCGATCACGGTGAGCAGGGCGGTCAGGTAGAGTGAGTCCACACCCCAACCGAAAAGCTTCGCGCCGTAACCGGTTAGCGCCAGCACGATTAACACATCATGGATCATGGCGATAATGGCGCAAATACCATAACGGAAAGCGTGAGGAACACCACGAAACGCAAATGTAATGTAGATTACGACAGCCAGCGCAGCTAATGCCACCGCCTGGATGGCGCGTTTGGTGACACCCTCACCGATGGAGGGACCAACGGTGTCTGATTTGAGGATGATCGCTGAGCTGCCTACCTCAGATTCAAGTTCCGCAAGCACCGCCTGACGAGTTTCTTCCGGAAGCGCGCTGGAACGTAGGACCAGGGTGCCTTCCCCGGTCGTTTGAACCTGAACATCCGTGATCCCGTTCTGATCGTAGATCTTCTTGATGGCTTCTGTTGAGGGGAACTGGCTATTCTCGAATCGTACTTCCAGTAACGATCCGCCTTTAAAGTCGATAGAGAGCGGCATACCATTCACAGCCAAAAGGATCAAGCCTGGAATGATAATGATCGCGGACAAAGCGAAGAAAAGGTATCTTTTACCCAGAATGTTCATTGTATATTCCTCCTACAGCCCAAACCATTTTTGTATACGCTCAGTTTTGACATAATCGAGAACGACTGCCAACAAGGAACGTGTGACAAAAACAGCGGTGAATAAGGATACGAGCACACCAAGGGCGAGGGTTAGCGCGAAACCTTTAACCAGGGTAGCACCGAATGTGGAACCGAACCAGAACAAAATGATACTGGTGATGATGGTGGCGATATTTGAGTCTCGGATGGATGGCCATGCACGCTTCCAGCCCAGGTCAAGTGCCTGCTTGATCGTCCGACCATTGCGCAGCTCTTCCTTCAAACGTTCAAATATGAGGATGTTCGCATCCAGCGCACTCCCTGTTGATAACAGGAAACCGGCGATCGATGGTAGGGTGAGGGTGACCGGGATCAATTTGAACAGGGCAAAGGTCAAACCAGCGTAAATGGCAACAGCGATCACCGCAACTGCACCTGGCAGGCGATAATAAAGCAGCATGAACAAAGCCACGATGGCAAAACCGATCACGCCGGCCAGCAAGCTTTTGTTAAGAGAATCCGCTCCTAGCGTGGGTCCGATGATACGGCTTTCAACTACTTCGACAGGTACCGCCAGGCGTCCATAACGAAGCGTGACAGCCAGGTTGTTGGCTGATTCAGAATTAAAATTGCCTGAGATCTGTCCTTGTCCATCATTGATGGTAGTGCTGATCTGGGGGCTGGAGATCACTTTTTTATCCAGCACGATCGTCAAAAATTTTCCCACATTAGCCTTGGTATGTTCTGCGAAGATTTGTGTACCGTTTGGAGTGAGTTCAAAATTTACCAGAAATCCACCTACTGATTGGCTAGCTGAAACAGAAACGTTCTTGATATCCACACCAGTCATGACCGTATGCCAGATTGTTTCACCTGTTGCAGGATCAGTGGACTGACCAGTGGAACCAGTGGTGCCGTAATCGGTAAGCACTACAGTTCCCGGGTCGAGGGGTTGGCTGCCGGTGTCTATGAACTCAAGCAAACCGGTTTGCTTGACTGCAGCAATCACTTCCTCGGTATTGGTTAGACCTGGGAATTCACCCAGTATGTACTTGTCACCTGCCACCTGGAAGATGACCTCGCTGACGCCTAAACCATTGGCGCGGTTTTCCAGGATCTTGGACGTGTCATCCAAGTCGCTTCGGGAGGCAGTGATGCCTGCCTGTGGACTCAACAGCACCTGCATTCCGCCTCGAAGATCAAGACCTAGGACCGGATTAAGGGTGCGTTCAAAATTACCAATTTTCAATCCTTTATCGCCTTCTTTTCGGGGCAGGTCCACCCAGATAATACCGGCGATAAGGACGAGGATCAAGATCAGGTTCACGTAGCGACGATCCATATGATGTTTAACCTCCAATGCAATCGAAAATCCAGCCTGGTCAGGCGGGAACCCAAAGATTATACCTCAAACTGGCGCAAGCAACGGGGATCAGGTGTTCTGGTCGGTAATTAAGCTGCTGAGTTCTGCTGTAACCCGCTCTAAAAGCTGAATGGGATCAAGTAATTCTGTGTCGATGTGAATATTGGCATTCTCAAAAGCGTGCCTTAATCTGTGCAATTGAGTTTCATATTCAGCAAGGGTCCAGTTCAGTTTCTTTCTTTCCAGGGTTTTTTTGTAAGAGACCTCCAGGAAGATGAGAATGTCTGGATTAGTGAGACGCCTCCACATATCAGGGACGTATGAGTGCTCCTGGGCGATGTGTCTACAGCGATACCCTTGCTCTGTGAGCGCCTTGATCAGCGTCGATTTTCCGGACGCGCATACTCCAACCACACCAATTAACGGATCGCTTTTTACCATGTCTGGATTTTAATGGACAAACGAGGGTTGGCCTCGTTTGTGTGGTTTACTACGATACGTATCCGGTGCCGATGGGCAACCGTACAGTCATACGCCTGATCTGGTCAGATTCCACTGGTGAGGACCGTAAAACGACCACGCTCATGTCATCATTCGGTCGGTTATTGTCGACGCGGATTGCTTGCGCCAGGATGGTGTCCGCGATCTCCTGGGCGGTGGGATCTTCCTCCTCAAGCATAGCTTCCAGCAGGATACAAATGTCAAGAGGTTGTCCGGAGCGTTCACCGGCGAACTTGATGCCATCCGTATACATTACGATGGTAATGCCGCTTTCCAGGGGAAACTCGGTGATCGATGGACGGATATTGCGGTTCGTGCCGATCGAAACGCTTTCGCTGGTGATGCATTCAACACTTTCACCACGTGCAACGAAGACAGCGGTGGGGTTATTGCGTGTAATGACGATCGTCTGTGTCTGAAGATCGACCGATAAGATATTCAAACACGCGGTAACCTTGCCGGAGCGTTCACTGAATAAGTAATCAGAGGCTGCCCTGGCGGCTGCGCCGTCTCGCACGCCTTCTGCGAGCAGACCGATTACCTTGCGTACCACCATTGAGGAAACGGCCTTTGCACCGCGGCCGGAGGTTTGTCCATCTGCCAGGACAACCGAAACCCCGCCGTTAGGACGTTCAACGATCTCAAGGGTATCGCCACTTTCTGATACCGCGTACTTGTTGGTTTTCGCGACCGCGATACTGATTTCCATATATGGATTTTACAACAAAACAGTGTGCCGGTCAAAAAAACTTGTTGCACAGCGTAAAAAGATTTACAGGAAAATTAACCGTTGACCATAATTCGTCTTTCATGTATAATCTGTCCGCCTGTCAAATGACGACGGGTAGGATTTTTTTGACAGGAGTATAGAAATGGTTCCGCTTCCAAAGAGAAAACTTTCAAAAGGTCGTAGAGACCGCCGCCGTGCTCAGGATGCACTGGAGACCGCTAACCTGGTTCAGTGCAGCAACTGCGGAGAAATGCGCCTTCCCCACACCGTTTGCCCTAATTGCGGGCATTACCAGGGCAGGGAAGTCTTGCACATCGAGAAAGATGCCAAGAAAAAGTAACTAAAAGAGACAAAAACGGGCGCCGCCCGTTTTTGTTTTAAGCCTCAGGATCATAACCTATGTGATCTTCTGGTTCTTCCAGCGGTATATTCTGGAAAGGGGCGAAACGAGCGAGCAGCCTTCCAGGAATGAGCCCTTGAATAAACACTCCCTTGCGGTTGTGTTCGACCACGTTAACCTGTCCCTGTTCGTGGAAGAGGGAGATCAATTGTCCTTCTGCATAAGGGATCTGGACAGTGACCGGAGAAAAGTTTTCAAACAACTCTTCTTCTACGGCCAGTAGTAATTCCTGTAACCCGATACCCTTTAAAGCGGAGATTCCGACCGAGCGGGGAAATCCATCCAACAGTTCCTTCGTTAACTCAGGCTGGGGCAGCCTGTCGATCTTATTCAACGCGGTGATCACAGGAATGTGATCCGCCTGAATCTCTTTGAGCGTTTCACTGACCGATTTCGCCTGTTCGATCGCATTCGGGTGCGTGATATCCACCACGTGGATGAGCAGGTCCGCTTCACTGATCTCCTCCAATGTAGCCTGAAAAGCTGCAATCAGCTGTGTGGGAAGCTTTTGTATGAACCCTACGGTGTCAGTAAGCAGTCCCTGGTGCCCACCGGGCAATTCCACACGCCGTGTTGTGGGGTCAAGTGTGGCAAATAACTGATCTGCGACCAGCACATCTGACCTTGTGAGTTGGTTTAGTAAAGTTGATTTGCCTGCATTGGTGTAGCCTACCAGGCTGATCAGCGGAATGCGGGATCGTTTGCGTTGTGAGCGGTAGCGCTGCCGGTGTGCACGAACTTTATCAAGTTCTTTTTTTATTACAGAAATGCGTTTACGGATCTCACGCCGGTCAACTTCCAACTGGGTCTCACCGGGACCGCGCAGCCCTACACCGCCTACCGAGCCGGCGCGTCCACCGCCTCCTCCAGCCTGACGCGCGAGGTGCGTCCAGGCGCGCGTGAGTCTTGGTAACCGGTATTCGTACTGTGCCAATGAGACCTGTAATATTCCTTCGCTGGTATGGGCATGCTGGGCAAAAATGTCCAGGATCAAGGCAGTCCGATCAATCACACGGAGTTTTGCTCCGAAAATTTCTTCCAGATCGCGTTGATGCCTGGGTGATAACTCGGTGTCGAAAATGATGATATCTGCCATACATTCTTCAGCCAGCAGGGCGATTTCTTCAACTTTACCTTTCCCAATCAGTGTGCTCGGGTTGGGTACATCCAATTTCTGTGTGGCCTCCCCAACGATCTCGAGGTTCACAGTTTGCGCCAGTAATGCTAATTCGCTCAAAGAATCCTCAAGTGAAATCAACGGTTTATCGCTGCGCAGTTCCACACCCACTAGGAAAGCCCGTTCTGCGGGGGGGCTGGTCGGGATCGTTTTATGCGGCATAATTACCTTTTCCAGTCCACGAGACGGGACATAGCTTCCTTGATACGGTTGGTTGCTGTTCCAAGTGAAACACGCAAGTATCCTTCTCCATGTTTTCCATAAACCACACCGGGTGTAGTGCTCACACCGGTTTCTTCCAACAGGCGGGAGCAGAAATATTTAGAATCTGTTTGCCCGGCTGGAAGTTGCGCCCAGACATATATGGCTGCTTTGGGGATCTCCAACGTGAAACCCGCGCTGCGTAGGCCGTCCACCACCAGGTCGCGGCGTTCTTTGTAAACCTGGTTGCGTTCCTCGATCCAATCCTGGTCACCGGTAAGCGCTTTCACCCCAGCTGAAAAGATCGGTCCGAATGTGGAGGTATCCATCTGGCTTTTGTAGGTAAACAGGTAATTGATGATGTCCGGATTTCCGACCGCCATACCCAGGCGCCACCCGGCCATGTTGTAAGTTTTGGAAAGTGAATTAAACTCAATGGCCACATCCCTGGCGCCAGGTACCTGCATTAGGCTGGGAGCTGTGTAGCCATCAAAACAAATATCAACATAGGGGGCGTCATGCGCGATGAGGATGTGATGTTTCCGCGCGAAAAGGACTACTTGCTCGAAAAAGTCCAAACTCGCGATTGCACCCGTTGGATTATTGGGGTAATTTAGCCATAAAATCTTGGTCTTTTCCAGAATTTCAGATGGAATTGCTCCAAGATCCGGGAGGAAACCATTCCTGGCCAGCAGTGGAAAATGGACGATAGTACCGCCGGCGATGATCCCGCTGGCGCTGTAAACCGGATAACCCGGATCGGGAACAAGTGCAATGTCACCGGGGTTGAGGATCACCTGGCTAAGATTGAACAAGCCTTCTTTGGAACCGATCAATCCGATCACCTCACAGGCAGGGTCGAGATTGACCTCAAAACGATCCATGTAGTAATTTGCTACAGCCTGTTTAAAGGCTTGTGTACCACCAGTGGGTGAATACCCATGGGTATCAGATCTGCGGCTTTCATTGACTAATTCTTCAATAATGAAATCAGCAGGCGGCAGGTCAGGTGACCCCATATCAATGCGAATCACATCCATCCCGCTTTGTTTTAACTTACTGATTCTTTTACCAAGCGCTGCAAAAAAATATGGTTCGAAGGAAGAAATACGATCAGCTGGAGGTAAAAAAGCTTTAGATTCAGTCATATCAGAAAGACCACCTCGTTGATAATGTTTTCAAGCTTAGTGTACGTCAGAAGAAGTGAATTGACAAACCGATTATCGTCCCAACCAATTCAGTATTACCTCACCGACCATGTCAAGGCTTTCAGATGATACTTTGTCCGCTGTATCTTCCA
>MTKZ01127957.1_pt1 | contig 17367 bp, 14 predicted proteins | sample 1042781 | NCBI WGS metagenome assembly MTKZ01 (sample SAMN06212207, study PRJNA360539) | anaerobic digester metagenome | biome: Wastewater treatment plant; material: sludge; isolation source: anaerobic digester fed with sludge from wastewater treatment plant | place: Denmark: WWTP Viborg ... | reverse complement strand
GGTGTTCCAAATCGGCATTCGCAACCTCTCGGCTGAGGAAGAGGCCTTCCGCCGGGGCTGCCGCCGCGTGCAAACCGTGTTTGCCGGCACGCGCAATTACCTGCCGCAACTGCGGCGGTTTGTCCGCGGCAAGCGGGTGTATTTGACGGTGGACGTGGACGGGCTGGACGCCGCGCTGATGCCGGCCACGGGCACGCCGGAGCCGGGCGGGTTGACCTGGGGGGAACTGCTGGACATCGTGCGGGTGGTGGCCCGCGAGGCGCGCGGGGTGCCGGTGGCGGACGTGGTGGAACTGTCGCCGGTGGCGGGGCTGCATGCGCCGGATTTTCTGGCGGCGCGGTTGGTTTACGAAATCATGAAGCAAGTGTTAATGCGAAAGGAACGACATGGCCAAGTTTGAATTGCCGAAGAAGTTTGTCAGCCAATACCCCCACAAGTTTGCGCAGGGCAAGAACCGCTACCTCCGCGGCGAGCGGATTCTCCCGCCGCCCCTGACCGGCCGGGAGACGGTCGAGGAACTGATGGACCGGGCCTTCCTGGCCTACAACGGGGGGCGGCTGCAGCAAGCCGGCCGGTTGATGGTGGAAAAGATGCTCGGCGCCAATGTGACCGTGGGGCTGAGCCTGTCGGGCGCGATGACTCCGGCCGGTGTCGGCTCGTCGTGCCTGGCGCCGCTCATCAGGGCCGGGTTCGTGGATTGGATTGTCTCGACGGGGGCCAACCTGTATCACGACATGCACCATGCGATGAACCTGCCGTTGTACCGCGGGTCGCCCTTCCTGACGGATCCCGAGCTGCGGCGCTGCGGGGTGGTGCGCATATACGACATTCTCCTGGATTACAACGATGTGCTGATGCGCACCGACGATGTGTTGCGCCGGATTTTGCGGCAGCCGGAGTTTCAGAAAGAGATGGGCACCGCCGAGTTGCACTACCGGCTGGGCCGCTATTACGCCGAGCTGGAACGCCGCACCGGGGCGCGCAACACCTCGATGCTGGCCGCCGCGTATCGCGCGGGCGTGCCGTGTTTCTGCTCGTCGCCGGGCGACTCCACCATCGGCATGAACGTGGCCGGGGAAGAGCTGGCCGGCAACCGGCTGCGCGTCAACCCCAGCATTGATGTCAACGAGTCCACCGCCATCGTGCTGGCGACCCAGCAGGCCGGTCACAAGACGGCCGCGGTGCTGATCGGCGGCGGTTCCCCGAAGAATTTTCTCCTGCAAACCGAGCCGCAGATTCAGGAAGTCGTCGGCGCGAAGGTCAGCGGGCATGACTACTTTCTGCAAATCACGGATGCGCGGCCGGACACGGGCGGCCTCTCCGGCGCCACGCCCAACGAGGCCGTCACCTGGGGCAAGGTCCAGCCGCAACAGTTGCCGGACGCGATTGTGTGCTATCTGGACACCACCGTGGCACTGCCGCTGCTGACGCATTATGCGCTGGCCAAACACCGGCCGCGCCGGCTCAAGCGGCTCTACGACCGCCTGCCCGGGATGGTGGAGCGTCTCAAGCGCGAATATGCCAAGCACCACGCCTGACGAAGGGCCGGCCGCCGCGCCGGCCGCGGAGCAGATCCCACTCCTGGCAATCCCCGAAGCGCCGCCGGCGCCCGCGCCGGCCGCCGCGCCACCGGCGGCGCCGTGGGACAAGAAGAACGCGCTGAAGACCTACCAGATTCGCCGCTGGGGCGCCAAGTACTTCGACATCAACTCCGCCGGGCACGTCGTCGTCACGCCGCGGCGCGAGGCCGGCGGCGAGGTGGACATGTACGAACTGATCCTGCAGGCGCGCGCGCGCGATCTGCGCTTCCCGATGCTGGTGCGGTTTCAGGATGTCCTGCGTGACCGCGTGGTGGAGTTAAACGAGAGCTTTCAGCGCGCCATCGCGGCGGCGGAGTACCAGGGCCGCTATCAGGGCGTGTTTCCCGTCAAGGTCAACCAGTTGCGCGAGGTGGTNNGACCACTACGGCCTGGAGGTGGGAAGCAAGGGGGAATTGTGCGCGGCCATGGCGTTGACGGCCGGGGCCGAGCAGTTGATCGTGGCCAACGGCTACAAGGACGACGTCTTCATTCGCACCGCGCTGATGGGGCGGCGCATTGGCAAGAATATCATCCTGGTGGTCGAGAAGTTTGCCGAGCTGCCGGTCATCCTGGCGGCGGCCCGCGCGGCGGGAGTTGCGCCGGCCCTCGGCCTGCGTGTCCGCCTCCAGACGCGCGGCGGGGGCAAGTGGGACCAATCCGGCGGGGAAAACGCCAAGTTCGGCCTGTCCACCGCCGAGTTGGTGGAAGCGGTGGCCCTGCTCCGGCGGGAGAACCTGCTGGACGCCTTCCAGCTTCTGCACTTTCACATCGGCTCGCAGATACCGAACATCCGCGCCATCAAACGCGCGGTCAACGAGGGCGCGCGGTTTTACGCCAAGTTGCGCCAGGAGGGCTGCCCCATCGCGTTCCTGGACATCGGCGGCGGGCTGGCGGTGGACTACGACGGTTCGCGCACCTCGGAGGATTCGTCGGCCAACTACACTTTGCAGGAATACACCAACACGGTGGTCGCCGCCGTGGCGGAAGTGTGCAACGCCGAGCAGGTCGAGCACCCGAACCTGGTCAGCGAAAGCGGCCGCGCGGTGGTGGCGCATCATTCGGTGTTGATCATCGAGGCGTTTGCCGCGCTGGAGAAGCCGCGCCTGGCGGTGGAACCGCCTCCGGGCAAGAACGGGGGCGCCCACCCCCTGGTGCGGCAACTGCGACGCATCCAGAAGAAGCTGCCGGCGCTGGGCCGGCTCGAAGCGTACCACGACGCGCTGGAGCGCAAAGAGCAAGCCCAGCAGTTGTTCGCCCTGGGCTATCTCAGCCTGGCCGACAAGGCGCTGGTGGAAACGCTGTTTTGGGAAATCTGCCGGCAATTGGGCGACCTGTGCCGCCAGGAAGAAAGCGACCTGCCCCAGGAGCTCGAACAACTGGCCGTGGCGCTGGCGGATCAGTACATCTGCAATTTCTCGCTGTTTCAATCGCTGCTGGATAACTGGGCGCTGAACCAGTTGTTCCCCATCGTCCCGATTCATCGGCTGGACGAGCAACCCACGCGCGAGGCCTCGCTGGTGGACATCACCTGCGACTCCGAGGGCAAGGTGGATTCGTTCATCGGCGGCAAGTCCTACCGTCAAACCCTGCCCCTGCACGAATTGCGGCCCGGCGAGCCGTACTACCTCGGCGCGTTTCTGGTCGGCGCCTACCAGGACATCATGGGCGACCTGCACAACCTTTTCGGCCGCGTCAACGAGATTCACGTCTTTCTCGATCCCGACGAGCCGTGCGGCTATTACATCGAGGAGATCATCGCCGGCAGTTCCATCGGCCAAATCCTGCAGGATGTGCAGTATTTCGAGACGGACCTGGCCCGCCTGATGAAAGCGCAAGTGGACCAGGCGGTCCGGGAGGACCGAGTCAAACCCAGCGAGGGCATGGCGCTGCTCGATGAGTACGAGGCCGTCCTCAAAGAATATACCTACCTGACGNNACAATGGCTCCCGCTGAAGGGCGGGCCTCGGCCCCCCGGAACAACCGCCGCAAACCCCGCTGCCAAACCTAGCCCTGACAAATCCCAACGACCGCCATGCTTAGCTCGAACCAACTTCAACACCTGGCCCAGCAGCACGGAACCCCGTTGTTTGTGGTGGATCACGACGAGCTGCGGCGCAATTACGCGCAGTTCAGACAATGCCTCCCGCGCGTGCAGGTTTACTACGCCGTCAAAGCCAATCCCGACCCTGCCATCGTCAAGACCTTCTACGAGGCCGGCGCCGGTTTTGACGTGGCCTCGATGCCCGAGTTTCGCATCGTCCACCAATACATCGAGCACCTGCCCGGGCCGGAACGGCAGGCCTGGATTTGGGACAAGATCATCTACGCCAACCCGATCAAGGCCAACGAGACCCTGCAAGAGCTCGACCCGTACAAACCGCTGGTCACCTTCGACAACGCCGAGGAAATCGGCAAAATCAGGAAGCACGCGCCCCACGCGGGGCTGGTGTTGCGGCTGTGGGTGCCCAATACCGGTTCGGTGGTGGAATTATCCACCAAGTTCGGCGCGGCGCCGGGGGAAGCCGTGGACCTCATCCTCGCCGCGGACAAGGCCGGCTTGCAGGTGGAGGGGCTAAGCTTTCACGTGGGCAGCCAGGCCACCAATTTCGAGAATTACGTGGCCGCCCTCAACCTCGCCGCCAACGTGTTCCAGGAAGCCCGGGATCGCGGCTACGCCAGGATGAACCTGGTGGACATCGGCGGCGGCTTCCCCGTGCCGTACGATGCGACCGTCAAACCGTTTGCCGAGCTGGCCGGCATCATCAACAGCGAGCTGGATCGCCTGTTCCCGAAGGACATCCAAATCCTGGCCGAGCCGGGGCGTTTCCTGGTAGCCACCGCCGCCGTCGCCATCTCCCAGATCATCGGCAAGGCGGTGCGCAACGGCAAGCTCTGCNNATCAACGACGGGGTCTATCACACTTTCTCCGGCGTGCTCTTCGACCACTGCCAATATCATCTCCAGGCTTTCAAAGACGGCCCCACCCAGATCTGCGCGGTGTTTGGCCCCACCTGCGACGCCCTGGACGTGGTCTCGCTCGCCGAGCAACTCCCCGCCAACCTCGAACTCGGCGACCTGCTCTACAGCAAACACATTGGCGCCTACAGCCACGCCTCCTCCACCTGGTTCAACGGGTTTCCGCCGGCCAAGGTGGTGCACGTGAATCAGTGAGGCCGCGCCCTGTGGCCGTTTCCATCGGAGTGCGGAATATGCGGGCCAGGTGAGTCGCTTCAGCCGGTCCTTGCCCGATCTTGCACCTTTTGCCTCAGTGTGGCGCCCCTACCCTGGACTTGGGTGCCGGAGCGTTTGCTTGTGTCGCCGGGGCTGAGACGCTGCCCCCGGCTTTGGTGAGGCGCAGAATCTCCTCGGCGGCGGTGCAGAAGCGCACGGGCACACTGGGCACCGGCGGAGCGTTGGTGTCCCCGACCAGAGGCTCGCCGGCATCGGCAATGCTGGCGACCTGTNNAACATTCAGAAACAGGATTGGGCGGCTCAGCAGCCCGTTGGCGCGGCCGCGCTCATCGAGCATCTCGTTGCGCTTGCGGGTCACCCGCGCCACCAGACCTTCCGTGAACATGAAGTAGTAGCCGCCGGGATGGCCCATGCAATAGACCGGCTCACCTGCCCGGACACCCGCACGCAACGGCAGCGGCGGCAGGTCGGGCGCGTCAATCCGCACCAGGCAAGTGTCCGACTCACGGTCCGCCGCCAGCACCGCCACGACCGGGAAGGCCCGGCCGGCGGCGTCAGCCGCGACCAGGTAGCTCTCTTTAACCCCCTCGTCCCTGACCGTGACCACGTGACAGCAGGTGGCCACGACGCCTTCCTCGCCTGCGACAAATCCGGCGCTGCTGTTGAAGTGCCACTTCGGGCAGTCCGGGCACCGGTAGTAATTGCCCACCGCCAGCGTGCTTTGCCGGAGCCGGTCGCACAAGTCCGGCGCCGCCAGCTTGTGGCGCGAATGCGGCGGCCGCCTTAGGTTAGCGCCGCCGTTCCGCACCTGCTTCCGCAGGGCATCGTCCGACTTGAGCCGGCCTTCCCGCAAAAGCCTGGCGCAGGCCTTGGTGACCTTGTCCACATACTCCTCGTCATCAACCACAGGGCGCGGCGTTTCCGCCAGTGCCCCCGCACTGAGAAGCGCCAGGCCGAAGGCCAAAATGACAACAGTCGGGCCCGCGGGCTTGGACTCCCTGGCCCGCGCCTCGCGCAGGACGCTCAGGCTGGTGACCAGCGACCAGACCCACGCGCCGATGAAGAGCCCCGCCCCCGCCCACCCCAGCCACGCCACGGATTCGCGCGGGGCGTCATTGAACAGCTCGTTGTAGATTTGCAGGGCAAGCACCAGGAACCAGGTGATGACCATCCCGAAGCCGGCGACTGCCAGAAGAAGCTGCCCGAGGCCTGCCGCGCGCCGCCCCGCCATGAGCGAGCCCAGACCGGGGGTGGCGCATTGGTTGAGCAGCGCGGCGTTCCAGGCAGCGGAGCGGCTAAGCGGTTTGCGAGGCTGGCGCAGAAAAGATGCTCTCATACGCATACATCACAGCGCCAAGTGTGATGGGCAAGGCGAAAAAGATGCCCACGCCGCAGGCCATGAAGCCGGCGATATTGATCAGCCCGCACACCACGACGAGGCCGAAGACCAGCCACCAATGCTTGCCCACCACCTTCCGGCTCGCGCTCATCGCCGGCCAGAACTCCAGTTGCCGGTCAATGATGAGCGGCAGCGAAAAGGCCCAGCTCACGCTAAGGTAAACGGCAGGGGCAATCATGACGATGAAGCCCACCAACGCCACAAGAATTGGCCCCGCGGCGACGGCCTCCTGGCGCACCATGGTGATAATCGGCAAGGCCATGACTGCCGCCCCGGGCAACATCGCCAGGCAGGTCAGGATTACCACCACGACGTAGCCCAGCAACAGTTGGCCAAAGGCCAGACGGAACCCGGCAAACACATCGCCAATCTCAGCCGGCTGCCGCCGGATGTTCTTCAGCAGAAAGTAGTAAACGCCACCCGTCAAAGGCCCGGTGAGAATGAGGCTGCCGAGGGAAACCAGTATGCCCACGAGCGGAATCTGGGCCAGCACGCCCATGAAAAATTGCGCGAGGATGAAGATGGCGACGCCCCCAAAGACCAGTCCGAAGTTCCCTGTCAGCAGTTCCCACGCGCGTCCGATGCAGCCCCCGATGTCCAAGTCATAGTCCCGAACAAGAGTGTCCGCCGCCAGCCCCCTTTGCGCGCCATAAACCGGGGGCGAACTCGCAACCATTGAGCCAGAGGGCAGTATGTCCGCGAACTCGGTGAAGGCGGACAGGGTTTTCCACTCCGGCGCGCCTTCAGCCTGCACCGGAGTCTGCGCGTTGACACGCCCCTCCGCAAGCCACTGGCGCAATTGTTCAGCCGTGACAGGTCCATACTCCTTCTGATCCGCTCCGATGATCTTGTAGCTCATCTCTCAGTGGAATGCGTTCTTTACTTCGGGTTTCGACAAGACCACTACAGCCCAAATGCCAATCGGCAGGCCCAAGAGGCAGCATGGCGAGAGGCACGGCACCATCGCGATGATGCTGGCCGCCATTGCCAGGCCGTAGTTCTCCAGTCTCTTCATCTTCGTCGCCCCGAAGAAGATCAGGCCGCTTAGCAGGAGGGCGATAATGGCTGACACCACGCCGATTGTGCCGGAGAGCATATTCGCCCAGGCTTCCTGCGGCATTCGGCTGTCAGCCATGAATGAGGGGAACGCGAAATGCACAACGAGGGAGAAGACTTGCGCAACCGCTCCCAAGACCGCTACCATGAGTAAGCCGGTGGCGGGTCCTTTGACCCGCTCGGTTGCGTCCGCACCTGAAACGGGAGCCGCGCCGACGCCCCACAGCGGGCCGGGCGACGGGGCTGCGAATTCAGGCAGGTCCCCCAGTGCCTTCCATTCGATTGCGCCCTCGGGCAAGACTTGCGTCTGCGCGTTGACCCGCCCCTCGGCAAGCCACTGGCGCAACTGTTCAGCCGTGACAGGTCCATACTCCTTCTGATCCGCTCCGATGATCTTATACATGGTTTGTGCCTTTCGTTATGACTGATTGAACCGGTTGTATGCGATTACTGGCCTGTGGGCAAGTTCCCTTGGCGTGGCTCTCAAGGCCGCAGCAGCGCAAAAGGCTCGCCCGGCACGTTCCGCAGCAGGCTGACCACCAGCACCGCCGCCAGAATCACCCAGAGCCAAACTGGGCGCAGCCCGATAAGCGCCGGCTGCTTCCGCGCCTTTCGCAGCCCGCACCTGGCGGCCAGCCAGGCCACAACGGGCAGGGAAAGAACCAGCATCGGGTTAAAATGAAACGCCGCGGCCAGGTGCCCGTGCAGCAATTGGTGCAGCGCGCGCAATCCGCCGCAGCCGGGGCAGAGCAGGCCGGTGGTCCGGTGGAAAAAGCACACCGGATAGAAATGAAACTCTCTCGGATCAAAGCAGAACAACACCGCGCCCGTCACGGCGGCGAAGACTGTCAGTGCGACGCCAACTGACCTTGCGGGTCTGGAAGAGAATGCCGATTCAGACATCTATATCTCTCCGTATGGCGCATAATTGGTCTGCCGCAATCGGCCCGTACTCTCTCCCATCTGCTCCGATGATCCTATACATAGGCCCTGATTCCCGTCATGGCGGGCCTCAGAACCACTCCTTCCGCCCGTCCACATAGACCCGCACAAACTCTTCGTCGGGCTTGCACAGGTAGATAATTCCCTCAATCAGGCCGACGAGCCCCGTTACGCAGCCTCCAATGCCGCAAGTCAGCACGGTGACCAACAGCATGATCAGCCCCGCTCCAGTGTAGCCGAGGATGAATTTATGAATGCCCAGCGAGCCCAGCAGGATGCCGCAGACGCCGGCCGGGATCTTGTTGGCCGCCCGCGGCACGGGGACGGCAGGCGACAGCGGCAGTGGCGCAAGGGGTGGCGGCGTGGCCGCCGCCATGGGCGGTTTCAAGTCCGCCGCAAATTCCGGCAGTGAGCCAAGCGGCTTCCAATCCTGCGTGCCTTCGGCTTGCACGAGGGTCTGGGCGTTCAGGCGGTTCTCGCCAATCCACGCCCTCAATTGCTCGGCGTTGACCGGGCCGTAATGTTGTCCGTCCTTTCCAACAATCTTATACATACAGTCCTTCTAATCCGGCGCACCCCGCACGCCAAGTGTAAAAACAGCCGCACTTTGTAATGCCCCGTCGAGAGGTCGAGCGTCTTCGCGAGCCCAAGGCTCGTGAGGAAAGGAAGACAATCAGGGCTCGCGCGGACGCTCGCCCTCCCGGGCAGGGTGCTGCTGGAGTTCTGCCAGCTTAGCGGCCGCCCGCCCGCTGTCAATCGTTTGCGCCGCGAGGTCCCAGCCCTCTGCCAGCGAGCGCGTCCTGTCGGCCACGACCAACGCCGCGGCGGCGTTCAGCAAAACCGCGTCCCGCTTCGGCCCCCGATCTTCCCCGCCCAGCACACGGCGAATGATCGAGGCGTTGACCTCCCGGTCTCCCCCACGCAGGTCCGCCAACACCGCCGGCTGCAGCGGAAACCACTCGGTCAACACCGTCGAGCAGGCCAGCGCCTTTTCCTGGTAGAACTCCGCGACCGTGGTGGGCCCGAGCGGCGAAAGCTCGTCCAGGTAACGGACCGTGCCATCCTCGCCCCCTACGGCGCCGCTGACCACCATGGCGCGCCGCACGCCAAGCGATTGGAGCACGCGCGCCAGCGGCTCGCACAGGCCGGGCCGCGGGACGCCAATCAGCATGGCAGTCGGCGCGGCCGGGTTAAGCAGCGGGCCGAGGAAGTTGAAGATCGTGCTCTGGCCTTGGGCGGCGCACAGCTTGCGGGCCGGGACGATGTGCCGAAAGGCCGGGTGGTACCTGGGCGCGAAGAAGAACGCGAAGTCGTGCGCGCGCAGCGATCGCAGAGCTGCCGCCGGTTCGCAATCAAACGGGATGCCGAGCGCCTCGATTACGTCCGCGCTGCCGACTGGCGACGTGCTGGCCCGGTTGCCGTGTTTGACCACTCGCACGCCCGCCGCGGCGGCGATCAGGCCCACGGTCGTCGAGATGTTGAACGTGCTCAACCGGTCACCGCCCGTGCCCACCACATCCAGCAGCACTCGGTCGCGCAAGTCCGCCTCCAGGACCGGCTGAATCGAGCGGCGGCGCAGCTCACGGGCGAACGCGGTAATCTCCTCGATCGTCTCTCCCTTCCGGGCCAGTTGGGTCAGGAACTCAGCCTTGATCCCCGCCGGCGCCGTTTCGTCCACCAGTTCCGCGATGGCCTGGCGTACTTCTTCGTCCGTTAGTGCCTTTCCGGCGGCAAGCTGGCGTGTGAATTCCTGCAGCATGGGCACCTGAAATAGGCGGTGAGCCTGCTTGTCTGGCGATTCGGAATGGCGGAGAGATCGCGCCGCCAGGTCCCGGCGCTACTCGCCCATCAGGTGTTCGAGCACCATCTGATCGAGCGCGGCGTAGTCGCGGTCGTCCACGAGCCGCCGGGCGGCCTTTTCGTCAAAGGTGCGCGCCTTGCGGACCAGCCGTTGGAACGTGCGCCGGCTATTGACCAGGTGCGCCAGCCAGTGCTCGACCTTTGTGGTGCGGAACGGGTGCACATCGAAGCAAACATACTCGCCGTGCTTCCCGTACCCGCCGCGCTCCAGGGCCCGGACCTGGTTGAACGCCACGCGGAGGTTGTTGCTGGCAAAGGGCTTATCCTGGTCAAACTTGAGACCGTTCTGGTCGTTGAGGTGCAGCGACCACAGCTTGCCGAAGGCCATCGCGAAATCAATCTCATCCGCCGGGTCCAGCCCCGCCAGAATCGCGTGCGCGGATTCAATCAGGCAGCCCACCCGCTTGGGGTCGCGCGTCAACTGCGCAATGGCCAGCGCGTGGCCGATCGTCGGCACATAAGCGTGGTCCATCGGCTCGTTGGGCTTGGGCTCAATCGAGATGCGGATGCTCCGGTCATACGCCAGCATCTTGTCTATGGCCTGAACGATCAACTCGACGCTCCGGCGGCCGTTCTTGGCCTCGCGCAGGTAAGTGCCTTCGCGCGCCAGCCATAGCACAATCAGATCGGTGCCCAGGTACCTGGCAACGTCAATGCAGCGCAGCGAGCGGTTGATGGCATACTGCCGGCACTTCGGATCATTGCTTGTGTAGGCCCCGTCAATCGTCCTCGGGCTGAACCAAATCCGCGGGGCGACCATTTCCGCGGCCACGCCGGCATCATCCAGCTTCTTCTTGAGTTCCTTGGCTTCCTTGCGCACCTGCGCATCGGACTTCCCATCAATGTCGGCCACCGCGTCGTCGTCATGAAACATCATGGCGTCGAAGCCCGACTTCTTGAGTTGCTTGAGCTTCCAGTCGAAAGCCTGCGCCGGCCGGGTCGGCGGGCCATAGGGATCCTGACCTTCACTGATATTCCAGGGACCGAAACAGAATTGGTATTGATGTTTTTTTGCCATAAATCTGCTGCAAGGGTAGCGCGGCCCGCCTGAATTCAAAGCCAAAAAATGCATCTGAATTTGCGTGCTGCGCCGCCGCGCGAGTGCTAGATATATTCTATCGGAGTCAAACTATGATGACCAGCAAACCAGGCGGAGCTGTGGAACCCGATTCTCCCGGGCGCGTGAGCTTTCTCGACGGCCGGGGCGAACTCCCGATGCTTGAAATCAGCACCCGCTGGAGCACCGCCGAAATCTATCTGCACGGCGCCCACGTCACACACTTCCAGAAGAAAGATGAACCCCCGCTGCTGTTCCTGAGCCAATGCAGCCGGTTTATCGAAGGCCAGCCTATTCGCGGCGGTATTCCCGTGATTTTCCCCTGGTTCGGGCAGCGCGAAGGCCTGGGCCAGCACGGCTTTGCCCGCGTCAAGACCTGGGACCTCAAAGAGGTCACTCCCGCGCCCGACGGCACTGTCAGCGTGAGGTTGCGCCTGCCGGCCTGTCCGGAGGCGGAGGGCTTCCCATCGTTCACGGCTGAATACGTTGTAACGGTCAACCAGTCGCTGACCCTGCAGCTCATCATTGCCAACCAGGCCAAAGACGCCGAATTCACCTTCGAGAACTGTCTTCATTCTTACTTTGAAGTGGGCGACGTTACCACCGTCTCGGTCTCCGGCCTCAAGGGCCTTACCTACCTGGACCGGGTCGCAAAGTGCGTCGAAGGCACCGAGCTGGGCGACACGCTGCGCATCGCCGCTGAAGTGGATCGCATTTACCAGAACAGCACCGGCGCCGTCGAGATCCTCGACCCACGCCTTGGCCGCAGGATTCGGATCGAGAAACAGGGCTCCGCCTCAACGGTCGTTTGGAACCCCTGGATCGGCAAGTCCCGTCTCATGCCCGATTTCGGCGACAAAGAGTACCAGCGTATGATCTGTGTTGAATCGGGGAATGTAGGTTCCAGCAGCTTCAGCCTGTCCCCGGGGGCCATTTCCACCCTCACTGTGAAATTGAGCACCGAGACGCTCAAATAGCACCGCGCCACGACCCGCGGGCGAAACGCCGGCCAACGACGCTGGACAAACGCTCGCCAACGGTCATGCTGTGTCGTGTCAGAAGCCAATTCATGCCTTGATGGGCGGTAGCGATTATGCCACTGGAATACAAAGACTACTACAAGAGCCTGGGCGTCCCCCGTGGGGCGAGCGAAGCCGACATCAGGAAGGCCTTTCGCAAGCTGGCGCGCGAATATCACCCCGACGTCGCCAGGAACAAAAAGCAGGCGGAGGAGAAGTTCAAAGAGATCAACGAGGCCTACGAGGTGTTGGGCGACCCGGCCAAGCGCAAGAAGTACGACGAATTGGGTGCCAACTGGCAGGCCGGGGCCAACTTCCGACCGCCGCCCGGCTGGGAATCATTCGAGCGGGGCCGCGCTTCCTCAGGCGGCGGCTTCGGCGGCGGAGCCCACGAATTTCACTTCGGCGGCACCGGCTTTAGCGATTTCTTCGAGCAGTTGTTCGGCGCGAGAGCCGGGCGGGGCGCGCCTGGCTTCGGGCGCGGCGGCGCGTTTGGCGACGAAGAAATGGAAGCCGCGCGTGGTCAGGACATCGAGGGCGACATCCTGGTGACGCTCGAAGAAGCCATGCGCGGCTCAGTCCGTTCAGTTTCCGTGCAGCACGCAGTCCCATGCGGCCAATGCGGAGGCGCCGGCCAGCGCAATCGCCGCGCCTGCGCCACCTGCGGCGGCGCCGGACAGGTTGCCAGGACCGATACCTGGCAGGTGAAAGTCCCCGCAGGCGTCACTGAAGGCCAGCGGTTGCGGCTTGCCGGGCGCGGCGAGGCGGGCGTCGGGGGCGGCGTGGCGGGCGACCTCTACCTGCGCGTGCGGTTGGCCCGGCATCCCGATTTCAAGGTCGAGGACCACAACTTGATCTACCAGGCTGAAGTCGCCCCTTGGGAAGCCGTTCTCGGGGCGAACATCACCGTCCCGACCCTGACTGGAACGGTGAGCATCAAAGTGCCGCCGGGAACGCAGAATGGACAGAAAATGCGGGTTCGGGGACGCGGCCTGCCCCAGCGCGGCGGCGGGAGTGGTGATCTGATCGTGGAAACCCGCATCGAGGTGCCCAATCGAGTCACCGATGCTGAGCGCAAGCTCTGGGAACAACTCGCGAGGGAGTCGCGGTACAACCCGAGGCAGTAATCTCTCGGGAGAAGCGATTTCCTCGTCAGGAGCCCCCAATACCCAGGGAAGGTGGGTACCCCATTACGTACCCTTGGGCACCAATCCGACCTGACGGGGCTATCCTCTGGCCGCTTGCTTAGCGATCTCCTGGCCGTCTGGTGGCCGTCTGGTGGCCGTCTGGTGGCCGTCTAGTGGCCGCTTAGTGGCCGCTTGGTGCCCGTCCCCTAACCCTCTAGCCCGGACATTTCACCCCCGCAAAGCCGGAGCACGAGCATCCGGCCCGCTTACACGGTCCCAATGGCCTGAGCGGGCAAGATGCTCGCGCCCCGGTCTGCCAGCGTATCGTGCGGGGCATGAAATGCCCGGGCTAATAACCACCCCCCAAACCATCGGCAGGGCACTCTACGGGGTTGAGTCAGTCTTCTCAGGGCACTGGCACCAAAGGGGAGTATCAACAGCAGCGCAACGTCCAGAAATGTGGAGGCCTCCGGCACGGACTTGGAGGCGCTGTAAGTGTATTCAACCTCGACGCTCGCCCCGGCAAGCGTGTTGAGCAGGACCCAAACGTTTCCGCCGCCACCGAGAATAATCTCCTGAGTTTGAGTGAAGCCCGGCAAAGTAAACGTGCCCGGCCCGATAAACCAAGCCAGGTCGGCGGGCAGCGTGTATGTATAGTCGGCCGAATCCGCTGCGCTTATCGGGCCATACGGGGCAGTCCCGCCGCTCGGAAGATTGTAGAGGTCGGCCACCGCCAGTGGCGAAGGCTGCAGAAAGCCAAAAGAACCTGGCAAGTCCACCGTAAGCAAAGAACCCGCTCTGACGGAAAAATTCTGCTGGCCGGTCGCGTTGTTCTGAATCGTCCCGCTCATTCTCATCGTCTGGCTTGCCGAGAGCCGAACAGACTCCAGCGTGCCCAGGGCCGGATCGAATTGCGGCAAGCAGAAGGTATGATTCCACTCGGTGGTGCAATCGGGAAAGACCTCCGAAAAAGCTGCCACGACCGTCTTCGCCTCGGAAGTGATAGTGGTTGCCCCGGCCACGCTCGCCACCAGCGCCAGGCCGGCGTTCAGAAGAATCAGCATGCTGTTGTTCTTAACATTCATCGGAAAAGCCTAACTGCCGGGAACGACATGTTCCATCGGGCCGCCCCCGGTTGTCACAACGGGGGCATTCCTGAATTCGCCCCGGGCAATCCCCGGGACCTCAACGCAACGTGCGCGAAGAACTCCAAGAATACCCTCCAGATCTCACCAGGAGGGTCGAAAAGGCACAGACCAAGACTAAGAATGCAAAGTCCTGATTACAACTCCGCCATTCCATGTCTGGAAGGCTGGAGTGCCGGCAGGTTGTCGGCTTATGCGCACCAGATGGACTGGACCGGTAGCGTATCGGCACCTACCCGGCTCAGTGAGGCAATTCGATCGCCGGACTACTGCACCACTCTCAGCCGGAAGAACCGCTGCGGGTCGCTTGTAATGAGATTCGTGACGGTTTGGATTGTGCCGTCGCCAACGTTGGTTTGGAAGGGTATCCAGGACGAATTGGTGAGCGTGTGCTTGTATTCCGTCACGTAGGATTGGCCCTCCGCCGTGGCGAAGCTGAATTGCATCTGGCCGGAGGTCACGACCGGCGGCAGGATAACTAGACCGTAGTTGAACGCGGCATCGGCATAGCCTATTGTCTCGTTTACACCCCCAAACTGGGAGCTGCCTTCGTGATGGAAGTACCACCGACCTAGCGCCGGACAGACCGTTATGCAGGCCATGTCGGACAGATTGCTAAACGACGCCAGGACCGTCGTGGTTCCGTCAGCCACACAGGTCCTCACGATCGTTTGGTAGTCGCGGACGTAAGTCAAATACAAGGACCCGCCGAAGTACTCCGCAACGCCCCAGAAGGCCCAAGTCTCGCTGGCTCTGTAAACTGGAAAGCTCATAGCACCCAAGTCCGTCACGTATCCTGAGGGAAGCCGGATGTCATAGGCCCGACTTCCGTTCCACAAAACAATGCGACCAAAGCCGGCAAAGATCGCGCTACTGGTTGTCATACTGATCGGCTGATTCAAGCTTACTATAGGCCCAGACCGCTGCAGAGTTACGCCGTCCAGCGCAATAAGGGTGGTCACATTACCGCCGCTACCCAACAGGTTGGTGCCATTGCCGAGGGAATAGACTTGCGACGTGCGGATGTCGCTCACGAGGGCGCCATAGATGCTCCCCAGGCTTGTGCCGCCCGAAAGGTCGGCCAGTGTGAAGCGGGCAGTTGCAGTATCGCCGGAGTAGAATACATGGGTGGCGGAAGCCGCGATGCCTCCACGGTCGTCGCCGGTTACCGCGTTGTGGTCTACCACCAGGCTGCTGTTCGTGAAGAGGCTGACAATCTGGAAGGTGCTGTCAGGTGGTAGCTCTATGAGAGTCAGCGTGGCAATAGAACTGGTCGCGCTGCCAAAGGTGTTGGTTATGTACAAGGAGTACGGCCCAGCCTGGTCAACGGTGAGATCGGTGAGCGTCAGGCACGGGTTGGTTGCGCCAGCAAGGTTCGTACCGTAGAAGCGCCATTGGTACGAGAAGGGAGGATTTCCACAGACTCCGGCGCAGAAAGTCGCCGTACCCCCGATGGAATTGGTCTGGCTGAGCGGCGCCGAGCAAATCGTTGGCGCCCCGTTGGTAGTGGCGGCCCCCTCCAAGACGGCACTTTCGAGCACCGTCAGCCACCCACCATTCGCGGTACCCAAAGGAATGGCGTTATACCAATCCCAAGCCAGGTAGATGATCCTGCCCCCACCGAAAGGCATCAGCGCCACAGCGGTGGCCCCCGCATTTTCATAGATGCTCCGTGCCCCTGCCGGCAAGCTGGCCTTCGACAACGTAATGCAGAGGCTGAGGTTCGTAATCAAGACTGGGTCATCTGCGAAGTGCGTCCCGTTAGCGTCGGTCGTTTGGACGTAGGTCGAACTCGTGCCGCTTTCGGTCAGGGTGAGACCGAAGACGGTGTTGATGAGGGCACTGCCGCGTCCGGCGGCGCCGTGCACGACCATTAGCCGGCCGGAGGCAACGAAGTTAGAGAGTGCCGCCCGGGTTGTGAGACTTAGATCGGTCGCCAAGGCACCGGTCTCTTGCTCCGGAAAGAGCAGAATGGAATTGGCGACGGTGGCCTCCTCGATGTTAGTAAAGGTCGTCACAAAAAAGCCTAAGTTGATCAGCGACGCCTGGATGGTATCGGATTCGGCCTGCAAACTCCCGCCCGTGTCCATGTAGCGAGGGTCATCAAACACCGCGACGGGCACCACGCCGGTCACGACGGTTAGAGTGGCGACGGCGCTGGTGACGGCGCCACAGGTATTGGTCACGACCACCGAATAGGGGCCGGCTTGGTCGGTGCTGACCCCTATAAGGGTGAGACAGGAACTGGTAGCCCCCGCCAGATTGGTGCTGAAGAACTGCCACTGGTAGGCCAAGGGCGGGGCGTCCAGCAGCCCAACGCAGAGGTTCGCAGTCCCGCCTTCCGGAACCGTCTGGCTAGCTGGCTGCTGGGTGACGACTGGACGGCAGGTCGCCGCAACATCGAAAGGATCGCTGGACCCAAAGTGGCCAAGGCCATCGTCAGCACGCAAGACGAGGTTCGTTGCCAGGTTCGTCACCGTCAGGAAATTGGTCCAGCCGCCATTGGCTAGACATACCACACTCGGATCAACGGCTGCGGGCAATCCACCCCCAAAGACCAGTCGAAGGTTGGGTGTATAGCTGCTGGTGCTGGGAGGTGGTGTGCTTCCCGTCCACGTCAATGGATCCCCGTAGCCGCTGTCGGTGCGGCGGTACAAGGTCCGGATCCCACTGCGCAGGGTGGCGCGACAATAGCCGTCGCTGGTGTAAGACGAATTGTTGAAGCTGAAATCAACCATCAGGCTGCTCACCCCATCGTAATCGAACGGGGTCGCAAGCTGGAACGTAAGCCAGCCGCTGGTAGTTACACTCAGATTGGTCTGACAAACTACCGTCCAGCCGCTGCTTTCCCAAAGGTAACTGGTGTAAGCGCTCAAGGTGGTATGCTTCATCCGAATTGTCCAGTTGTTCATGATTTGTCCAGGCAGGCTGGGCGCATCTTGACACTACCACCATAATGGGGATGTGAAACGGTTCCTCATCCGAAGACA
>MTKZ01002897.1_pt1 | contig 17378 bp, 11 predicted proteins | sample 1042781 | NCBI WGS metagenome assembly MTKZ01 (sample SAMN06212207, study PRJNA360539) | anaerobic digester metagenome | biome: Wastewater treatment plant; material: sludge; isolation source: anaerobic digester fed with sludge from wastewater treatment plant | place: Denmark: WWTP Viborg ... | reverse complement strand
ATAGTGGTATAGCTAAAGCTGTACTAACTGGATATGAAAGATACATTCCTTTTGGAGAGAAAGTTCCATATATTTTATTAATTGATATCAATCCAGATCAAATTGATATTAATGTTCATCCAAGAAAAGAAGAGATTCGTTTTCTAAATCCTTTTAGAATATATTCTTCCATTTCTGAAGCTATACAAAGGGCAATTAGTACAGTAACCACCAATAGGGTTGAGTCTCAGTTTCGGTCTGCAGATTTTAAACCAAGTAGTGAAAATATTTTCAGTCAAAACTCAGGTAAAACATACTCAAGTAAAGATATTACCTTTAAACCAAATCAAAGTAATTCTGTTAAGGATAGTATGCTTTTTAGTCAAGAAGTTTTGAATGATACGGGATACATTAAAAGTAATAAAGATGACAAGTTTCTTGAAACAAATAAAAGGATTAGGAATATTTTTCAAATATTTAATAAATATCTTGTTATTGAATTTGAAGACAACTCCCTGTGGATTATGGATCAACATGCTGTTGCAGAAAGAATTACATTCGAGAAGCTTTTAAACAGTAAAGATGTTAAACTTGAACAACAAAATTTCTTAGTTCCTATAACTCTTGAATACTCAATTAATGAAATTACTCAGTTTGAAAATCTTAAGGATTTTTTTTCTCAATTAGGATTTAAATACAACATTAATAACTCCTTAATTAATATTGAATCTGTACCTGTAGAATTTATTAATGCTGATCTTAAGTTACTCTTTGATGAAATATTTGCTCTAGGAGATGAAAAAGGAGATATTTCAAAAGAGTTAAATAAGTTAAAAGATGATATATTAGCTACAATGTCTTGTCACACCAGTGTTAGAAGTGGACAGAGTTTGCATAGAGAAGAGATGATTGATCTATATAACAAATTGATAATGTGTAAAAACCCATATAGCTGTCCTCATGGAAGACCTGCAGTATGGAAGTTAACATTAAGTGAACTAGATTCTAAATTTGAAAGAACATATTAAATATGAGAAATACAGGAACCCTCTACCTTATACCTACCTCTTTAAGTAAGAAACCTTTAAAAAACGAACTTAAAGACTCAGATTTAGATATTGTTAAGAAATTAAAATTCTTTATAGTTGAAACCCCTAAAACTGCTAGGGCATATCTTCAGGACATGGGAATGGTTTTACAAGAGCTAAGTATGGGAATATTAGATGAACAAAGTAAAAGAAAAGATCTTCCATTCCTTTTAGAACCATTAATAGCAGGTAATGATGTAGGACTAATGAGTGATGCAGGCTCTCCTGGTGTAGGAGATCCAGGTAATATGGTTGTTAGAGAGTGTCATAGGTTGGGTATTAAGGTAGTTCCACTAGTTGGACCTTCTTCTATCTTACTTTCTCTAATGGCATCTGGTTTAGAAGGTCAAAGGTTTAAATTCTGGGGATATTTACCTAAAGAATCTATTGAAAGACAAAGGAAAATTAAAACTCTAGAAAGAGAATCTTCAAGGAATTCAGAGTCCGAAATCTTTATAGAAGCTCCATACAGAAACAAATCAATATTTAATGACCTTTTGGAAGTTTGTAACCCTAGTACAGATTTAACAATAGCTGTTAATCTAACTGGTGAAAATGAAAATATATATACAATGAGTATTAAGGAATGGAGACAAAGTAAAGGAATTAATATCTTAGACATCCCAAGTATATACATACTCCAGTCAAGAAGATGAAAAAATATTCAGGTAAGATATATACCCAAATATTAAAATTAACACGCACAGCACTTTTTCTTTTGTTTTTAACAATCATACTTTTTGTTTCATTTCTAAATCATCAAGAGTTTAAATCATCTTCTCCATTCGATGTTGTTGTGTCAGATATTAAGCCAAACAGTGTAAATGTATCCTGGAAAACCCTTAAAGATGTTCCTACATATATAAAAGTTGAGAATGGAACTAACCTTTTCGGAGATGGTATCCCATCCACTTTTCATCAAGTAAATATTAAAGATTTAAAAGAGTTAACAGAGTATAATTTTGTAATTTCAGATGGAACAAGGGAGTGGAAAAAGATATCTTTACAAAATTCTCAAGAGTTAAAGAGCATAGTTAAAGATAAATTCTATTTTATTACCCCCAATATTAGTGAAGAAATTTCACTTCCTCAGCTATTGGAAATATCATCTAACCCGGAAGAATTAGTATATGTTTCCTTACACAATACTTTAACAGGAACGGTTTCGAAGATAAAGAGTGTAAAAACAAATCAATTTGGAAATGCTTTAATCGATAAAAATTTTTTCAATTTAAACTGGAGAGATGATGAATATGAAATTAAAGTATATTCAGCAATTTCTTCAAATATAAATATGTCTAATTCAATTTCTGCTTATGCCTCAGAGATTAATTGTAACCTTAATGCACCAGAACAAACAATAGATGGTGTTTCAAGAGAACAATTCGCTAACTATGCTACTAGATGGGTTAATGGAAGAGGTAAAAACTATGCTTATGAATGTTTTAATGATGTTGTATATAGATCTAGAATGGCTGGTGTAGACCCTGCTTTTACCCTTGCAGTCTGGTTAAATGAATCAAGTGCTAGTAACTATACTCAAAATATTAAGCAGTATGGATATATTGAAGATTTTGGTATTCATGGTCTTTCTTCTGTTCCTGCTCAAAATTTTAATGCTCAGATTACTCATTTCTTAAAAATGCCACACAAGAGCACTTGTTCAGGATTGAGTAGTTGGGAGTCATGGGGAAATATGTATAGATTCGGAACATGTAATTCTAGCAATCCATCTCAAAGAAATTTAGGAATTGATTATTTAAAAAAAACAGAAAGTCTTTATAGTTGGATAACTAATGGTAAACGACTTCCAGCAGTAGTTACAGGATTGCCTATACCGGTTGATATTGGGCATGATTTGGGTAATTGGACTCCACTAGCTAAACCTGTTTGTTGTGTTATCCAATCGACAGACAAAGAAAAGTTAGTAGGATTGTTTAATTCGGATATATCTGAAAAATCTTGTGAAGAACTTTGGAGTAATAATTACTTAAATATTAATAAATATATTCAGATAGAGAATATTAATAAAAAAGAATGTGAGCTTGAGTTTGAATCATCTTGTTGTAGAGTAGGTAATGAAATTATGTGGTATCCAACTAAATATTGTAGTTATAAAATTAAAGATATAGACAATCAAATTCAATGTGAGGAATATACTAAGCAGAAAGCCTGTTATTTTAGAGATCATAGATTCCAATGGTTGCCTGAGGGTATCGGTATAGACAAATCAATTAATATTAATAGTGAAATACAATGTAACTTGCGAAATGATGTTTCTAATCACTCTATAAGGTTAAATAAAGGAGTTAACTTTATTGGTTTCGAATTCACACCTTCGTATAATCAAGATGTTTTGTATGCTTCAAGACTAATGAGTATATATCCACAAATTTCATTAATAGGGAGTTTTACTGATAATGAGTGGAGTCAGTTGATAAGTAGATCAGAAGAGAATCCTTTTTCAGGTCAAGATTTCTATTTCGAACAATCAAGAGGATATCTCTTTATTGTTGATGAAGATATTACAATTAATGTATTTGGGTGGAATAACAGTGAAGCTCTTACACCAATTTTAGAGAAAGGTTGGAACTTCATACTTAGTGATTCCCTCCTAAATATAGATATTGAAAAAATTGGAACTTGGTCAGAAGAAAAAGAATCCTTATCTTATGATATCGATAAAGAGTATGAAGATGTCTTGGGGATTAAAACTGAAAGTAGTATTAATCAAGCGGTATTTATTCTAAAGAAATAACAACATGGTCGGGGAAACAGGACTTGAACCTGCGACCTCTGCGTCCCAAACGCAGCGTTCTAGCCATCTGAACTATTCCCCGACAGATGAAATTCTATCATACCAATTGCTAAAATACCATTAATCTAACCTAACACCATTTAATCGAAGTCCATTAATGTATAAATGCATTAAAGAGTCTCTAAATGAATTCACAGCAGACCAATTACTTACATTATCATCAATATCCCAAAATCTTATCCTCCAGTAGTATGTTATATTTGAAGTTCCTGTTAGAGCGGTTCCTGCATATGTAAAGTCAGATGATCTATTCCCCGAAGAGATAGTAGTTGATAACTTCCCTGTCTTCCAAATGGAAGTACCTAAGAAGTTTGATTGAGTATTTACCTCAATTTCATAAGCAGTAGAGTTATCATTGTTAATATCAGAATAAATTGCTGAAAAAGTTGGTGTAGTACTATTCAAATATAAGGGATTTGTTTGACCATCAGTTAGAAGTGAAGTAGGAGCATCTGGTGGACCACTCATTCGAAAGTTGGCGGTAGATGACCATGCCCCTTCTGAATTGTTTTCATCCCAAAACTTAATTCTCCAGAAATATTGTGTTCCATTTAAAGTAAGGGCAGTACCAGCATATGACTTATCTGCGATTAAACTTCCTGCTGGAACAGCTGTCATAGCAGTTTTAGTACTGTCCCACATGGAGGTACCATTAAAATCCGAAGTGGTATTAACATTAATCTGGAAATATATACCAGTAGCTCCTGAATCCGCATCATTAAATCTTGCACTAAATTCAGGAGTAGTATCATATATCTTTATTGGATTAGTATATGTCTCTGTTGTTAAATCTGTAGCATATGGGGCATTGTTCATAGTAAATCGAGCAATAGCAGAAACAGCACCAGTAGTACCAACATTATCTGCAAATCTTATTCGCCAATAGTAAGTAGTTCCATTCAATGACAGAGCTGTTCCTGCGTATGAAATATCTGGAGATCTAGCTCCTATTGCTGTTGGAGTCATAGCAACAAGGCCAGAATCCCACATAACTGTACCCGTAAAAGCTAAATTTGTATTAACTTCTATTTGATACCAGTTGCCAGTTTGACCAGTGTTAGGGTCATTAAAAATTGCACTGAATTCAGGGGTCAAATCCAACACCTCAATAGGATTTGTTGCTCCTTCTGTAAGCAAGGAAGTAGGGGCAGTTGGAGCAGTATTCATTGTAAATTGAGCAGTAGCAGAAACAGCACCAGTAGTACCAACATTATCTGCAAATCTTATTCTCCAATAGTAAGTAGTTCCATTCAATGACAGAGCTGTTCCTGCGTATGAAATATCTGGAGATCTAGCTCCTATTGCTGTTGGAGTCATAGCAACAAGGCCAGAATCCCACATAACAGTACCCGTAAAAGCTGAATTTGTATTAACTTCTATTTGATACCAGTTTCCAGTTTGACCAGCGTTAGGATCATTAAAAATCGCACTGAATTCTGGAGTTAAATCTACTACCCCAGTTGGATTTGTTGCTCCTTCTGTAAGCAAGGAGGTAGGGCCGGTTGGAGCACTGTTCATAGTAAAATTTGCAGTTGTTGACCAAGCTCCTTCTGCTCCCGAATCGTCCCAAAATCTAATTCTCCAATAATAAGTGGTACCATTTAAAGATAGGGCAGTACCTGCATATGATTTGTCTGGGACTCTGTTTCCTGCCGTTAAATTCGCAATAGATGTTTTACCTGTATTCCACATAACAGTACCAGTAAATGCAGAATTAGTATTAACTTCAAGTTCATAGTAATTAGCAATATCTCCACTATCAGGGTCGTTATATATAGCACTAAATTCTGGAGTTAAATCAATAACTCCAGTAGGATTTGTTGCCCCCTCAGTCAGTAATGAGGTCGGTGCTGTTGGGGCTTGATTTGCCAATGTCCATTGTGCTGTTGCAGTAAAATCTCCCTGAATATTTCCACATGCACCAGTAGAGGTGTTAAAACCTATACAATTTCCAGAAGGACTTATTGAGAAGCTAGTAAAAATATATCCAGATCTCGTACAAGTAGACCCTGCTACCGAGGAGCCTTCAGATACTGGTCCTCTAGATGTTGGTGTACAGGTACCTCCATTTCCTGCAAATGAAGCTGTCCAAGTACATGAGCTGGCTATTGGGCAACATCCATTCCAGCCCCCTCCATTACAACCCATATACGATTCATCAATACATTGATCTGGCGATTGGAATGGCCAGTTTTGAGTACAGGCACCGCCACAATAATATGTACATCCTGCATATGTATCTTTCGGAGTAGATAATAGAACAACAAATATAGATACAAAAATAATAAGGAAATAGAGTAAGGACTTATTCTCAAAAGTTAAAATATATTTATTAATCATTTCTTTTTCTTTTTTTAACTTTAGATTTCAAAATGAAATAATTTAACAATGTATATCCAAGAGAAAGAGATAATATAAAGATTACAACATCCTTAAAACCAATGTTAAATTCCTTCTCTTTATTTGAATCGTCAATTTCTTTATCGGTTAAAGGCTTCTCACTTAAAATTAAAGTAGTAAGTAAAACTTTATCTTCCTTTTGATTGTTTTCAATAAGTTGCGCTTCAATGGGGTATTGTTTTTGAGAAAAGTTAGTAATACTAAATAAAACAAACCAATTCATATTTTCATCTAGATTTGCAATATATTCCTTCTCTCCAACATAAACTAAAACACTATCTCCTTTAAGTAGTTTACCTCCAATTCTAATTGCATCTCCTTCTTTGCCATATATTTTATTTTCTTTCGTTAATTCTGCCTCTTGATTATTTATCTGAATATTATCGAGAATTATTGGCTTTGAAGAAGATTGTGCAGAAGCTTCATATAAATTTGAAACTAGAAAAACAAGTATTAAGATTGAATGAAAGAAATATTTCATAATATATACATTAAATAGAGTATTACTATATTACTTTCTAGGGGATATAGAAGTCAATGAGTATCGGCTTGACTTTCCGAATTAAATACTTATAGTATATATATATAAATTCATAAGAACAATTAATGGAAATCAGTCAAGATACTGTTAATAAGTTTAAGATAAAGAAAGTATTAAAATTATCAGTTTTAATACTTCTTTTTTTTGTAATAGGACTATTAATTTTTGAATATTTTAGGATTACACCTAGAAATGTACAATTTTCAAATATTACTTCTAGTTCTGTAACTGTAAGTTGGAATACCAAAAGTGCTACATCTGCTACCGTAATCCCCTTTGAGGGAAAGAGTATTCTACCAGTTAGGTTATTTTGTTTTTTTAAAGAAAAGTTTTTTGATACTCGAGATGTAAAAAGGGCTGAATTAGAAGCTGCGAAGTTAACAGCGAAAAATATTATAAGGAGAGAAGAAATTGCAGTAAGTATGAAGGATGTCCGTTCTGAAGTTAAACTGCTAAATAAAGAAAGGTATTATACGCATCATGTTAATGTAAATAATCTGTCACCTGAAAAAACATATTCTTTTGTAATAGGAGACTCACTTCTTTTTCGAATTATTAAAAGTGTGGATGGCTTTTTTACTATCAAGACTTTGGGCAGTGAAGAAAATATCTCCACTCCAGTCCCTGCTTATGGATCCGTGAAAGATGCAAATGACAATCAAGATATTAAATATTCAGAGCTTAAACCTGTTAAAGATGGAATAATATATTTAAACTTTTATGACACATCTTCTGGTAAATCAAGTAATCTTTTTTCATCTTCTCTTAATGAAACCGGGAATTGGTATGTTGATGTTTCATTAGCTAGAGATTCTGAAGGAAATAATTTTTTTGAAACATACGATTCGGATGATAAGAATATTAAGTTACAAATAAAATTGGATGCAGGCCCTTTGGGAAATTGGGAAAAATATCAAAATGGATATACTATTGCCCCTACCTCAGATACAGTAATAAATATGTCTAATGGGGTTGATGATAATACAGTGGAAGAAGCTGTTGTTAAAATTGAATCATCTAGTTCTCAAGACGTAAAAGGAACTATGATAGCTTTGGGGAGAACCTGTGAATGTACGAATCCACATGAATGTCCAACTGGATATGATTTTAACTGTGAACCAGGTTGGAATTGTACAACAATGAATTCCGTTTGCACTAAATATGACAGTGATAATGGTGATTACTGTGGAACAGAATCAGGACCAACATGTTATAAAGAAATAAGTAAAATTGAAAGTTGTTCTCCATGCACCTGTACTCCAACCTGTCCTTTAGGATTCGACTGGAAATGTCCCGATGGTAAGGAATGTACAACAACAAAATCTTCTTGTTCTCCAAAATGTAATGGACAAGTTTGTGGAGATAATATTCTAGGTTCAACATGTTTTAAGCCAAAAGCTGATGCACCTCCCCCTACCACATGTAAAAACCGAGTAATAGCACCCTATGCGACTAAATCAAGCTGCATTTATTATTTAACCTTTAGTTGTACTGCTCCATGCTACTTTGTTGACTCATGTGATTCCCAGGGAGATCCTCATTATGTAAAGTGTGCTCAAACCTTTTGTGATAATACAGGAATTCCAGGATTAGATTGTAGAAAAGAACCCCCTCAAGAAGATCTAAAATGTCAGAACACTTCAATTAACGTTGGTACATTTGGCTATGATTCTCTTAACAAATGTAAGAAATGTGAGTGGGCGGTTATAAATAGTTCTGGTGGATACGGTCTTAAGTTAACTGATGCAGAAGATTCAAATTGTTCTCCTTCACCTTCTTGTGGGGGTAACAATGGAAAAAGTTTTAATAAAGAAACTGGATTAACCTCAAACCTTTGTACCACTGGAGTTCCGTCACCATCAACAGTATATCCAATCAATAATAAATTTAATTGGACATGTAAATCTGGAAATGAATCAAAAAATTGCTCTGCAGATGTAAATCAGGAAATAGTTGAACCTTCAGCCAATTGTAAAGAGGGAGAACATAGCAGTCCACTAAATGGCAAATTAAGAGTATGCAATGCTGGTGGACAAATTGTTTATGTTGGAGATTACTGTAATAAAGTAGTCGACAATCAGATCTATGAATGGGATTTTTCAGGAAAATGTTCCCCCGCATATAAATGTCTTTCATCAAAATACTGTCCTGCTCCAAGAGACTGCTCAAAAAATTATTATTACGATTCTAAAATAAAAAAATGTGTCGATTTAAATTCCCCTAATAACACTCCAGTATTCCCAATTCAAGACCCTTTGACCGAGGCTGAAACAAAATGTTGGGAACATGGACTTTTTACAACTTTATATCGAGCAGATTTAAATAGCACTTATGCGTGTCAAAATGGAGAGTGGAAGGAATTGTCTAATCTAACTCTTGATTCCAAGTCTTGTAAAGAGTTAGCCGCTGGATTAGATAATACATGTAACTTTAATTGGTCTTATTGTTATAACACTAGTGATGGTATTACATATAAATGTCAGGAATCTCCTGTTCCAGCTTTTAGTTTCTGGGTCCCAGTAAACAATTTACCTCACCAAATTAATAATCCGATAGTTGCTATAGAATTAAAGCCTATTCATGCTGGTGAGAGATGTAATAATCCGGATGCATTACCCGAAAATCCTGGGATTTCTGAAAGATGTTATTGCCTTGATGGGAAAGATACTGGTGATTCTATTGGTGATGGAGAGTGGTGTAGAAGTGTAGGAGGAGATTATGGTTGTTCTGTGAGTGAGAATGATCAAATGATTTGTGATAGAGATGGAACGACATGCTCAAAAGAAGAAGTTATTACCGATATACCAGGCGAGAGAATCATCTCATACTATTGGTACTGCAGAGGTCCCAAAAAAGCAATGAATAAACATAACAATCTTAACAAAACTTTTGCTGATTCATTAAGAAACTCAATAAAGTTAGTTTCAGCCAATGAACCAAAAGGGTCAATTCTGGGTGAATATATTATAGATTCTACATCTGGTTTATTCACTGAAATTCAAGACGGCTCTTACATATTTGAATACAATGGTGTTTACTATTCTTTTGGTATTAATCATGGAATTACTCCAAATCAAGCCGAGACCTATATGGTGTTCATAGATAGTAACAATAATAGTACTTTTGACGATGGGGATATTAATGTTACTACACTAGCTTCTACAATTGATATTGTCCCTACTGTGCAAAAATATGAATATGATTTGTCTACAGGTTTTAACTTTATATCCTTACCTTTCTTAATTAAAGATCCAGAATATAGAACTGCTGCAAGTTTACTTAAAAAATTAAATGAAGTTTATGGAGATCGATTATATTCAATAGCAAAGTATGATTCATCTTGGAAAGTAGTTACTCAAAATGTAGAAATATTTGATAATAGCAATTTCCAGCTTCTTCCAGGACAAGGATACATCATTAAAGCTAAAGAGGATCTTACAATCAGCCTAATGGGACAACCAATCAAGTATGAATCTCCATCCGATAATGCTCCTGTAACCCTTTATCCAGGGTGGAATCTAGTTGCTGTATATGGAACAAAAGTCAAGCAGTATACAGCAAAATCTATGTTACAAGATATAAACTCTTTTAAGGAAATTGATTTTACATCTGATATAGTAAATGGTTGGGATCAAGATTCCCAAGCATATGAAGGATTTGTATTAGATAACGAGAGTGGTTCAGAAATGGAATATGGTTTTGATTTCCCTATCAATACTCTAAATTCATATTTTGTGAGAGTGCAACAAGGAACAGGAAATTGGCAACCCAAATTAGCTGAGTAAGTAAAAGGGGGTCTAATAGCCCCCTTTAATTTTTTGAGTTATTTATAATGCTTTTAACCAATCTTACTCATCAATTGAAGTGCATATTCAGAAATGTAAGGAATATCAAATCGGTTTCCTTGTGAAGTCTTAAATATCCCTATGATAAAAAGAATTGTAGTAAGAAGACTAAGTACTCCCCCTAAAAATAAACCAATTCCTGGAATAATATAGACTATATATACAAGAACAAAGAAAGCGAATTGGGTAGCATGATATCTTACAAATAAATCTTTCTTTTCAATAAACATTAAAACTAATCCAACAAAAGGAATACACGCAATCACACTCATTGCTAAATTGTCTGGATTAAAGTTGATCTCTTCCAATGTATATACTCTTCCAGCTGTTTTATTAATTTCTGCCATATAGAAAAATATTAATTTAATAGTTAAGTATATCTCAGTAATGTAAAAACATACATAGGTATACTATAAGTAGTTGAATAGTATACCTCAAGTGGTATACTGAGTTATTAAAATAAGTATACCCATTTATGGATGACAAATTAACTGAAAGACAAAAGCTTGTTTTAAATACAATTAGAAACTATTTTTTAGATAACGGGTATGCTCCTTCACTTACAGAATTGCAACAAATGTTAGAAATTTCTACTAAAAGAGGCGTTGTAAGCCATCTAGAGGCCCTTGAAAAGAAGGGATATATAATTAGAACTAGTGAACCTAGAGGAATTCAAGTAATTAATGACGAAGAACCTGTTTATGAGTATTTAGTAGGTATCCCTATTTTGGGATATGCCAATGCAGGAACTCCTCTTGTATTAGCTCAGGAAGAAAGTCTTGGTGTTTTACAATTAGAACCTAATCTTGTAGATGGGAAAAAACAAAATCTCTTTGGTTTAATTGTTAAAGGTGATTCAATGAATTTAAGAGATATTGATGGTAAGGCTTTGGAAGAGGGCCATTACTTAGTGGTTCAGAAAGATGCAGAATATGAAGATGGGGATGTAGTAGTAGCTATTGTTGATGGTTGTGCTACTGTAAAAAATATCAAAAGAGAGAAGGGCATTGTTATCCTTTACCCTCAATCGAATAATCCAATACATAGACCAATATATTTAAACACAAAAAGCGATTCTTTAATTAATGGTAAGGTAGTGATGGTATTAGATAATCCTAATGTAAAATAGTTATCTTATTTCTACATTATCAATATATTTATTCATAATTCTCTTAATCTTTTCCAGCTCTTTTTCTGTAAAAGAGTTTGAGAAATTCAATAACGGATTTATTGTTTTACCCGGTCTAAAGTTTTGAATATAGTACCTCTTAGATGCCTTAATTAGTTCTCCAATACCTTCAGCAGATTTTAAAGTATGAATTCCTTTAACATACGTTGTTCTGAATTCATAATCTTTTGCCAACTCCATTATTAACTTTATACTCTTTTGTATTTCTGAATATGAAATAGAATCAAGTAAGTTTTGTTTGTAAACTTCTTCTTCATATTTAACATCCATAGCCCAATAATCAACTATATCAAGATTAAGAATTTTTTTAACAATATTTGAGTTTGTACCATTTGTATCTAGTTTAATAAGATATCCGAGCTTTTTAACTTTCTTAATGAAAGGAATTAAATCTGATTGTAAAGTAGGTTCACCTCCTGTAATAACAACTGCATCTAATAAGCCCCTTCTATCTTTTAGAAAAGAAAAAATGGATTCTTCTTTAACAACATTATGCTTAACACATGGTTGAATTACTAATTCGGGGTTATGGCAGTACTCACATCTTAAATTACAACCATAGGTAAAAATTAAACATGCAACTTTACCAGGGTAATCTAATAGTGTTGATTTTTGAAATCCAGTTATTATCATTTAGTTTGAAATGTAACCCTATCTTCATATTCTGATTGTTTTCCAGGATTCCATTGAGTTATTGGTCTAATATATCCAACTACTCTAGAATATACCTCGCATCTCTGTCTAGTAACTTCTTTTTCTTTCTTTGTCATAATAAGTAATAAATAATTTAAATATTTTCTTTAAAGGGTGTACCATCTATATATCCAGACTCAGCATCGCATTTTGGACAATATATATGCTCACCAGAAATATACCCATGCTTAGGACAAACACTAAAGGTAGGAGTAATTGAAAAATATGGTAGTTTATAGTTAGTTGCAACCTTTCTTACAAATGTACTCACACTATCAGGAGATGGCATTTTTTCTCCAAGGAAGACATGAAGAACAGTACCTCCTGTATACATACATTGGAATTCATCTTGAAAATCTAAAGCCTCAAAAATATCATCTGTAAAACCTACTGGAAGTTGTGAAGAGTTAGTGTAGTAGGGTGCAGAATGTTTCATTTTTCCTAAATCTGATCCTGCAATAATTTTGTCTCCATACTTCTTTTTATCAGCTTTAGCAAATCTAAATGTAGTACTTTCTCCAGGAGTTGCTTCAAGATTAAATAGCTGGTTTGTTTCTAATTGATAGTTCATTAACCTCTCTCTCATATGTTCCATTATCTCTAAGGCAAACTTTCTACCTCTCTTTGAGGTAATATCATTTCCTAAACCATAAAAATTAACCATAGCCTCGCTTAGACCCAATATACCTATCGTATTGAAATGATTTTTAAAGTATTCACCAAATCTCTCTTTTACATCTTTAAGATAGAATTTAGAGTAAGGGTACAATCCTCTATCCATGTATTTTTCTATTAACCCCCTTTTAATACTTAAACTTTCCTTAGCAATATCCATTAATTTATCTAACCTTTTATAGAAATCTGCCTTATCTTTTGCCAAATATCCTATTCTAGGCATATTAATAGTAACGACACCTATACTACCAGTAAGAGGATTAGCTCCAAACAGACCACCACCTCTCTTTCTTAACTCTCTATTGTCTAACCTTAATCTGCAGTTGTGAGTTAAAATTCCTGTAGTCCCGACCGTAAACAAAGGTTTTTCACACTTAACCTCAAAACAGTATGCTGATGAATTAGATATTTTCTTAATATCTTTAATTTGTACCCACAACATTCCATTCTTCTTGAACCAGAAATCTCCATATTGTTTTCTACCTAGTTTGTATATTAATACAGAATAATTTGGTTCTGTACCTAAACGATTATTTCTATCATCTTTGAAAATTGAAGTTGTTGTACCTAGTGTTGCTGATAACATATTAAGGGATTCAACCATTTTAGGGGATGATGTATATATTCTATTTCTATTACCTCCATCTGTTGCGTAATGTCCTTCTATTACACCCAATCTAAACTCTTTAGAAGTACCAAAAATTCGAGAAGTATAATACTTATTTCTTTCTTTGCCACTGACATAATCTTTACAAAGTCCTACTGCACCTTTAGATAATATCTTTAAGGTCATCAATTTTGTATCTCGGTATTCTTTAATAGAATAGTTAGCACCAAAGTATCTCGAAGAAATATCAATTAACTTCTTAGCCACATTTTTCTTTTGATTGGTAGAAAGAGAAAATACAACTGCAGTCTCCTCATCAAAAGAACCGTCTCCAGCAAAAGCTCCTACAAAATATCCGAGTTCTTTATTTCCTCCTTTTCCTTTGTAAGTATTTATTGAATATGGAAGATACATCTTTTCAGTAAGTTGAGAGCCGATATATTCTTTGACCTCAGAATCTCGATTTTCTATAACATAGTTAAGATGTTTAGAAGACATCTTAATCTGATGATTATTTGAAAGTGTAACTTCAATCATTTCTTGATTTTCGAATTTATTAAAAGACCCCTTTACAAACTTACCATCACTATAAATCTCATATTCCTTCTGTCTAGAATTTCCCTCATAAATATTTCTAATTTCTGAATATTCAAATCCTCTCCCCCTTGAAGATTTTATTAACACTTTCTCATCGCCAGCTAAAGGACACATAGATCTAGCATCATCTGGACTCATATCTGAATTAATAAAGTTGGAAAAGTAGGGAATACCATATTTAGCGGTCATTTCCCACAAAGGTTTAAATTTTGGACTATCCCAATCAAAGTCTTTTGTTAAATTGTAGGTAGGAATAGGGTAAGAAAAAAGTCTTCCCTGAGCGTCTCCCTCCATCATAACCTCGCAAAAGGCCCTATTAATAGTATCCATCTCCTCTTGAAAATCCCCATATTTATCTTTTTGAGGTTTACCTCCGATAATGACATTTTCTTTAGCTAACATTCCGTGAGGAGTTAAATCCATTGTTATATTGGTAAAAGGAGTGTTCCCAGTGATAAAAACAGTACCCTTTCTTCTTGCTATTATTGTCTCGTTTATAGTATGTGGACACCAAATAACACCATCGTAATCAACTTTTTTTATTTCTTGAATGTATGTATCTTGGTGTTTGATTAATCTAAGCACATACAGAGTTTTGGTACCTATACTTGGTTTCCTAGAACTAACCGTAAACCCATATTCTGAGTTAACAGCAATAATTTCTAAACTGTTTAATATATCAAGGTCTGAAGTAGAAATTTTACAATTTTCATGACCATCACCTTTTAAAAATGTCTCTAAAAACAGCCTAGACTGTTTTCCATCCATTTTTAATAGATTGGAAGGGATAAATTTGACATTCTCTTTTGTTCCAAACCATTTATGAATAACTCTTGAACTCTCTGCATTAAGTCTAATTCTTTTAACATAATTACCTAATCCTTTTCTTTCAAATTCAGAATATTCTAATTTAAAAAATTTTAATAAGGATATTATCTCATCATACTTTTCTTTATTTTGTATTTTAGATTGGTAAATACTTACCCTGCTTGAATGTCTATGTTTTCCATCTACTTCAATGCTACCTTCACTAATAATCCATGCCATTAACATAATCTGTTCATTACTAATAGGTACAGATGTATTACTATTCTCACCATAAATTGGAATTATTGAAGGAGATTTTAATTTATAAACCTCTTCAATAGGTTGTAAAATATATTTATTACTCCCAAAGGGTTTCCTTACAACCCTATGTTTTGGAGAGATAAGCTGATCTTGAATCCTGTTTTTTAAATTGTACATTACCCCTTTATGTTTACCCTTATAAACTGATGTGACAGTTTGATTTTCAATTTCATTTGTTACTAGATTAAAAGTTTTAATAACTACTCCTTTTTCAATCTCTTTATACCCCTTCCATCCATCAGGAGTAAGTATTTCAGTATCTTCGGAAACACATTGACATCCTACCCTTGTAGGAACATTCATATTAAAAAGGAATTCTTGCATTTTTTGCTTTACTTCTTTGTATGAAAGTTTGTCATACCTAATAAAAGGAGCGAGAAGTGTATCAAAACTCGAGAAAGCTTGAGCTCCAGCAGCCTCGTGTTGAAGAGTATACAAAAAGTTTACACACTGACCAAGTGCAGCACCAAAATGTTTAGCAGGTGCAGAAGAAATCTTACCTGGGACACCCGTAAAACCCTTAATTAGTAAATCTTTCAAATCCCAACCACAACAGTATGTCGCAAGCATTCCTAAATCATGAATATGAAAATCAGCATTAATATGAGCATTGGAAATATACTTAGGGTATGTTGAATACAACCAGTAATTTGCTTGAACACTAGAAGAAATATGGTTATTTAACCCTTGCCATGAGTATGCCATATTACTATTTTCTTTAACTCTCCAATCTTCTTCCCCAATATATCCCCTAACTAACTCATCTGCATCAATTAAAGATTTAATATTTTTTAATTTGTTCTTTAATTTAACAAACAAATCAAGAGCAAGAGCTGTTTTACCATGCCCCATATCCTTCAAGGTCTCCTTAACTTCAGAAAATATCTCTTCAGATGTTATCTCTTCATCTGTAGGATATTTTATAATTAATCTTTTAACAACTTCATTTGATACAGCTTGAGCTCTTTTTCTATCATCACCTCCAACACTTTCTGCTGCTTTAAAAATTGAAGATGTAATCCTTTCTTGATCAAACTGAACAAGACGATTATCTCTTTTTCTAACCTTAAAGGGCACCTTAATATTCTTTTTTGTTCTGGGCATGGCAGTATGTTTCTAAATTAGAGTATCAATTTCTTTTTTTAAATCTTTTACTGAATTAAAATCTTTATATACTGAAGCAAATCTCATGTATGCTAAGGGATCTAAGGTTTTAAGCCAATCTAATACCATATTTCCAATCTCTACTGTTGTAATTGGGTTTGAGCCAGTCATAACTTTCCTAGTAACCGTATCGCAAAACTCATCAATTTCCCTTTCTGATATTTTCTCCATATCAATGGCTTTTTTAATTCCTTTTCTGAGCTTTTCACAATCAAAATTTTCAAATGAGCCATCCTTCTTAATAACAACAACTTCGACCTTTTCTATTCTTTCATATGTAGTAAATCTTCTTCCGCACCTTAAACACTGCCTTCTCCTTCTAGTAGAGAAGTCGTCACTATTATCTCTTTTGTCTACTACCTTTGAGGCAGTACTTGAACAGTATGGACATCTCATTACACAATAGGTTGTATTAAGTATTCAAGGCTACCCCAACGGGTTGTATCAATCAAGGTCCTGTAGTAAGCGCGATTTATAGTTATGGCCTACAATATACAGTATTTCTAAACTTGCTGAAGCACTACAGGTTGTATTATTAACTCTATGTATATATAAATTATATATATTGAAATAAAGTAAAATTCTTGATTAAATAAGGTATATAACTTTTTATATATTTCTCATGGTTATCCCCTTAAAAGATTTTCCTAAATT
>MTKZ01000512.1_pt1 | contig 17378 bp, 13 predicted proteins | sample 1042781 | NCBI WGS metagenome assembly MTKZ01 (sample SAMN06212207, study PRJNA360539) | anaerobic digester metagenome | biome: Wastewater treatment plant; material: sludge; isolation source: anaerobic digester fed with sludge from wastewater treatment plant | place: Denmark: WWTP Viborg ... | reverse complement strand
GCAAGATGACAGCCGAGGCCGCGCGCCTCGTTGAAGGGCGCCGCGGAAGGGCGCCGGAAATCGTCAAGGATTTCCGGCGCGTCATCGAACGAAACGACCTGGACGCCGTACTTGTGGCCACACCGGACCATTGGCATGCGCTGCCGACTGTCTATGCCTGCCAGGCGGGCAAGGACGTGTATTGCGAGAAACCGCTGGGCAAAACCATAGACGAAGGGCGCGCCATGGTGGAAGCGGCAAAAGACAACAAACGCGTGGTCCAGATGGGCACCCAGTGGCGCAGTGGCGAACACTACCAGGAAGCTATCGCCTTTATTCATGCCGGCAACCTTGGCAAGGTGCGCATGGTGCGCACCTGGGCGTACCTGGACTGGCTGGGCGGCATCGGCACGCCCCCGGATTCGGAACCTCCCGAAGGCGTGGATTATGACATGTGGCTGGGACCCGCGCCCGCGCGTCCTTTCAACCCGAACCGGTTCCATTTCAATTTCCGCTTGTTCTGGGATTATGCCGGCGGGCTCATGACGGACTGGGGCGTCCACCTGCTGAACGTATGTCAGTGGGGTATGGGCTACGAGATGCCGAAGCGGGTCAGCTCCACCGGCGGCAAGTTCGCCCTGAACGACAATAGCGAGACGCCCGACACCCAGGCGGCTCTCTATGAATTCAGGGACTACATGCTGATTTTCGAACACCAGATGGTGGGCGGCCTCGGCCCCGGCGGGCAACCCCACGGCATGCTCTTCTGCGGCACCGAGGGCACGGTCATTATCCGCGAGGGCGGCTGGGAATTCATCCCTGAACCCAAGAAAAAGGATTTGGAGCCCATGAAGAAAGAAAACACGGCGGATGCGCGCCCGGCCCACGTGCGTAACTTCCTGGACTGCATGCGCACTCGTGAGGCACCCATCATGAATTTTGAGGTGGGCCACTTCGTTTCGACGGTTGCGCACCTGGGCAACCTGGCGCTGCGCACGGGTGCGGAAGTACACTGGGACGCCGAAGCCGAACGGGTAACCAATAATCCGGAGGCGGACGCGCTGGTGGCCTGCCCGTATCGTGCGCCCTGGACGCTGCCCTACAGCCGGCGAAAGGCCTGAACCCGCTAGCGGCGGTAATTCCATTCCCGGGAACTGTACTTCTCGAGGACGAGCCGTTCCACGTCCGCCTCTTCCGCAGGCAACAGGGTTTCGGGCACAGCCTCCGGGCAGAAGGCCTCCCGTATCACTTCGCGCAACCGGGCCGGCGCAACTGCCGCAGCCTGTACAAATTCGTCATGGCTGCGTACACCTCGATAGTCGGGGCGGTCCTCAGGTTCCTGAAGATAGCGGCCCATGAGGCCGGGCTCAACCCGGTACAACAGGGTTCCGTGATGCAGGCAGGCGTTGCGCTTGCGGCGCTGGGCATTACCGGAACATTTCATGCCCCCTATGGCGAGATCCGAAATCCCCTGTCGCCCGACCCGCATCCCCAGGCGGTGCAGGGCAGCCGTTACGCTCCCCAGAATAAAGTCGTAGGAGGCATGCAGGAAGGCCGTTTCCGGAAAGTGCTCATAGGAGAGGGCTAGCGCGAAGTTAAGTGAACCCGGTCCTTGCAGCACGGCTCCGCCAGCGGAACACCGGCGCAGGATAGGCACCCCGTCACACAGGCAGTTGGATTCGTGAACCGCAAGATGGACCTGCTGGCTGGAACCGATGACCACAAATACGGCCGGGCTTTCCCAGAATCGCAGCGTGTCGGGCGCCGATCCGGCGGCTACACCTTCCAACAGAACTTCATCCAGGGCGAGGTTGCGGCAAGGGTCGGCATAACTGAGGTCAAGCAATCGCATAATCAGGCCTGTTTCCATGCAATAATCGAAGGGCATCGTCCGCTGTGTGGTGAACACCTGTAAGCACAGGCACGGCGCTGAGTATAATGGATCGGGTAAAAAACAAACAAAAGTGCTTTGCCCGCGGCTATATGGCGACAAGGCCGACGGGCGGTTGGAGTTCCCGCCGGGAGACAAGGTACAATCCCTGTCTTAAGAGCAGACGTAAGGCAACATCGTCTTTTACGGGGGCTTCTTGTAATAGTATGGGAATACCAAAGGCATGAAACGGTGGAGATGACCGTAAATACACAGAATCCTGTGCCGGCGCCGCCCGGGGCGGGCCTACTCACCGAAGCGCTTCTCACCCGGCCGCCAGTCTCCGTGCGTGCCGCGGAATTCATGGCCAGGCGACTCAAGGGTGAAGCCCGTTTCCGTCCCCATCAGCAAAACAAGGATGAACTGTCTCCCGTGATCTGGTGGCGCGGTATTGGCATGGAAGCACTTCGGTGGGGCCTGGTGCTTGCCGGCCTCTATGAACGGGGACTTCAAAACGCCATGGACCTGCGCCTGGTCCACCGCGAAATCTGCATGCCTTCCCTGCCTGAAGACCTGTCCGGTTTCCGCATTCTGCAGTTATCCGACCTGCATCTGCCGCGCCGGCGCCCTGAATTCGCCGCCAAAGCGGCTGCACTGGTGACCGGCGTGGACGTGGATTTATGCGTGCTGACCGGCGATTATCGCTGGGGCTATTATGGCCCCCTGGACCACATTCCCGAACAGTTGCGGCAGATTCTTGCCGGTGTCACAAGCCGCTACGGCACGGTAGCCTGTATGGGCAATCACGATATCATGAAGGTGGCGGACGTGCTGGAATCCGCGGGCATTCCCGTACTCTACAATGAAGGTACGGCTATTACCACCGGCCGGGCCGTGCTCTGGGTCTGCGGCATCGACGACCCGCATAACTACGGTTGCGACCGGTTGGACCTCGCCGTGCAAGACGCCCCCGATGACGCGTTTATTCTGTTGTTGTCCCACACGCCCGAGCGCATCTCCAAGGCGGAAAAAGCCGGCGTCTCCCTCTACCTGACGGGACACACCCATGGCGGACAGATCCGCCTGCCCCTGTTCGGCGCACTGAGTAAAAACGCCGCATGCACCCGGGAACAGGCCATGGGGCTCTGGCGTCACGGAACCATGTGCGGGTACACCACGACAGGACTGGGAACCACAGACCTGCCCGTGCGGTATAACTGCCCACCCGAAGCGGTTATTCTGACCCTTCGCCGAGCTTGAGGGCGGCATGAACTGTGACAGGACATGCCGGAGATTCAGAAAAGTGGCATCAACCCGCCGATGACAGGTAGACTATACGCGCCTTCTTATTTATGAAAGAGGCGGGAAAACCTTCCTTGGCATCCCTGCATATAAGGAGGATAGGCGTTTTTTGTTGGGAAATTCACGTGACAGATACTAGATATACTCCTGATGTTTGGGACAGCCTGGCGGCATTTCTGTGGTGGCTCATACTCCTTGCGGGGCTTTTCCCTGAAACTTTTTTCTACGTTCTGCGTGAACTGGGACACGTCACGACACAGCAGGCGTTTACAAACACCCCTTGGTTTATTTCCCTTTCGTGTGCCGGTTTCGTGGGATGGTTCACGTTTCAGCGAAGCCGTGAAGCCGGAGACAAGGACGATATCGCTTTCGGGAAAGGGGTGCAGGTACTCATCCTTGGCTTCGCCGCTTTTCTGCCTCTTCAGATAGAACAGACGCCTGTCTATCTGTACATCCCCATTCCATTCTACCGCAACCTGCTCTTGGGAATAGTCGGCGTCAAAGTACTAACCTGGATATATTTGGTTCAATTGATTCTCCGGTATTATTTATTTTCAGGTATTGAAGTATTTCGGAAAATGACCCTCGTATTTCCAAGCGCCCTGTTGAGGGACAAAATGCCAAACCGGGACATGTCCGCGAGTACCGGGGAAATAAGGCCTCCGTACGGGGAAGAAGAATAGAGGCCATGGTAATACCGGAAAGACGGGTCTATTTTCCCGTCTCGGGCCGCTCATGAAATCCCAAGGCAAGCCAAAGCCCGATAAAAGCGCATAATCCTGCGGGCACCAGCCAAAAGGAACAGTAATCCGTCAGCCCGGTGACGGGATGGGTCAGGTATTGCGCGGTCCAGCCCGCCGCCAGGAATCCCGCCAGCGTACCCGCGCCCGACATCATGATGGTCAGCAGTTGCTGCGCGCCCGCGCGCGTGGCGCGCGTGCTGTGCGATTCCACGTAGAGATAGGCCGCGGTAAAGAAAAAAGCGTAACAGAATCCGTGCAGGCTTATGCCGGCGAGGACGATGGCGTGATTACCGGCGAAAGCGAACATGACCATTCGCAGGCCCTGCGCCGCCACACCGAGGAGCATGGCGGTTTTCATGGACATGCGCGCCAGAAACCAGCCCAGCAGTCCCAGCACAATGACTTCGGACAGTTGGCCCAGGCTCATGCCCGGCATGATAAAGCGGTCGGGAAAATGGGTCTGGCTGAGATACGGGCTCATGCCGAAATAGTAGAATTGGTGGCAGGCACCGTTGAGCAGATTGAGTACGCAAAGCAGAAACATCTCAGGCCGCAGGAAGAGGCGGAATACTTCCCCGTAGCGCGCGGGCGGACCGGACCCGGCCGGGGAGGCGCGAAGGGTCAAGGCAAACGCCGCCAGCACCAGCGAGGCTAGTCCGGATACGGGCAGTGCGTGGGCAAGCCGCGCCCCGGACGGCGCGCCACGCATCCAGAAGTACCCGAACGCCCAGGCAACCGCGAGCCAGCCCATGGTGCCCCACAGGCGGATCCCGCCAAAATCACGCCTAGCATCCGTCGTATGATGGAGTGCCACGGCGTTAGTAAGCCCGAAAGTGGGCGCGAAGCACACGCCCCAAACAAAAAAAAGGGATACAAACACCGGGAAACTCCGCACCTGGTAAAGCGCCAGCATAACCATGCCCGCAGCCAGGTGGCAGAACAAAAGCATGCGTGCGGCACTCATCCAGCGGTCGACCACCCGCGACGCGAGCAGGGGCGCGATAATGGCGGCGGCGGCCGGCATGGCCATAATGACCCCAGCCTGGGATGCGGAAAATCCAAGATGGTCCTTCAGGTAAAGGCTCAAGATAGGCGTGGTCGCTCCGGGCACCACGTACTGAAGGAACATCATGACGGACAGGCGTAATTTGAGTGATAATTCCAAGAGTCACCTTTTCTTGCGCAGGAACGCCCCCCCCCCCCCACTTTCCTGCGTCAAGCATAGCACGTGCAGAACGTTTAAAACCATTTGGAGCGGCACGATTCCCAACGGCCAGCCCCGGTGTGTTATAATGAATTACTTATGACAGACACTTCCAAACCGCTTAAGTTCAGCGATTTCGAACTTGATCCGCATTGCCTGGCCGTTTTACAGGCAATGAAAATTACCGACCCCTCTCCTGTACAGGCGCAAGCCATACCTGTCGCGCTGGAAGGCCGGGACCTTGTGGTCACCGCCCAGACCGGCACGGGAAAGACCCTGGCATTCGCCCTGCCCAGCCTGACCCGGCTCGCCCGGAAAAAGAGCGGTGTAAACCGCATGCTCGTTCTGGCGCCCACCCGCGAATTATGCGCCCAGGTGGAGTCCGTGGTGCAGGCGTTGTGCAAGCCCCTTAAAATGCACAGTGTCGCAGTCTACGGCGGCGTGGGCATGCACGGCCAAATCGAAAAACTGTCGCGTGGGTGCGAAGTCATTGTGGCCACGCCTGGGCGCCTGCTGGACCATCTTTCCCGCAAAAACCTGAAATTCGACAACCTCGAGATTCTCGTATTCGATGAAGCCGACCGCATGCTGGATATGGGATTCCTCCCGGACATCCGGAAAATCGTCAAGTTGTTGCCGCAAAAACGCCAGACCCTGATGTTTTCCGCCACCTTCGCGCCTACCCTCGAACGGCTCGCCCGGGACATGATGCACAATCCCGAACGCATTGAAGTTGGTTTCACCGCGAAGCCTGTCGATACGGTGCGTCAAATCGTGGTGCCGGTGCGGGAAGAGGAAAAACCCCGCATCTTGCTGCAACTCCTGGAAGAGGAACATATTGACTCCGCGCTCATCTTTCTGCGCACCATCCGCCGTACCGAACGGGTAGGCCGGGCACTGAAAGGAAGCAAACACAAAACCGCCGTCATCCACGGGGATTTGCCCCAACAACAGCGCCAGCGCGCGCTAGACGGTTTTCGGAATGGCAAGTATAAGATTCTGGTCGCCACGGATGTGGCGGCCCGCGGACTGGACATCGACGATATTTCCCATGTCATCAATTATGACATCCCGGAGAATCCGGACGATTATGTGCACCGCATCGGGCGCACGGCACGCGCCGAACGGGAAGGCGATGCCATCACGCTGGTCACCCCGTCAGACCACGCCGCCCTGGCCTCTATCGAGCAGGCGCTTGGCTATAATATCGAACGACGCGTCTACGAAGGCGCGCCGAAAATCTTGTCCATTTACAAACCTCCGGAACTGCTCCAAAGCGTCATCCCTAAGCGCAGGCGCGGCAGGAGCCTGCTTCGCAGGCGCTGAGCACGCAAGGCGGCGGCGGGAGGATTCGCACATATGGAAGGGAACACCGCCATGGCTCCATTTACAGTCGCATGCTATTACTTTCCCAATTACCATCCCGACCCCCGCAATGAGGCAAAGTTCGGACCGGGTTGGACGGAATGGGAACTGGTCAAGCAAAACCGTCCGCGCTTTTACGGACACGAACAACCGAAAGTGCCGTTATGGGGATACACCGACGAGTCGGACCCGGTCCAGATGGCACAAAAAATCGCAGCAGCAGCCGATCACGGCATAGACGCGTTTATCTTCGACTGGTACTATTTCAATGATGGCCCCTTTCTCGAACGGGGCGTTGAACAGGGCTTCATGAAAGCGCCCAATGCGGACCGGCTCAAATTCGGCCTCATGTGGGCCAACCACGACTGGATAGACATCCACCCCGCCCGGCTGAACCGCAAACCGGCATTGTTGTATCCCGGAACGATCACGTCCGCCACCTTTGAGACCATTACCGATATTCTCATCAAGAATTATTTCTCGCACCCCTCCTATTGGCGCATTGACGGCCGCCCCTATTTCAGCGTCTATGAACTGCATACCCTGATTAAGAGTTTCGGCGGGGTGCAGGCCACGGCACAGGCGTTCATGCGATTCCGGGATAAGGCGCGCGCGGCCGGGTTGCCCGGTATCCATCTGAATGCCGTATCCTGGGGGGTGCAACTGCTGCCCGGCGAGACTGCGGTACGCGAACCGGAGGCACTGATTAGCGCCATCGGCTTTGACAGTGTCACCTCGTATGTCTGGATTCATGACGTACGACTGCCCTTCTTCCCCCAGACGCGTTATCAAGACGCGCGCGAAGACGCCTTGCAGGTGTGGCACCGTAATGTCAACCGCTTCGGCGTGCCGTACTTTCCCAACGTGACCATGGGCTGGGACGCTTCGGCCCGGTGCCACCAGGACGACCTCTTCGACAACCGCGGCTATCCCTTCATGGCAACCCTCAGTGAAAATACCCCTGACGCGTTCCAGAAAGCGTTACAACAAGTGCGGGAGTTTTTGGAAACCCATCCCGAATGTCAAAATACCCTGACCATCAACTGCTGGAACGAATGGACCGAAGGCAGCTATCTGGAACCAGACACCATGAATGGCATGGCTTACCTGGAAGCGGTACGGGCGGTGTTCGGAATGTAACCATTAGGGCTGTACTATAGAATAGCGATAACTGAGACATGTATCTCCCGAATGCGGGAGTTACCCGCAACCCGGAAAATGGTCGCAAAGGTGAAGCAAAAAATGGGACTGCCTCCGGCTCATTATTAGGCTGTGAGCGTTGTACCTAATCCATCAAGGAGCCGGTGGCTGTCCCGTTTTTTTTGCGGGCGTGCATTATCACCATCCGGAGTACTAACCGAGGCAGGAAAAACGCATGCAACTTGAAAACGCGCTGAACCGCATCCACAACCTGGACTGTGTCAAAGGCATGCGTTCCCTTCCAGAATCCTGTATTGACCTCGTGGTTACAGACCCGCCCTTCGCCATCGACTTCAAATCAAAGCGCGCCAATTACAACCGCATTGCCGGGCGCGTGCTGGAGGGGTATACGGAAGTTTGCGCCGCCGAATATGGCGCCTTTACCCTGCAATGGATGGGAGAGGCCCACCGACTGTTGAAAGACTCCGGGGCCCTGTTCGTCTTTTCCGGGTGGAATAATCTCAAGGACCTGCTGCTGGCTGCCGACAAACTGGGTTTCATTACCGTGAACCATCTTATCTGGAAGTACCAGTTTGGTGTCGTGTGCAAACGCCGCTTTGTCACCTCCCATTACCATTGTCTCTACCTGTGTAAAGATGATCGGAAACGCAAGTTTTTCAATAGTGCCCGGTACGGCCCGGAGGCGAAAACGGACACGGGCCGTAGCAAACGGTACCGGGACCTGGAGGATGTGTGGGATATTCCCCGGGAATACTGGCACGGCGATATCAAAACCCCCACCAAACTCCCCGCCGAGATTGTCAGGAAGATGCTGGCTTATACCAGCGAACCGGGCGATATCGTGCTCGATCCCTTCGCCGGTTCAGGCCAGGTGCTCGTTGTCAGCCACGAAATGCAGCGGCACTATATCGGCTACGAAATCGTTCCCGAATACCACGCCTTCGCCCAAAAACGCCTTGAGGAAAACCAATACCGTATCCCGGATGCATCCGCGTGAATTGTTTAAACTGGTTCCCCAATTCCTATTTGGGAACCAGTTTTGGGGTGGCGGCCAGTTCTTATAGGTCTATACGCCGGACACCCCGCTCCTATTTTCATCATTTCCTGTCATCCGTTTCGCGACACTCGGTTTCCCTTGATTCGCGATACCGCACCGATGCGCTTTATTTCTTATCGCGCTGGACCGAGCGCAACAGCGGTCAGCCGCTTGGAGTTGGTCACCCGGTAGCTCCGGCCGGGATTTCAATGCGGAGACGACAGGACCTCTCAAGTTCCCGTGAGACCTCTATGTTCCGTTTGCACTTGTTCCAGCGACCCCGGACGGCCCAACGCTCCCAGACCAAATACAGGAGGCCGGTGTTGTCCCCACTCTGTCCACGATGAAGACGCCGACATTGAGTTCTTTCGAGGCTCAATAGCAAGGCTTTCGGATTCGCTGTCTACGCTTCGCAGCGCCGGTTACCCGGACACCACGCAAGACTCGCTTCCGGCGGCAGGTCACGCCTTACCGGGTGGGCTTTTACCCTCAAGGTCTCAAAGAAAGGTTTCGTAAGTTGACTCTACATTACATCCGCCTTTCACGGGCTTCGCTTGACGCAAGGACTGACCCCGTAGTGTACTCACGAAGGGGTCTGTCCCTGGTTTTTGCGGGCTTGTCGTCAGTGAGACGAAAGGGCCGCATTCAGGATTGCTGCCGTCACAGTGTACTCACGAAGGGGTCTGTCCCCGGTTTTCTGCGGGCTTGTCGCCAGCGACGCGGCAGGGTGGGATTCCGGGCTGAGGCAATCAGCCTTCGCCTTATACCGGGGGCGCCAATACCCAGCACATCGGCGGCGCCTGTTCCGCATCATAACGGTACAGTTCGCCTTTCTGCCAGATATAGGCCGCGCGGATAGCATAGGCCATGGGATTGGCGCCCTGCTGCCAGCCCGACAGATAGTTTATTGCCTCGCTTAATTCGATACGAAAGTCTTTATTGCTATCCGCGGGGTGCGGAACCGGCAGCGTTCCTTCGCCCTCGCCTTCGTCCGGATTCTCCGGCCATAAGTGCTGGACTATGGTCATGAAATTATGCTCAGCGATATAACAGGTACCTCCCGGCACAGCGGCCACTTNNAACGGCTTGGGTACCCCTAACGTGCTCAGGCATAGGTTCCCCGTAATAGGTTCCTCTCCACGTCCATTCTTGAAAATTCGAGATGTCCACGGCATTAACCCCTGCAATGTCATTGGCCAGGAATATGATATCTCCCAAGAGTGTCATAGAAGTGGGATCCCCAGGGATTTCCCATCCGTCAATAAACAGGGGGGCCGTCGGATCACTGACATCAAAGATTTCAAAAGCGCCGCCTCCCATAAAAACAGTACTCCCGCGCAGGGTGATGGCATAATCGCCATATAGAGCCATATCCTGATTACCTCCGAGCCCTTTTAGGGTGCCATAGGCGGCCGAACCCAGAAAAACAGGGTATTCGAGAATAGCGGTGTCCAAAATACTAAGATTTGATACGCTCAAGGCATAGAGATAGTTGTTCCATTTCGCGGTGCTGGGGGAAACGAATGCCCATGGTCCCAGGTATCGCGCCTGCGGCGGATCGGTAATATCCACGGAAAAGAGACTGTCTGACGAGGTAACCCACAGGGTATCTCCTGCTGTGGTCAAATCCGTGGTGTGAAGTCCGGCCCGGAGCGGCAGAGGATGGTGTACGAACTGGGGATGGTACGGATCGGAAATATTAACCGTATCAAAACCACCGGTTCGGGCGATGTAGAGATACTCCCCGGCAATGCAGAGATCATTCACTTGCGGAACAACCGAACTCGACAGTGTAACCAGATGAGCCGGATCGCTCACATCAACAATATCAAGGCTACACATGCCACCACCGCCCTGTTTGAGCAAATCCGGTGAATACCCCCCCATGTAAGCAATCGTATCCTGAACGACCACATGTTGGATGTTCACGTCCGCATAGTAACGGCCCAGCACCTCGAAACGCTGGTTGGGCGGCCATGCCTCGATGCCCTGACCGCAGAGTTTGTCGCACATTACAGTAACGCCCCGATGCCGCAGCGCCGGCACGAACTCGCATAAGGACTCATTCGTCAACGGGTTATTACGGATATCGAGAATGCACCCCGGTCCAAACGCGGGATTATCAACCAGGCCGCGAAGTGTTTTGACCCGGTTATTTGCCAGGTAGACCTCTCTCAGTTTGGGCAATCTCGCCAGGTAGCTGAGATCATCCACCTTCTGGTCGGTGGCATCCAACACTTCCAAATTCACGCAGTATCTCACCGCCGAAATCGTCTGCAACGTGGGCTCGTCTGCAAGCGGGTCAATTTGTGTTATGGTCTCGAGATCGCTCCGGGATATGGAGGAACCCGGCTCCATTCCCAGCGCGGCATAAAAAGCCCGGCAAATGGCCTCTCCAAGCATGGACGGTTTTATAAAATAGTCTACCTCTCCTTCGCCTTCGCCTTCCACTTCCCCTTCTTCCAGTGATTCTCCCTCGCCTTCACCCGTCCCCGGGGTGTATTGCAGCACGAGAAACGTATCTCCGGCTAAAAAGGCATAGCCGTTGGCGACTTCCACGTCGAAAACTTTTGAGTCCTGCTTTTCATAGTGCGCGAGTAATTGGGGACTGGCCGGGTCTGTAATACTGTACACCATCAAGCCTGCGACACTAATACCCAGAAAGGATCGCTCATGCCACCCGAGGTAAAGTTTGTCACCGTCAATCGCCGGCGACGCCCCTTTTCCATCCCGCAGGAAGGGAAAGAAATCATACCCCAGGAGGGCGGGAGCACCCGGGTCGGCAAGGCTCAGCACTTCAACGCCGCGGTCCGTGCCCACACAAAGCAGATCGCCGCTGATGTCTATTTGATAGATGTACCCGTTGTAATAGTGGTTGGACAGCGCAGGATGGACCGGATCGGTAAAGTCAAACACCGCCAACTCAAAACCGAAGTTACTGTACCCGAAATTTCCGTTAAAAACCATGTCCTGGTGGGTCGAGTCGCCGCCATAGGGATAGGTCCACGAACCGGCCAACGCTGGATTCGCAGGATCACTGACATCAATGGTCAGAAATTGATTGCCAAGGGGCACCCCCTCCGCTGTTTTAAAATAACCTGTCGTGTACAGATAGGTACCTTTTATTCCCATACCCCAAAACGCAGTACTGCCTGTCATGGTAAAGGTACCGTACAACACCGGCGCAGCAGGGTCTGATATATCAAGGATGGTCAGGGTTCCGCGGTTGTCCACAAAAAGAAAATCGCCGGCAATAAGTATATCCGGCCCCCACCACGTGGTTAACGGAAAGACGGACAACTCCGTTGGATTCGCCGGATCCGAGATGTCTAAAAATACAAGTCCTTGCTTGGGAATTGAACCCTCAAAAGAAATCGCATCGATAACCGCCAGATTGCCTGACACTGCGACCGAGGTGCAAAAATAAGGACGTCTCGCCACCACAGTCAAATTGTTGAGCAAGGTGGGGGGCGCCTTGCGGGCAGGGATGCTTTCCGGCCCAGTTGTCTGCTGTTTGTCCTGCCCGGCGGTACCCCTCACCACCGGTTCCATTCCCGCAATCTGCGAATAAGAAGCGGCAACACAGTACCCGCATGCAATGGATATTAGTGTACAGACAAGCGCAGACACTTTTGGATTTATTTGTATAATGTCCATGGCGATGGTCCCCATAAATTTATTGATATACAATTGCTCACCCCTACATTATACACCAAAGACATTTTTTTTTCAATGGAAATTTTAGTACTTTACAAAATCTACGAGCGTGTACGGAAAGTCGAGATTACTTCACTTTGTATGCAATGGCGGCTATATAAATGCTATATCATTGCGAGCATATCACGCCGACGCGTCTGCGTCTATTTTTGAAAGAAACGTGGTCATGGGTTTCGAGTACGCGAGCAATACGATTACGTGTTAGCCAAATGTTATTGATCGTCATTGCGAGGCACGAAGCAATCTGGTTTGCACCAGGTCCGTTTTACGATGAGATTGCTTCGTTCCTCGCAATGACGAGGTAAAGACCGGTTTTGTTATATCTCAAGTTTACAACATGTTATAGGATGCGTTTCTTGGGAGTAAAACGAAGCAATCTAAATATGTTGTGATAATTGCATGGACCGTCAAAGAGACTTTCTGTACACCCTCTAAGAATTCCTCCACTGTCTTCGCAGATAGTCGGCATAGAAGAGGGCGTTTTCAAGGGGAACGTTGGCGGGGATATGATTGCCCACGGCGATGAAGAGGCCACGGCACCTCCGGGCAACCTTCAGGGTGAGGTCTATTTCCGCGCGGATTTCGTCCCGGCTGCCGAAGGTCAGGGTGCGGCAATCCACCGCACTGCTGACCAGCACGTGGGAGTTGCCGAAGCGGTCGGCCATGGTTTCGAGGGGAACGGCCGACTCGAAAATAAAACCATCGGCGCCGGTTGCGGCAACGTCCTCCATGAAGGAAGCCCAGTTCCCATCCGAGGCGAAGAGCACTTTCTTGCCGGCGTCATGTAATAACCGGACCAGCGCCGTGTAGCACGGGAAAATCACGCCGCGGTAGAAGTCCGGGTCCAGAAAGGGCCCCCCGCTCCATACCATGTCGTCATGAAGGATAAAGGTCTTGACGCCGGTGCGCGCCCAGCAGCGGTAATGATGCAGGCTGACTTCAAAGATGCTGTCGAGTACCGTTTCAAAAGCCTTGCGGTCGGCCGCAAGCTGGAGCAGCATATCCCAGCCGAAAATCTCGAGGCTGCCCGACAGCAGGGTCTTGTAATACCCGCCGGTGAATACCTGGTTGGGGAAAGCGCGCTGTCCGTTTTGGCAGACCGCTTCATAATAGGCGGTCAAGGCGGTTTCATCGGGAAGACCGTACTCCGCGACCGCGTCAAATGCGCGCACCTCCTCCAGCGTACGAAAGGGGCAGACACCGGGATCGCGCCGGTCCGCGCCGCCGGCCATGAATTCCGCGTGACCCATGTCAGTAACCCGGCCGAGGGCCGACCAGGGCACGGGCCCGTCGTTGGTATTCCATATCAGGTCGCATTCCCACGCGTCTTCCAGAGACAGCCCGGTCGTTTCACGGACCCGGTCGCGCAGGGCTTCGTGGGTGCAGTAGACCACGTGACCCGGACGTGGTGCCGGACACAGGTTCAGGATATCCATTCCCAGGTCATAACTCACGGGAAACTTCTTTCCACTCTGCTCCATTTATACAGGTTGCCGTAACGACCTCCATTACGGTACACTTTTATCTGAAACAAGGCGAGCGCTCCGGCTGTGGCGATGCATTGTCTTGTGAAGGCGGGACCGTTTTGCACAGCGCCATCGGCCTCGCCACAGTGTACGAGCGCGTTTGTTTTTCCCGGCAAGGCGATTTACGGGGCACGGTTTGACGCATTGCCCCGAACCGGGAAGAACCTTATGGTATCCGAAGCGGGGAATCCGTGCAAGAACGGCCCGGGACCGGCAAAGTCGCTGCGGTATTGTCCAGGGCACGCGGGATACCTCTTCGGGAACGATGCACGTCAAAGGAAACACCGGACGCATGATGCGGGTAAAAACACGGTTTATTTGTGAAGAGTGCGGCGCGGTGCATCCGAAATGGTCGGGCAAATGCGCGGACTGCGATTCCTGGAACACGCTGATCGAAGAGGTGTTGCAGGAAGAGGGCCCCCATCTGCGTGATTCGCTGGCGGCAACCTGTGAACCCATCCCCATCACGCGTCCGGGTCATGAAACGCCGCGCCGCATTTCGGGCGGCATGGATGAATTCGATCGCGTCATGGGCGGGGGCCTGGTGCCGGGTTCGCTTACCCTGGTCGGCGGCGACCCGGGTATCGGCAAGTCCACGCTGATGCTGCAGGTTTCCCACCACGTGGCCGCCGTGGAAGGTCCCGTGCTTTATATTTCAGGCGAGGAATCCTTCGACCAGGCCCGTCTCCGGGCGTCACGGTTAAAGACCCTGGATGACCGCCTGCTGATGTTGACCGAAACCCACGTATCCGCCATCACACCGCACCTTGCCGGGGGAACGTACCGGATGGCGGTGGTGGATTCCATTCAGTCCGTGTATACATCCCGCCTCGCCGCGGCGCCGGGGTCCGTGGGCCAGGTCCGGGAATGCGCCAACGAATTCATGCGCCTGTCGAAAACGACGCAGACGCCAATTGTGCTGGTGGGACACGTCACCAAGGAGGGGGTGGTGGCCGGGCCGCGCCTGCTTGAGCATCTTGTGGACACGGTGCTGTATTTCGAGGGGGAAGGGCGACAATCCCTGCGGGTGCTCCGGGCGGTGAAAAACCGCTTCGGCTCCACCAACGAAATCGGCGTGTTTGAAATGCACGACACGGGCCTGACGGAAGTGCGCAACCCCAGCGCGCTCTTCCTGGACGAACGGCCCGTGGGCGTCAGCGGTTCCGCCGTGTTTCCCGCCGTGGAAGGCGCCCGGCCGCTGCTGGTGGAAGTGCAGGCCCTGGTCAGCGAAGCGCATGCCGGAAGCCCCCGGCGCACCGTCACCGGCCTCAACCCCAACCGGATCGCCCTGCTGCTGGCCGTCATCGAAAGGCATGCCGGGTTACGTTTTTCCGACAGGGATGTATTTGTGAATGTGGCGGGAGGTATTCGCCTGGATGAACCCGCTGCGGACCTTGCCGTGGCTGTGGCGCTTGCCTCAAGCCTGCTGGGCCGCCCCGTGGCGCCTGATGCGGCGCTGTTCGGCGAGGTGGGCCTGTCCGGAGAAATACGCGCGGTCAGTGCGGCCCGCCTGCGCGCCCGTGAAGCCGCCAAGTTCGGATTCACGCGCTGCATACTGCCCGGAAATTGCGCACGGGAAGCCGCGGGGACGGGCGCCGTCCCGGAACCGGCGGTAAAATTGAAAGATGCCCTTCGAATTGCATTGGAGACGTAACGTGGCAAAACGCAAGACAAAAAGTGAAGATGAAGTGTTCCAGTCCGCCCTGAGAATGATAGCGCCGGGCACGGATATCCGCGAGGCCATTTCCGCCATCCTCCAGTCCCACATGGGCGGCCTCATCTGCATAGGCAATCCCACCCGGCTCGCCCGCCTGTCCGAAGGGGGAGTGAAACTGGATGCGGAAATGACACCCAAACTGATCTATGAACTGTCCAAGATGGACGGAGCGCTTATTTTGAATGAAAAGGGAACCCGCATCCTTTACGCCAACCGTTTTTTAAAACCTTCTCCAAGGTTTCCCACCACGGAAACCGGCACACGCCACCGCGCCGCCCAACGCCTCGCCAACCAGGCGAAATGCATCGTGCTGGCCTTATCGCAGCGGCGTGCATGCGTCACCCTGTATTGCCACTCGAAACGGTACAACCTGGATTCAGTGCCCACCCTGATCAACAAGGGAGCGCAGACCCTGCAAACCCTGGAAAAATATGTGGAAACACTCCGTAAAACCATGCGCGAACTGATCCTGCGCGAACTGCAGGACACCGTCACCATTTTTGATGTATGCCGCGTGCTGCAGCGGGCCGAAATGGTACACCGGATTCAGAACGAGGTAACGCCGATTATCATAGAATTGGGCACGGAAGGGCGCCTTTTGCAGCTGCAGCTCCAGGAGACGGTACAGCCCCTCAAGGAGGCGTCCCTGGTAATCCGGGACTATTACCGGGAACGGACCGGGGTCACCGCCGATACCGTGGCAGAGCGCATTAACGCCCTCTCCCAGGAAGAACTGATGAATCTTGGCTGTATCAGCCAGGCCCTCGGGTACGGACCCAATCCCCGAAGCGTGGATTCGTACATGATGCCCAGGGGCTACCACATCCTGCATGCCATCAATCGCCTGCAGTCGCAAATTATCGACAACCTGGTGAAGCAGTTCGGCACGCTGCGGGCCATCATCGCCGCCAACAAAGAGAAACTGGTGGAAGTCGATGGCGTGGGCGAAGTCATGGCCGAACGCATCCGCAGCGGTATCGCCCTGCTCATTGCCCAGGTCAGCAACACCGGAGACAACTTATGACAGTCCTACTCGAATGTGAAATCACGGCGCATCAGGAAATCGCGCCGGGCCACAAGCGCCTCGCGCTGCGCGCGGAACCCATCGCCGCCGCAGCCGTGCCGGGGCAGTTCTGCATGCTTGAAGCCCATGAAGGACTATATCCGTTTTTGCGCAGGCCCATGTCCATTGAACGCATTTACAAAGACAGCATTTCCATCCTCTACAAGGTGGTAGGACTGGGCACCCGGCTGCTCGCCCATTTGCCCGTGGGCGCCGTGATCAACGTGCAGGGGCCCCTGGGAAACGGATTCCCCCTGCCGCAAGGCTTCAAACGCCATATCCTGGTCGCGGGCGGCATCGGGGTGGCTCCGTTTCCCGGGCTCGCCGAAGCGATCCTTCAAAATCTCGCGCGCACCCCGGAAGTGGTGCTGGCGGCGCGTAATGACCACATGCTCCTGCTGGCAAAAGAGTTTTCCCGCATGGGCTGCCCCGTGCATATTGCGACGGATGACGGTTCCGCCGGCATGCAGGGTTCTGCCTCCGACGCTCTGGAAAGCCTGGCGCCCGACAGTTCCACCCTGGTCTATTGCTGCGGGCCCACGCCCATGATGCGCGCCGTCCACGAGGTATGCGTCCGGCATGACGTCCTTTGCTACGCCTCGCTCGAGGCGGAGATGGCCTGCGGCGACGGCGTGTGCATGGGATGCGTCGTGGAAACCAACTCCGAAGACGAAGCGCGGCGCATGGTGCGCGTA
>MTKZ01010744.1_pt2 | contig 17393 bp, 12 predicted proteins | sample 1042781 | NCBI WGS metagenome assembly MTKZ01 (sample SAMN06212207, study PRJNA360539) | anaerobic digester metagenome | biome: Wastewater treatment plant; material: sludge; isolation source: anaerobic digester fed with sludge from wastewater treatment plant | place: Denmark: WWTP Viborg ... | reverse complement strand
GGGGCCTGGAGTAGAGGATGCGGCCCTGCTGTGTGCTCTCGGAATCTATGAGAAGTGTGGGAAGGGAGACAGGACGGCCTTGAAAAAAAGCTGGGGGCGCATTGAACGACCATGTGAGCTGGGCAGGGATCTTTATTCTTCGGTGCGTGCCCTGCATACTTCGTTATTGCGGGACAGGAGCTTCTCGGTGGAGAGCCTGGCGCACAGGCTGGCTGTTCTTACGGGGCAGGGTGCCGGAGCTGCGGGACAGGAGCACGAACTGGAGGGTGAACTAACCATCCGGGAGCGGCTCTTCAGAAAGGGGCGGGCTTTTTTTAACCGGGCTTTTCATAAGTCCATTGAGAGTATGTGGGGGGAACAGCGGTGGGAGGTGCGCAAACTGTATGATCTTGATAGAGGAAACTTCGTTGTCGAGGATTGCTGCCGGAAGAATCGTCATTCAAAGGCGCTTCCGGCCACCTATAATGCCCATGTGCTGGGGAAGGCCACACTGGAGCCGATTGTGACTCATTCGGCACACAGTGAGACGGCTCTGGGGGAGCTTTTTATTGATGCAGAGGGCTGGATGCAGATCAAGAAGCTTCAAGGGGCACGCAGGATCCTGGTGCGCAGAGGGATTGTGTCGGTGGCTGATGGTGAGCTTGTGATGGAGCGATCTATAAGCCTTCGTGATTTCGGGGCGTCAATCATGGGCGCCATGAAAGGTGAAGCGCTCCTGGGGGAGGGGGAAAATGCCTACGGACTAAAGTTTTTTTCCATGGGGACGCCGGAGGAAGGGAAGGAACGGGAGGAAGAGGATGAGGGCGTCGATCCAGGGGTGATGACACATGTGAGGTGCTACTACAGGGCCAAGGAGATGATGGCTGAAGGGGCTTTTATGAAAAACAGGGGGCAGTACCGGGAGGGCTTCGATCAGTTTGTGACTGCTCTGGAAAGGATCAGGGGGATAGGGGCTGAGGACGCCCGGGCAGCAGTCAGGGCTTTAAAGCGGGAAAAGGCAATAGACCCCGGGCTGATTGATGAATTTCAGGAGCTGCTGTTTGACCACGGGGCACAATTTGAGCCGGAACACCGGAGAATGATCCGGGAAGGCACGCGGGAAATGGTGGCGCTCCTGGGTGCCCNNTTCACGGGATTCTGTCGTCTTTCGCCTGCAAACAGTTGCGAAAGTGGTATGGATTGACCTGCCTGCAGGGGAGCAAAAGGGGTGTTTTCCTCGATGTTGTTGACAACAGGGATCCGGTGATATTTCTGGCCGCTCTCAAGCACGAGCTCATCCACCTGCTGTCCCCCTTCCCGGGGGAGGTGCCGGCCACTGCCGTTTCGGCAGTCACTATTGTTGGTGAAAGGGGAATCTCAGGGCTCGGGGATCCGCTTCATGAAACACTCTTTGTGGAGGGTATCAACCTGGTACAGGGGGGGGAGCTTATCTCTGATCACAGGAGACTGGAGACGGCTGCATTCAGGGTGGCTCAGAATCAAAGGGCCGGGGCCGGGGCCGGCTGGCAGGCAGTGATGCTGGTGTTTTCGGAAGATGTGGAACGAATGACGGGAATGGTGCTGGGAGGCCAGGCCTATGCCAGGGCGCTCCAGGAAGGCGCGCCGGGAAAAGCGCTCAGCTACATTCTGTCCTACAGCAGGGGGGGATTTATTACTCCCATGGTGGCTACTGACAGGGAAAGGAAAAAAATCTCGCGACTGCTGAGGGAGTTTCAGAAAGTGGGACGGGTGGTCACGGGGGATCTCCTGTTGAACGCGGTGATAGCGAAGCCGACCATGGAGGGGGGCCACGAGGGCTGGACCTACGACAGGGAGCTCCATGTGTTGAGGATACCGCTCTCCGACCTGGTCCGCTTTCCGGAGGAGTCCATCAGGGGACTCTTTTTTGAGGTGCTTTTTCGCATTCTGTATCATGATGGAGAGCTGATTGAGGCTGACCTGCAGGAGAATCCTGATTTCTGCGCGCTTCTGGCGGTGATGAGCACGCCGCTTTTCTTGAGACTGGGGCTGCATGCTTATCCGGGAGCGGGCGCCTGGGTGGCTGCTCTGAGAAGGTCTCTTTATCATGTGGAGGACGCTGAGTATGAACGATGGCGGTTTCAGCGCCAGGAACGCTGTGTTCAGTTTTTGGAGGGGGCACTTTTCGAGGCGAGAACGGGAGCGCAGGAATGGCGTGGTGATGAGGTGGTTACGGGCTATCTGGCAAAGACGAGAGAGATCAGGGAGCGGGCCAGTGTCCAGCAGAGAGAGGAGCTTTGTTACGGGATTGTGAGGAATGAGCTGTGGCCCCTGTTTCAGGAGCTTCTTGAGCCGGCGCGGGAGGAGGGGGCGAGGGATACCGGGGGCTCCGCGGCGGCTTCTGAAGAGGAAAAAGAAGGGGCAACAGGGCGGCTGCAGGGAATGGCGACAGGGGGAGATGCAGAGGGTAAAGGGGAGGGAGGCGGGAGCTCCGGAGAAGTGGGAGATGTGGAGGCAGCGGGGAATGCAGGGGGAAATGCTCCTGAAAATACTCTGGAGAATGCTGATGGAACCGGGATTGCGGCCACGCTGCGGAACAAAAGGGAACAGGCGAGGCGGGGGCGTCTNNTACTTCGGCGAATGGCGTTTCTGACGCCGAAAGCGGTGGAGATGCGCAGGGTGATGCGCTGCAAGGGGAGACACAGGCTGCACAGAGAGGTTACGGCGAGGTACAGGAGGAACTGGCGCAGGTTATCCGCAGCGAGGCCTTTCGCATCAGGGGAGTTACTGATGAGGAGCTGGAGCGGTATCATGAGCTTCTCGGGCCCTTCGCCGGGGAGATATCCGCGCTGAAAAAGAAGCTGGAACTGCTATTCGGGGAGCACCGGATGGACGAGGTCGTCAAAGGAGTCCCCGGGGGTGAAATTTCACCGGAGAGCCTCAGTATGGCTCTTGCTGATGGCATTGAGTTTGAAAGGAAGCTCATCAAGCCTGCCGTGGAATGCATGGTGTCAATGCTGGTTGACACCAGTGGAAGTATGGGCTCATCACTGAAGGAGGCTGTTATCGCCACGGCGATCTTCTATGAGACATTCCTGAAACTACCTGGCGTGGTTTTTGAGGTGTATGGATTCTCTACTCATTTTCTTGCCATAAAGGATTTTTCGGAGAAACCCTGCGCGCCCTATATGGTGCTGAGGCTGCTGGAGTTTGAGCATCAGGCCACCAATGACACGGGCGCACTAATGTCCTGCATAAAGCGCTTTCCGCCGAGAAAGCTGAAATCGGCAGAAGTTCTGAAGCTTATCCTGGTCATTACCGATGGGGTTACCAGCGCGGAAAAAATAGGTAATGCCATACACCTGGCCCGCTCCAGCGGTAAAAATATCGTGGTTGCAGGCATCGGAACGGGAAAGGGAGGTGAAACGGTGAAGGATTCATATGGCTCGCTGGGGATACATGTGGCGCGGATAGAAGAATTGCCCCACTGCTTCTCTCTTTTTCTCAGGAAGTTATTGACGGAAAGGGTGAGATATGCCCGGGGCGGGATGAACTCATAAGGCGCTCATGGGGAGGATGGCGGTCCGGCCGCCATCCCGGCACGGAGAACACACCGGCAGGGGATGCTGTCGGTTATTTTTTTATGTAGGAGGGTATATGGAGAGCGAGCACAGGGAAAATAGCACGGAGAGCGGGACAGATGACCGGGAGAGGCCTTTTCGCTTTCGACGGGAGGGGAAGTCGCGCTTCCTGGAACTAGGGGGTGCCTCCGGAAAAGTGAGGGAGGGCAGTTTTCCGGGAACACCGGGCTTCCGGTACACGAATGATCCATATAGAATCGAGCTGGTACTGGATCCGGAGGGTGAGGGTGAGCAGGTGGAGGTAGTATATTCTCCCCAGTTCATTGAGACTCAGGGGCGTATACTCAAGGCCCTGTCCAATCCCGATCCCTGCCATCTCGTAATACAGGGGCCATGCGGGGCGGGAAAGGACCTGCTTGTGTATTCTCTCAGCGCACTCCTGAACCAGCCTTTTGAGATGGTTCACATGCACGGTTTATCGACAGAGTATGATTTAATCCACAGAAGGAGCTTCGGCGGAGAAGGAACTTCGAAAGCCAAATGCACAGGGTTTTTATACTCTCGAATCATTCAGGCGGGGATAACAGGGGCATGGGCAGTACTGGAGGAGCCGAATAAGGCACGCGTGTCGGCTGTTGTTTCGGCTCTCAACCCTCTTCTTCGTGATCATTGCTACAGGACACCACAGGGCGAGACCATTCATTTCAGGCCTGAGTTCAGGGTAATCTTTTTGATGAACCCGGAAGACGAGAACGGTAATTACACCGTGTTCCCGCTGTCAGTAGACCTCATGTCCCGCATGTTTCTTATTGAAGTTGAGTACCCGAGCCTGCAAAGCGAGATTCAGGTCCTGGAAGGGGTGTCGGGGGGAAAAGTAGACGGCGATCTCATACGGCGGCTGGCACAGTCAGCCGGGACAGTGCGTCTGAAAAAGGAGAGTCTCGGCCAGGAGGGCGATTTTTCCCTGCGGAAACTTATCAAACTCTGCCGCCATTGCGCTCTCTTCCCTGAGGATGTCACAAAAGTTCACCACAAGGACCAGGTGCACTACGCGATCTATGAGGACGTGTTTTTCAAATATTTCATTCCAAGCAGCGACGAAGCCCGTCAGGCGCTGGGCACCATATTGAGGTCTGTGAATGTTATTGTCCCCAGGGATCCGGAGACGCTCCGGCCGCCGGTGATAGAGAGAAGAGGAGAGGATGGGGCGCAGGAGTTTCTCTGTTTCTACTCAGAGAAGGGCAGGAAAGTGCTGGAGCTCAGGAGAGAGAAGGGGAAAGGGGAGATCCCGGCTCGTTGCGTAAACACCGCATCGACTGTCAGGCGCAAGCTCGACATGTGCAAGAGCATCATAAAAGGAGAGCACCTTATCCTCATGGGAGAAACGGGCAGCGGGAAGTTCACCGTTACACGTGATTTGCTTGAAAATGATTTGGGGCTTAGCCCCTTATACTTTCACCTCACAAGGAATTGCAGTGACCAGGAAATCGTGGCCTACAGGGGGTTCAACGGCTCTGCTACAGTATTTGAGACGGGAATGGTGTGCAGGGCTCTCGCTGAGGGGCGTCCTCTTGTGTTAACAGGCCTGGAGAAGCCTGCTTTTAATATACTGGCAGTGCTGAATAATGTCCTCGAGGAATTTGGCAGCCTTACGCTTCCCGATGGGCGGATCATTCGAAAAAGGGAGGGGTTCTTTGTCGTTGCGCTTCTTGACTGTTCCCCCATGCAGACAGAATACTATGGGCACCAGCTATCGGGGGAATTCCTGGACCGGTTCGCAGTCATCAGGTTTGATTTTCTTCCGCAGGACGAGGAGAAAATATACATGAAGGAGCGCTTCCCCGGGATTGATGAGGGGCTTATTGCACTCCTGGTGAAGCTTTCACGCACACTGCGCCAGGATTTTGCCGATGGCCGGTTGAGCAATCCACCGTCTCGATTACTGGAAAAAGTGGGGTCCTCTCTTTCACAGGATCCCCTGGCACTTGACGAGCTTCCCGGATTGCTCTGCTCCGGGCTCTGCCTGAGGGGAGCCGGGGAGACGGAGCTGGTCCACAAGAGGATTGGGGAGCTTGAGCTCGACAGGTTCTTCCTGCCCGCCCCCCGGGAGAAGGAGTTTCTCCTGAGATCATTTTCCGGAGAGTGGCTTGACGCACTTATAAGGGAGGGACAGCAGTGGAAAGACATGTACCGGGAAGGGCTTCTCACTCGCAGGCCCGACAAGCTGATGCTGGCACAGGTAGCGCGCTTCCTGAGGCGGGATGTAAGAATCGTCTCGAAGGACTCCCTTGACAACTACATTGACGGTATTACAAAGACCTGCTTTTCTTTCCGGGAAGCATCGCGGGGGAAGAAAGCCGAGGAAAAAGTAGCCACCGGGCTGCGTAAGATCTTTATGGCAATGAAGAAGGTTTACATCAAAACGGAGAGCGCCTATCTGAACAAGGCCCTGGAGAGCTTCCTGGCCTCGGATGATGAGTTCCTGCTTAAAGCCAACCTGGCCGCCATTACGGAATTCGTAGAACAGGAACAGGTTACATCTCTCAGGGGCGTGCTGGAGATTATTAAACTGGAGAGCCTCCTCACGCCATCCAAGGATAAAAAGATACTCCTGAAAAGTCTGACGCAGGTAATCGAAAGGCTGTGCGGGGAATGAGCGGATCTGCGGGAGGCTTATGGGAGCGGGGAGCGGTGTGTCAGCAGCACATCACCTGTCACTATGAAAGAGCGGGAGGGTCTCTATGGATGGGATAATTGCGGAGTTTGCCATGACACAGTGTGAGCACGACGAGAGAAGGTATCTGGATGAACTGCACCAGATGCTTTCTGCAGGGCAGGAACATTCCCGGGAGGAGCGCAGGAAGGCTTCCCACAGGGAGCTTTTGCCGCTTTCCATTGCCAGGGGGTATATTTTTTCCCATGTAATCAAGAAAATGTCGAATGCCTGCGCTCCTGCATGTTCACTGTGCGGCACCAGGCTCGTGGGCCCAGGAGTGGGGGAGAATGCCTGTTTTTATGTCTATGACGGGAAGAAAGGGGGCTACGATATGGCCCAGTGGATTGACGTCGATGACTGCGTGCGCGGGGTGGGAATGAGTAATGACGGAATGCGCTTGGCGCTGGGATGCATGGACGGCAGGGTGCTGATATTTCACTTCGATGATCGGGAAGAACGGTTCCGCATGACTGGTGAGTATGAAGGATTCGGGGGAAGGCATGTGAGCGCCCTTGTGTTCTCCCCCGATGGGAGACGGCTCGTTGCAGGGAGGAGCGAGTCCATCGACGTCTACAGGAAAGACGTCGATGGTGTTTTCACACTGCGGCAGCATATTTTTCACGGGTGGGAATGGGAGGTGGTGAGCTCTCTTTCACTGAGCGATGATGCCGGCTTCTGCCTGGCCTTGTTGAGCAGCTTTGACAGGCGCGGGAGGTTCGATTATTTCGCTTCTATAAAAAGCAGAGCCCGCTCCCGCCACTTTACCGATGCTGCTCCCGGCGACTCTGCGGGAATGTATGCCGGTGATAATAACCTGCGCGTCTATGCGGAAGGTTCCCCGGGAAGCTACTTCATGGCAGTGGAGCGTCTTGCCGGCCGTAAGAATTCACCGGGAGGGGACCGGGTAATGGCCGGGGTCTTTGTTGAGGGGACGGCCATCAGGACGGTGAATTCCAGGGGAATGCTGCAGGTAATGGTCCTGAAGGAGCGGGGACATGCGGTGGGATTTTATCGCGAGAGCACCCGGGAGCTCACCACGGAAAGGATTCATATGGCTCGCTTTCATGGGGAGCTTCTGGTGACGGCTGCCAGGGAGGGGTTCTGCGTGTATGAGGGAGACAGGCTGCTTCACCGGTGCAGCTCACACAATGGACTCATTGAGGAACTTTTCCCGGTGGGGAAGGGGTTCATTGCGCTGTGCCGGGACGGCAAGGCACGGCTCTACCAGTATGCTCCCTTTATTCTCAAGAATGGGTGTCTCTATGATATTGAACATAAAAGACGGGTACTGCTGCCTCCGCTCTTTGACGAGGTGGAAGTGGTGAGGTGATGTAAGAATCGTCATAGGTGACAATGTCGCACGGCACCGCCAAAAAGGGTGTTCACTGACGGAACAGTGAGCACCCTTTTTGGCGGTGTTGAAAGGAGGTTATGGAGTGTCAAAACGACTTGAGAAAAGGTATAAAAGGAAAAAGGACTTTTATGTGCCTTCCATAGGTGATGTTGTCTATATCCCCCCCGCCTATTACCTGAGTCATGCAATTCACGACAGGCACGGAGGTCAATCGAAAGTCATCTGTGTCACTATTGACGACAGTGATGGGATATGTGTATGGGTTGAAGCTTTTCCCCATATAAAATTTGACTGGCAGTGCCTGTGGGAAAGGCAGGAAGAGCTCCAAAAGCGATACGGTACTAAGACAGCGGAGGCCTGTCCTGACTACTCACCGGAATTCAACTCCTGGGATTGAACGCGGGATAACACGCCAGGGAGCTCTCAAGCCCCGGCCGGGGACGAGGCCGGGGGCATGCACTGCAGAAGGGAGGAGCATATGAACGGTGGATCACGCTTCATGCCTATTATCATCGAGAAGGTGGACCCTCTCCTGACGAGTGAGCCTCTGAAACAGGNNATCTCGCCTCTGCGAAGCGTATCCTGGAAAAACGAATTCAAAGGGGTTTACTGGGCGCTTCATATGGCACAGCCAACGGCGATTGTGCACGCGGACAGGAACTCGTATGGATTTCTCGTTGACGGAGCCCTTAAGGAGGTGCTTCTGTCGAGCTCAGTCATCCAGGGCCCGCGGAACTATCTTCTGTTTTTTCTTTTTCTGCGGGAAGCGGCCCGGCTCATCCTCGGTCGCGCGGTATTCGAGGATGAGGTGAATACCGGGATTGCAGCGGAAACACTCTGCCTGGATGCTTATGGAAGGCTCACCCGAAACGAGAGATCCGCACTGGACCAGCTCTGTGTTTTCATTGAAGCAAAGGCCGGTGATAAAAGACTTCGGATGGTGATTGAAGCATGGGAGCAGGTACGTAGTGGCCAGGGGGATAAGGTTGAGGCGATCGCCAGGTACGTGAACAACTGCTACGGATGGAAGGGGGTGTATGACAGGGCTGTCATCTCGAGGTGCCGCGAGTTTCTCCTGGCATGCAATCTTACATGCAGGGCGACAGGTTTCATATCTCTCATCGGGCATAGCGATCGCGTGGGATATTGCATGTTTTCGGCAGATGGAAAGCTGGCTCTGACTGCGTCGGATGATGGTACTGCCCGGATATGGAACGACTCGGGGAGATGCATACAGGTGCTCAGGGGGCACGAAACATGGGTGGGGAACTGCGATTTCTCGGCAGATGGGAAAAGAGTAGTGACGGCGTCGGGAGACAAAACTGCCAGAATATGGGATGTGCATTCAGGGAGTGAGGTTCTTTCGCTCCGCGGGCATGAGGATGCGGTGTGGGCTGCGCGTTTTTCAACATCGGGAAGCTCTATCGTTACGGGGAGTGAAGACTGCACTGCGCGCATATGGTGCGCTCACACGGGAAGTCTCCTCCGGATTCTCCGCGGACATGGCAACCGGGTGCGCGAAGCGGTCTTCTCCAGTGATGGAGCGCTTGTCGCCACTGCCTCGAGCGAGATATCACTGACTGGAAAGATGTCACCCGGAGCCGATCATACGGCAAAACTATGGGATGCCTCTTCGGGTCAGCTCCTCAGAACCCTGCAGGGGCATCAGGGGGGCGTGAGGAGGGTGTCCTTTTTTAATCATGACAGGTGTCTCTACACCACAGGGACGGACAATACCGTCAGGGTGTGGGATCTGACGGGAAAATGCCTCAACGTGGTGTTTCTGGACAGGGGGGCGTGGCAGGGCGCCATGAGCCCGGAGGGGGAAGTGGTGGCGTCGGGCACGGAAGAACATGTGGTGAAAATCTACCGCCTCTCCCGCGGCCGCGGTGAAAAAGCATGTGTGAAAATTCTCCGGGGGCACAGCGCGCAAGTGAACTGGGTCTGCTGGAGCCCTGACGGGAAAAGGCTGCTCTCGGCTTCGCAGGATTATACGGCGCGGATATGGCTGATTCCGGAGGTATGAAATAATTAATGTCTCATGTGCCGCCTTTTATGCGTTCCTCCATGTGCACCCATCGGGGAGCACAAAATGAATGCAGGAGGTCGGGACTATGAGAAGCGGATTCTGTGTTATCGATAAACCGGTGGAGTTTCATATTGAGGAGGCGGCACGGGCAGAGCGCCGGACAAGGAAATCTCTTGTGGAAAGGATAGAAGGAAGCTACGAATCGGCACTTCCCGGACTCAAGTATGACCCCAAAAGCATAGAAGAGCATGATTTACTTCTTGAATGCCTGATCAACGCGAGTGTTGCCTATATCAAAGACAGACCAAAGGGAGAAAAAGGCGAAGATATAGTTATGGGTTATTTTTCATATAAAAATATGGTTTTTGATATCAGCGCGCGAGCAAGGCCATATTGTCCTTACCACTTCACCATAGGAACGAAGAATATTAATAATCAAAGAATATATCCCCATAACGAAATAGTAGAGCCATTACTTCTTCTAGCCGAGGTCTTGGGGGAAAAATATGAATTTATTTATAACAGAGTGGGCAATACTGCTGATACATTCCACTATCAGGCCCTGACACGGGGCTGTCTGAAGATTTTCAACACCGATGCCGCTCTATGGCCGGCTTTTGTGATAGAGCTCAGGGGAGCCAACCCATTTTCTCTGGCCGGGGAGATAAGCAGGGAGATGATGCGCTTCGTTGATGAGGGGACCGAGAGTGATGTCGTGGTTCGGTCAGAAGGAGAGAAAAGATACCGGGCCATGGTGATTCCAAGACACGAGTCCCGGCAAAGACCTGGAGGGATCTTTGCAGATCCCGATGAATTCGGCCTCTTCGGCGCAGCCGAGATGGCGGGTTGCCTGCTCTGCGCACGGACAGACAGGGCTTTTTCGCAGATGATATCGGCCGAAGGCGGCAGTCATTACGAGAAGGCGCTCCGCGAGCTGAGCTACAAGCCGTATGTTGCAAAGAGCCTCAAGAAAGCAAGCTGATTCATTGCCATGTCTCACCGCTTGCTTTCAGGCGTTATATAAAAGTGAAAGGGGGGTAGTATATGATGTTGAGATCGCGCCACCCGTCACAATGCGCTTCATTGACGTTTCTCAGCATCCGGGGCGGCGCGCCTGCTGCACGATGCAGATGGTAATTAAAATATTCTTTGGAGGTGATCTTTATGAACATCGACTGTCCGCACTGCTGCTGGCAGAATAATGACAGCACAGAGACCTGCTCGCATTGTGGCAGCACGCTTTCCGGCACCAAAATGCTGGGGGGCGCGACTATCGGCGACAGGTACGTGATTCTCAGGTCTCTCAAATCGGGAGGGATGGGCTCGGTTTATCTGGCGCGGGATGAAAAACTTAAATCGATTGTGGCTCTCAAAAAGATGAACGTGTCGTCCGATGATCCGGCGGAGATACAGTATGCCATGAAACGCTTTGAAGAAGAGGCGCGGCTTCTTGCAAACCTCCATCACGCAAGGCTCCCAAAAGTGATCGATTACTTTACCGCCAACGATCCGTCTACAGACAAAGTGGCGCATTTCATTGCAATGTCATATATTGAAGGCAATGACATCGAGAGCATCATGAAGGAGCGGGCATACAGACCATTGCCTGTTGATACTGCAATAGAGGTGACAAAACAGCTCCTGGACATTCTCAGGTATCTTCACGGCCACAGGGTAGTTTACCGTGATCTCTCACCGCGTAACATTATAATGCACAATGGGGAGGTCTCTCTCGTTGATTTCGGCATCGCTCGAATTGCTCCTCAAAAAGCAGGAACTGCCATAGGAACGCCAGGATATGCAGCACCGGAACAGTATAAGGGAACAGCCGATTTACGGAGCGACATCTATGCGCTTGGCGCAGTAATGCACTTTATTCTCACGGGCATCAATCCTGAGGATGCCAATGAGAGACTATTCAGCTTTCAGCCGCCGCGAAATCTGAATCGGGAAGTCCCGGAGTATTTAAGTGACATGATTATCTCGATGCTGGACGTTATACCTGAAAACAGGCCATGCTCGGTGGAGCAGATAATGCGCATGCTCGATACATGCAGCGTCCCGAAACCGTCAGTAAAAACCACTGAGCGGACTTGCCCTGTGAAAGAGCCGTCGCGATATATCACTTTTTTCGATTGTGCGCTGAGCGTGCTGTCCATCGCGGTGCTCCTGTTATCTATAGTCTTTGCGGTGAGGGTGGGGTATACGCACCTGAAGCCTCCCGGCGTGGCGAGCGAGCGCACGGCAGTGAGAGCTCCTGCTGAAACATACGCTTCGTCCAGCAGAACGCTGCTTTCTCCTGATGGATAATACAAAGCAGCCACTGTTGGTTATGGCGCGGATGTTCACTACCAGATGACGGATATATCATCGGGAAAAGTCGCATTTTCAACGTACGGACGTTATTCCTCAGCGAATGATGTTAAGGGAGGAGCATTCAGCCCCGATAGTAAAAAATTTGCGGCAGTATATCACTATGATAGCTATACCTGGATTGGCGTATGGGATCTGTCAAGCGGAGCTTTCCTCAATGCAAAGATGATAGCCGGCTGGACTTACAACATAACCGGCATATTCGACCAATAGTCGCATATCACTTCATGGGTGAAAAAATGTCACGTTGCCGCTTTTTAGCGCGTTCTAACAGGGGGAACAAAAAAGGTGCTGAAGGAGGGTGAAGGATATGTATACCGGCGGGGTTCTGGGCAAGATAAAAAGGGAGGCTTATGAAGAAATAGGCGCGTCCGCCATCTGGCTCCTTCTTTTCATTGTATGTTTTGCCGGAGACGTTACACTGGTGGGACTCGTGCTTCAGAAGCTCGGACTCTACTCTCTGGTGCTTGCCGCTTTCATCCCGGTGGCGGAAACTACGTTCGGAATATGGTATTTCCACCGGGATGAGATGCGGGGAGAGGTGGTCCGGAGCATGAGCGCTGCTGGAGGTTTTTTTCTTGTGCTCATTTCCCTTTCAGTGGCCGTTGCCGCAGCATTCAACGTATACACAGGGCTCATCGATTACTGGACGGCAGCACTCTGGATGCTCTGCTTTGTTATATTTTTCGTGTTTGCCTTTACCCTTGTTCTTCCTGTCGGCACTGCTCTATGCGGCCTTAACGCCTTTCCCCTGCTGAAGCGGGCCGTGATTTTGCCTTTGCTTCCAGGCACCTTGTTTTCCGGCAGGCTCAGGATTTCGGGGGGAACTATTACCATGAAAGCCGGCGAAACAATGAGAGCCGATCTTGACGGAAAGGTTTTGAGCATCTGGTGCGCCGATGAATACGCAGTCATATCTTTTCACATTGATGGCTATGATCGTTGTCTGGGCACCACATCGGTCTCAGACGTGCGCCTAAGAAGGGTAAACCATATACTGACCGTTAAAGCCCCACTTCTCGGATCGTGGGAAGATTCAAGAACAGGGACGGTGAGGATAAGGGTAAGAGCCTGTGATCGCGAAAATGCCGAGTTCATTGCCGAGACGGTGGTGTCGCTCCCCGTGGTGATCGTGAAAGAAACCTCTTCATTGAAGACAGGAGTGATTCCGCTCTCGTGCCAGACTGCATGCAAGGAGTTTGACGCAAGGGAGCACCTCATTGATAATGATGAGATTAAAGAGGTTTTTGTCGAAGCTGCCCGATACGGGAGCATAGAGGAAAGTGAAAAAGGGCAGCACATCTATCGTGCCACACATGCCCGGGCATCCGATGAGATACGGCTCCTGGCGAAGATGAACAATGGCGACCTTCACTGTCTCCTCCTGCCGGTGAAAATGTGCCGGCCGGCGAACATAAAGGTTGATTCGAGGACCGCAAGGGTATTTACAGGACAGGAAAAAGAGCTGGACGTGAAAGAGCTTCTCGATGTGACCGTCGATGGCTCTCCCTTCAGGGAATTTTCTGTGGCCCCTGCCGATGAGAGCGCAAAAAGTATAAGTATACTCAAAAGGGACAAACTCATGTACCATGCTCCTGCGAGAGAGCTGGATGAGGAGGTGCGCCTGACCGTCTCGGCATACGATAAAAAAGTAGATGTGTTACTCAAGATTGAGGTGAGATACCCCGTGCAGGTCTTAAAGCTCACTGCAGCGCGGGGTATAACCGAGATATTTGAGATAACATCTCACCTTTTCTTGAATAATAATGAAAAAATCAGGGTGAAGGGCGCAAAATATGGCACTGTTAAGGTCATTAACGAAAATGAGTGCAGCTTTCTCTCTCCGGCGGGTGAGTTATACGAAGAGGATGAAATCGAGGTTCTGGTCACCCCGTCAGGTGAGCCTCCGGCGGTGGTGTTTATCCCCGTGACTGTCTCACGGCCTGAAGTCGCCGTCATTGCGCAGAGCATAGACGCCTATCATGGGCAGAGGAAGCGCATGGGGATTGCCGATCTTTTCCTGGTCTATGTGAACAAGAAGGAATTCGATATCTCCGGGGTCTTTCTCAATGTTGCATGTTCAGAGAAAATAAGGCTCCTTGACCGGCAAACCCTCGAATATACTGCACCCCGGGGAGGAAGCACTGATACCCTATCTTTCAACGTGGAAATATGCGGAATTCAAAAGAGAGTGGACTCCAGGGTCACCCTGAGGGCTCCGGCGCAGACACGCACGCTCACATGCACGAGAGGGGTGCCGGTCACCATTGACCTCCATGCTCTTGTCGATACAACCGATCCTCTCAGCATAAGGGAGCTCCCGGCAGGTCGGCTTGAGCATATTGAAGGCTGCACCTATACCTATTATCCTCCGGCACGTGGCGCAGACGATGTTTTCAGCGTTGAGGTTGCTACCTCCGACGGGGAGGGATGTGTCAGGATTTCGATCGTAATACAGACACCGGCCATAGAGATTACTCCCCTGCGCGTAACTGTTGAAGAGGGCGAGTCGCGGGTTTTTTCCCAGGGGGAGCTCTTCGAGGTGTATGTGAATGGTGAGCGGGGTGAAGATTTCACCTTCACCCCGCGGCAGAGAAACATGGTGAAGTACAGGGGGGGGAACAACTGGGAGATTCAGGCTCCAAAAGGTAAAAGCATGGTGCTTATCCCGGGAGTCATATCAGTATGCGGGAAGAAGCGCACCGTGCGCACCGAAATTTATGTAAGCAGGAAGAAACAAATGGGGATAAAGCCGCTCTTTGTGAACGATTATAACGAGGAGGTGGAGCTCGAGCCTTCAAGCCACATCACTCTCAATGGAGGCACCGTCGAAGAGATTGAGATCATAGAAAAAGCCAGGGGTCATATCATCAGGAGGAATGGAAAATGTGCCTATCTCATCTCACCCCGCTGGAATGATGGCCTGGCAGACCTCTTCTACCGCTCGATTATGCTGAAATCCCGTCAGATAGACACAATTCCGCTGAAGATCGGGGTGGACCTGGACGTGAGTATCCCCGTTTATATTAAAAACTGAGTAAGGAAGGTGGTCTCATATGTTTTGCCGATTCGTCAGCCTTTTGGTAATCGTCGCGATCGTAACCGGGGGATGTATACAGGNNTATGCAAAAAGGAGAATAGAGCCAGGAAGAACATCGTGATTGTATCGGACCGCTCTATATCATGTCTCCCGGATGCCATCCTGAAGCAGTTGATCGAAATGGTTACCGGCAGGACCTTCTCCACACCGACTGCCGCAAGGGATTACTGGAATGCCCATTACAGGGAAATTTTTGACGCCGTCAATGCTCAGAAATTGCCGCTTCCCTCCGAGGACTTCTTCTGGAGCTCTCTTAAAGGAAAGCTCGGGATTACACTCGAGCCCGGGGATAGGATGATCATACGCAGGATAGGGCCGGAAGAGCGTGCTGACACCATTGTGGAGAAGACGCCGGTCGAAGTTCCGGTGGACCTGGTGCCTGGCTCGCTGCAACTGAAGGGCTGGAATAAAAAGTGTCTCGACAGCATCGTGATTCCACTCTATCCCCAGCCCGGCACGGACTACAGGAAATCCCTTTTCTGGGCGGCCCGGGATCTGGATGACGAATATGTTGCCGGCTATGACAAATGGCTCATTGCCGCATCTGATTGGGATCTTGATTTAAACACCGTCTCTCAGGAGGGAAATGAAGAGGAATTCAGGCTGCCTGCAGACACGAAGGTCCGTCTCCTCATCATCCCGGAGGTTTCGCCGAGAAAATTCAAGGAAAAGGAGGCGCTTCTCATGAAGTTATTTAACGAGCGCGGCGCTTCCGACATCAAGGTATACCATGCAGGCAATTTCAGCACCTTTGACTTCACACCGCACTGAAAGCTCATCGGCATATGCCCGCAATTGCACCGGATTTCACCGCCCGGGAAGCTTTTCTCCCCGGGCGGTCATCGATCCTCTCCCGAAGCATAACAATTGCCCGGCCGTATGCTTTTCGCACGGCGGCTTCTTTTTTTCTAAGAATTCTTCCGATTTCCGAAAACCGCTTGTCCTGCTCGAGTCTCATCAGTACCAGGTTTCTCTTTTCTCCATTGAGGTTATAGGCCTCCCGCACAAGAAGATCTCTATATTCCCGCACGAGAGCCAATTCCGCGGCTGCTGCCTCCTGCTGCTTTTGCTTCAGGATAAGCTTTTCCAGTGCTCTTTTTCGCGAGCCGATTCGCCGCATCTGGTCGGCAATACTGCTGGCAACGTATTTCCGCATGAGTGTTGAGTGCTTGGCCCTGTGATCAATGACATACTGACCGACATATTTGAGGAGCTTGTCGTCGATGGCATTGAAGACCGTTTCCCGGTCTAACTGGTTGCGGAAGGCATTGCACACACAACCGACAATATACGGCTGGTATGCCGCTTTCAATTGTTCCCACGCGGTATCGTTGCCTTCGCAAAACGCAGTAACAATGGCCAACTGCAGATCTTTATCCATCCATATTTCCCCGGGAGTTGCCAATCTCCAGTCTTTATCCATCATCGCCACCTCCTTTTTTCGCTCTTCTTCCATTTTACAGGGTTTATGCTGGCATTAAAATATTTACGCAAGCTCACAGGGCGCCATTTCAAGCTTACGTAATGTTCGGATGTAAAGGCCGGTCTCGTTTTTTTCTTCCACGAAAAATTTGCACAAGTCTGAATATTGTGTCGTCCGAGAAACGTTACGTTATGTTCGGGGGGGGTGAAGAAGCTGGTTTGATGTTACAGGTTTTTCTTGACTTTTAGGTATTACGGTATTATGGTATTATATAGTAAAGCTTCTCCCAGTAACATTTCTCTGACGAGAGGCGGTTGTCTCGGGAAATTAACAGGGGGCCGCGTGGGCATTTTTATGGATCTTTCAAAGCTGCCAGTCAGGTTGACGAATGCTCCAGCTGAGGAGCGTGACAGGTATTCAGAATTTAAAACAGTTATTGGCACGCTTGCAAAAGAAACCAAAGCAGNNAAAGAAACCAAAGCAGGGAGACCATTTGAAAAACAATTGGAGCTTCTTATTTATCTTGTCTGTGAGCACTATTTCCGGGATATTCCCATTGATAAAAGCCTGTTACCTTTATTAAATACTGAAACAACACGTTCACGTCTCAGAGGCACTCTTGATAAATATTATGAGCATAATGAGCAGAAGAAAATCCAGATCAGAATGGCAAGAAGAGGAAGTATGCCCCTGTTTATAGGGAAGGAGCAGGCAGCCGAATATAGTGAATACGAAAGGTTATTCGAGTGCTTGAAACGCACCACTAATAAGCAGAAATTATTGAATCACCTCTGCATATTGTATTTCAGCAACGCTCGCGAAGAGGATTATACACTTAACAAGATTAGAAATGAGTTAC